>Ga0315548_1002659_pt1 | contig 13763 bp, 13 predicted proteins | sample SalMarSW160110MG_2_FD_202540 | JGI IMG/M metagenome (GOLD analysis project Ga0315548, IMG submission 202540) | Salt marsh sediment microbial communities from the Plum Island Ecosystem LTER, Massachusetts, United States - Salt Marsh Sediment SW1601-110 ... | reverse complement strand
GGATTAGAGCGCATGATTCAAATGTTCATTAAAAAGTGGAAAGATTTTGGCGAGATAGCTCAGATGGTCCCGAAAAACGGCAAATCATTGATTTGCCATGTTTTTCGAGGATCCACGAAAATCTAACTCCTCTGAAGACGGAAAAGATTTTCGGGATTAGAGCGCATGATTCAAATGTTCATTAAAAAGTGGAAAGATTTTGGCGAGATAGCTCAGATGGTACCGAAAAACGGCAAATCATTGATTTGCCATGTTTTTCGAGGATCCACGAAAATCTAACTCCGCTGAAGACGGGAAAGATTTTCGGGATTAGAGCGCATGATTCAAATGTTCATTAATAAGTGGAAAGATTTTGGCGAGATAGCTCAGATGGTACCGAAAAACGGCAAATCATTGATTTGCCATGTTTTTCGAGGATCCACGAAAATCTAACTCCGCTGAAGACGGAAAAGATTTTCGGGATTAGAGCGCATGATTCAAATGTTCATTAACAAGTGGAAAGATTTTGGCGAGATAGCTCAGATGGTTAGAGCGCATGATTCATAATCATGAGGTCGGGGGTTCAACTCCCCCTCTCGCTACATTGATTATCAGTTACTTGCGATAATTTTTAAGTAAGTGATTTTTTCGTTCAAACACATTTTCAACACAACTATTTTTTATCAAGGTGTTTTTTATCTGTTATTTAAAACGATTCTAAGATTAATTTCAGAATTTTGATTTGCCAGCATCCATTAGACTTAAGACCAAGGAAGAGATTGTGTAACGTATAATGTATGTTGGGGGCTGGAATATTATATTGCTCTAACATATTGACATGTTGGGCTATGGTTGTTATGTCCAAATGTTCCTGTTTGTTCATCATAAATACAAAGGTAACACAATGCCATGACTCGTCTGGAAATGCCTTCCATCCTCGCTAGTGAAGCAATGCTGGTAAAATTGTGGGTAATCCATTGGCTGTCATTTAAAGATTTATTTGACTTTGGTTTGTAATTGGTTTAACTTTCATCTTATAAATTATTTTAGTTTTATTCATTTCCCAAACACGTAAAAAATGGAAACAAAAAAGGCAATTCAGATTTCTTTTGTGATCTTCATGATTGGATTGGTGCTTGCACTAATCTATGCACTCTCCGCATTCATTAAGCCGGAACTTCTGGTGTCCAGATCATTCCCGCTCTATACGGATCTGCAATGGGATAATCTGCTCAATGAAAGCCCGAATATTGCCAAATATGTTCTTATACTTGAACGCATGGCTGGCGGGCTGGGTTTAGCTACTGTTTTGGCAGGTTTTTTTGTCCTGTTTACAGCTTTCAGAAAAGGAGAAAAATGGGCTTGGTACTATATGATGGTAGTTAGTTTAATCGGATGGGGGAATAACTTACTTGGAAATATTATGATGCATAATACACTCGTCATAATAATTATTATAGTGGGACTCCTTCTCTTGACTGCCGGGTTAATTGTCTCTGCAAAAGCGTTTCTTTGTGAGAAGGAAAGTACATAATCGATACAAATTTATATAATTAACACCCATAAAAGATAAAAAACGCTTGATGCAAACATAGAAGGTTATTAATCAACTATAAATAGTCGGGACTATTCTTGTGGTGCTTTTTTGGGGGTGGGATAAAAAAGAATTCTTTTTGCAGGCGGGTAGGTACAATTAAACCGTTTTCCTTTTGGAAGGATCACCCCTGCTATTTATACATTGACCTGCTGGATGCTTCTTTGTTTGTTGGCTAATTATCTTTTACGCAACGGACAGAAAGGCCAAAATTCTTATCGTTAATGAACATGTAGACATCGCTGATACAGTAGTAAAGGTAAGGGTACCATGCACTTGAGGCATCGGATTCCGTGGCCGACCACCAGTTACCATAGTCCCCAATGAGGTCGAATCCTTCTTGGGGGCTACGGAGGCCACCCGGAAGGGCTGTAAAACCACTCTCGTTGGTTGCTATATTAGGTCCTGTCCAATGAACTGTGCTGGCTTCTTTCAGTTTTCCTCCGGCTACATTCGAGCCTCCTAAATAGCGTATCAGTGTTGTCCACTCGGCATCGGTGGGTACATGCCAACCGGCAGGGCATAAGTTGCCAGTATTTACAGTGTAAAAGTTGTACAGAGCGCCATAGGTTACTCCATACACCAACTTATTATTTTCATACCAACAATATCCTGGTGGTGATTAGATTGCCCGGCTTTTGCATTAATTACATTTTTACAACCTGATGCTTTTTAATAAATTCAGGGTCAATATCAATCCCCAATCCCGGGCCCGTGGGCACTTTTATTTTCCCATTCACGATTTTCAAGGTTGATGTTGGGCATTCAAAAGGTACATGAGTCCTCAATCCATGGGTTTCGTGATGAGGTCCGGCATTGGGAATGGCAGAAACAAAGTGAATATCATAAAGATATCCCAGTCCACCCCCTGACATGTGAGGCACACAGGTTTTTCCAAATGCATTTGCCATACGGGCAACCTTCATCGAACGAATATATCCTCCAAAATAATAATTATCAGGTTGAACAATTTCAAGACCATCATTTGCAATAAGCCAACGAAAATTATAAAAGCTTTGGTCTTGTTCTCCATTGGCGATAGGAATAGTAAGTGCATCCGCAACCTGTTTGATATCTTCAAAATGCCAATACAGAACAGGTTCCTCAAAATAACGATATTCATATTCTTCCAATATTTTACCAACTCGTATGGCTTCACTTGCAGTATAATACCCATTTGAATCAGCATAAAGAGAAAAATCATCACCATATGTTTTGCGGATAAGAGGTATCAATTTCTCAGTCTTTCCAGGCAGGCCAGCATAATGAATGTCCGTAGTTCCCGCATACTGATAACCAACTTTTATCTTAAGCGCATTGACATCATATTCAGCAACAGTTTCTTTAATCCGTTCAAGATGTTCTTCAAGTGGTAAGTGCCGAAACTCAGTAGCCATGTATACACCAACTTCAGGATTATGAATTTCCCCGATCAACTGTCCCATTGACTTATTAGCAATTCGCCCAAGCATATCCAGAATGGCAAATTCAATGGTTGCCAAAGGTATTCCAAGAGATCTTCCATTATATCTGAAATTAAAATTATAAATATAAACTCTTTCAAATATTAAGTCCAACTCGCGTGCATCCTGACCAATAAAAAAACGCTGCAAGTTATTGAGGAACATAGGCCAAAGTGTCCTAAGCTCACTATGACCTACTGAAATCCCTTCAGCCCCATCAGTCGACCGTACACGGCACAGGAAACTATTTTCAGAACGTAGCAATTCCAGGGTTTCTATGATTACCGGAGATGTAAACAATTCCTTTTTCAGTACAGGCTGTTTAAGTATTTCATCAAGCTTGGCATATCTGGATTTTAAGTCTAATTGAGAACCAGATGCTGTTGTTTCTGATCCGCAAGTTGATAACGGGAATGCAGTAGCAGCCATACCACCAACAACGGCAGTCGAAATAAATTTGCGTCGATTCGTTTTCATTCTTTTAATTTTAACTAATTGATTAAAGTTTCGCACTTAATTAAAATGTTGAAAAATAATAAGATAAGTTAAAAAAGAGTAGCATGATAATTAGGTTAATATGCTCATATTTAGTATATTAACAATGTTACCAAACATTTATCATCATGCTACGAAATAAAGATATTTAAAAGATTTCAGAATTAAAAAACGGTTTTATGCCCCGGTGGCTTGAACCGGATTTTTTATTAAGTTCTTTGGAATGCTTTTCATTTTCTGCTGCGTGCAAAAGTTTGAACCCATTAAACCGCTGTATTCTTGGATATAAACTTTTGGCAATGGGATATTGGGATGGAGTCTCATTTATCCCCCATATTGTCATTCCTGCAAGTCCTATTGGTACAGATCCGATTGCTATAAATACACCTCCATAAGCTCGATTTACATCTTCAGGAGCATTAGAAGCAGCTGCAATTGAATCCCCGCGAGCACATTCCCCGCTGCTTGCGGCGGGGTAAGCGAGCAAAAAAATAGAAAAATCCTTATTGGGGATCGAAGATTCCTCGCAGCTTGCTGCGAGGATCTTCAAATGCCGCCAACTATCCCTATTACGCTTTTTAAATTCGGAAATACGGAAAATCAATTCCCAAAAGAAAGCGCATCAAAATAAAATATTTTTTAATCAGGGTTGTGATTAGAAAATTCTCACGTACATATTCAATGGCATTGTAACCAAGTTTTTCCCTTTCGTCGGGATTGGTCAGCAGGTATTTCATAAATATGACAATGTTACTTACGTCGTGCGGATTCACAAGATAGCCGGTTTTTCCATTAATAACCTGTAGTTTGATTCCACCCACATTGCTAGCGATTACCGGTGTTCCCTGCCACAAAGCTTCTGTCACAACCAGGCCGAATCCCTCCTTGGTAGCTATATGTATAAATATTTTGGCGACTTTCATCAGCGCCCCAATATATTCATCATTATTTTCAATGTTTAGCAATGTGTAGATATCAGGATCATTGTTTGCAGTTTCCTTTATTTTTCTGTACATTTCCATGCCTTCCGGATCATCTGTAGCTGAGTTACCAACTAGAATCAATATTGGCTTGAGATCCCGTATAGATTTGTCTTTTTTAAACTTTTTAAATGCTTTAATAATTTTTTCCTGGTTTTTATGGACGTCGTAACGGGATACAGAAAGTATAATAGGACGGTCAGGATCAATATTATACTTTGACCAAAATGGTGAAAGTGCATCGTATGCTTCCTTCTCAGAACGCTGACGGTTTTTGTCAGTTAATGGATCGATGGCAGGTGTTATCTGATATACCGGCTTCTTTATTCCCTGCTTGACAAAATCTTCTTGTGAAAAAATACTGGCATCGTAATTATTAATATAAGGGAGCAGAAAATTCCAGATCATCTCGTTGGCTTCCGAAGTATCAATGTGACACCTCCAGATCATCTTGCCTTCATAGTTGCCGTGAACGATTGATGCACATGGTTGGGGATCATGCACAATGGTCATATCGGATATTATTCTTTTATTTTCAAAATTCTTCTTATTGGTTTCCAGATAGGTTTCCAGTAAATCCTCAATGGTGAAATGTTGTTCCAATCCCTGGATAATGTTATGAAATCTTTTGGTGATGGAATAAAAGTATTCATTTCCTTCAATGCAATACCACTTGCAGTTTATGCCCAATCCTCTTGCTAAGGGTACAACACTTTTTAACATTTCAGCCACACCTCCACCTTCAAATGTTGAATTCACATGACACCATATTTTGCCTTGCAAAAGGCCGGATAACCTTTTTGTTTCCTCAACTTCCTTTGCGCCAATAATTAGCATATACTTTTCTATATCAACAGGCTTCAGTTCACCGTATTGCTTTTTGTATTTTTCACTTTGATCGTCATACATTTTTCTGTGGAATTTTGGTTTCTAAAATAAATGTTGAAAGATACCATAAGAATTTTTTATGAATCCATAAAAATAGACCATATAATCGTCAAAAAAAATTAAAAAATAATCTAAGACATTATAATTAAACAATTTCAGCCAAATGCCCAATCTTTTCCTTCAGTAATTCAATATTCTTTTCTTCAAGAGAGTGGACTTTACCTTCAAACTCGCCGAGATTCCACTGCCCGAATTCATCAACAACCGGCTTGTTTTCCAGATAAGCATCGCCGGAATCATCAACTTCGAAAAAGGCAGGCTGTCGGCCGGGTGTCTCGTCATTGGGGTCAACATAGTGCATACTAAGCATCAATTTACCTTCAAAGGTATAGAACAGCATTCCATGACCGCCGTTATCTTCAAAAAATAACTCCTCATTCTGAATCCAGGGATTATCAATTTTACCCGATTGTGAATAGGCTGCTGTTAAAACATATGTGCCGTTTAGAGAAAAAATTACAGGTGGCAAATAACCACGTGCAGGGAATTCATAAGTAACCCACTCAACCAGTGGTAAATAATCCGTACTATAAGGTGAAGATGTGGCTTGAATTTTTGTTTTTGAATATCACAACCCTTTAAGCTCTTCTTCACCAATTGAAATAAAAGCAAACGGAGACAGACTTTATATCATTGAAATGATATAAATACTGATTATTGCAAAGAAAAATGTTACAGGCAATACGTGTAAAAAGCCCCGGATGGATTCCGGGGGCTTATCTCACTGCAATGGAATTATGAACTTAAGTTCCCTCCTGTATTTTAAGTCTTTTTTGATTCATAAGGTGTCATTTCCCAGAATTGCCCTTGATAGTAATTCCAGACTTTGTCCAATCCACCTGGCAAATAGTACTCGATATAGTCCTTCTTAAGAACCGTTCTGTAATTCATTATTTCTTTTTCAAACAATTTTAGAATTATACCTCTGCTATAAGCAAAAACAAATATATAAGAGGTTCCCTTAAAATCATTTACTACCACTATTTCATTATCACCATCTTCACCAAAATCAAATTCATAAACAGTCATCTTTGTAATATCAACTCCAATTTTTTGTTCAATAGACCTGCCCTTGTATTCAATTCTTACGTAACAAACACCACGATCACACCCGGAATTGATTATTTCCCCAGTAGATAATTTACCAGTGGCTTGAGCATTTGCTTTCTCAACCTGTAGTATTTGAATCTTATCGCCCATAAATTCAACTTCTGATTGAAGCTCCTGTCCTAATATGTTTAAAGAAAACAAAAAGGATAAAAAAATTATCAGATATTTCATGACAAATTATATTTTAAAAAAAGTATTAAACAATCCAATATAAATTCGATTTTTACCAAGGATTCTTACCGAATATTTTGAAAATAACAGAAAATCCTTTTTTCTATCAGGGATTCTTATAACCATTTTAAGCTAGTTTTAAAAACAGTTGAAGCATCGACAAATTTAAGAAAGCATTTATTGGAATGCAAGTCCATTTGAATAAAAAAGTTACACATATCTGACAACCTCCAACCCGGTTATTTGTACAAAATACGAACGGGAATATAACATCCCCTTATTTGAGTACTTAAATTAGTTTTAAACTTCCTTATCAGATAGTAGTATGCAGCGAGACATTACACTATCAGGGAATACTGCTTCTTTTAAAACTCTTTAATGGGTATACTGTTAAGATTGTGCATAAAACACTATCTTATGTTATGTACTGGTGATGAACCGACCCGATAAGCCCTGAAATTACTGATAATAAGCAAACTATATTCTTCATAAGATAGATTGCAAATCAAGAAGCATGACCTTTATAGTTGTATAGAGATGAAAAACTTCAATCTCCCTGGTAACGGACCGGAGTAAAAATCAACCTTTTAACTGGTTTCTGTTCTCATAAACTTTAAGAATAGCCCGGTAAATATCATCCATATCGGATTTTGGACCTAGAAGAGTATTACTATGAAATCCAACTGTTTCTTTACATAATTTATCAACTTCAGGTAAATTAAATGAGTTTCTATAATCGTCAAGCCTCGCTTTGGAGTATAGCTTTTGATATGTTTTTGAACTGATTACTGACTCGACAACTCCATTATGATACAAGGGATATGCAGTTACGCCCAGACTTGTACTGGGAGGAATACCTTCGGCCCGTAAAGCTTTAACAAAAGTATTACGAGGTATTCCAAATTCATTTTCTTTGAATCTGAATCCATAAAAGTAATATGAAGTCAGGTTTGTTTCCTTATAGTCTTTACGTGGTATTATACCAGGTATTTCCTGTATTTTTGACGTGAGGTAATTCGCATTTTCATACCTTTTTTGTGTTTCCTGCTCAAGTGTATCCATCTGGGTGATAACGATTGATGCCTGATATTCTGTCATCTTGCATTTGTTACCCAGTATAGGCCAACCCCCTTTATCATGGGGCATGTATTTGCCCTTTGCCTGGCCAACATCATGGACTGAATAACATAAGTCCATAATACGCTCATCGTCTCCCAGTATTGCACCACCTTCGCCGCAAGTCAACTGTTTTCCATTTTGCAGGCTGAAACAGCCCAGATCACCAAGGGTTCCTGCTTTTTTACCTTTCCATTCTGCCATGTGGGCTTCACAGGCATCTTCAACTACTTTAAGATTATATTTTTGTGCAACAGCATTTATCTTATCCATATGGCAAATACCGCCTGTAATCTGAACAGGTAGAATTACCTTTGTATTCTGGTTTACTTTTCCTTCTACCTGGTCTGCATTCATCATCCATGTTTCAGGATCAATATCTACAAAAACCGGCAAAGCGTTATTAAGAAAAATGCAGGACATTGATGAAATCCAGCTCCATGGGGTTGTAATTACTTCGTCTCCTCCTTCAATACCTGATGCACGCAATGCTGTAACCAGGGCAGTTGTACCGTGGGTAGTTAAAAGACAATACTTTGAACCCATGAGTTTGGCAAATTTATTTTCTGCCTGTGTTACAACATTCCTCCTTGACCATACTCCACTGCGGAGAACAGGTAATATTGAGTTTTCATCATCTTCATCCCATATAGGCCAACCAGGGAATCTTGTAGTTCTTACTTGATCTCCTCCTAAGATGGCAAGTTTACTTGAAACATTTCTGGAAAAACTAAACGGAATGCCCCTGGCAGCTAATGTAAATAAAGCGCCAGATCCTGAAGCTGTTATGAACTTCCTTCTCGACAGGTTTTTCATTTTATAAAAATATTTTGTTCATTTTTAATTAATTAACAATGTATTGACATCTGCATCTTCTTCCGGCTTGCTGATATTAATCTCTGACGCCAATGTAGTAATGTCTTTACGATTATAACTGCGTTCAACAGCTATCTGTTTAAACTCTGGATCACACTTTCTTCTTTTAATAATTCGTTAAGTTAAGTTTTTTAATTTAATTTACTGTTCTGATAAATGTAGCAATTCCAAAAATCAATTGTAATTTAATGAAGAGCATTTTAATTTTATTTGTAACTGTCTGCCTCGCTGTTTTAGCTTCGTGCAAGGAAAAGAACGCACGTTCTACTGCTAAGGTTGAGTTACCGGCGGTTACAGATACTTCCATGCAAAAAGCAGTTCTTGAAAAAATAATAAGTCTTTTACCGCCAGACCGCACAATCATGGGTCGTGTTTCTTTTCTTGATGAAACATTTAAGGACTGGGTTACAAGAACCGGTGAGCTGCCGCCTGATTATGACAGGATGCCCTCTATACCTTTTCTTCCTGATCCCCTGGTTCTTGATGAAGGAGGAAAAAACATTCCCATCAAAACGATGGCACAATGGAAGGAGAAGCGTGAGTGGATGAAAAAGCAGCTCGAGTATTATATTACAGGGACATATCCTCCCAAACCCGATAACCTGAAAGCGGAGATCCTTAATGAGAAGAAGGATGGTGAGACAACAATTTGGATGGTTGAGTTATCGTTTGGACCTGATAACCAGGCTAAGCTTACTGTTGAGCTGATGATACCCACGGGCAAAGGTCCCTTCCCGGTTTTCCTGACACAATGGAATCATCGTGAATGGGCACAGGTGGCTGTACGACGCGGGTATGCTGGCTGTGTATATGCCGGGGCCGACTCAAAAGATGATACTGAAAAGTACTCGGAAATATGGGCAGGGCAATATGATTTTACCCGGCTGATGAGAAGATCTTTCGCTGCTTACAGAGTTATAGATTACCTCTACACACTTCCTTATATTGATAAAGATAAAATAGGGATAACAGGGCATTCCCGTAATGGTAAACTATCACTTATGGCTGCGGCATTTGATGAGCGTATTACTGCCTGTATTCCAAGCAGCGGAGGTACAGGTGCGGAAGTACCATGGAGATATTGCTCACATAATTATGATATTGAAGACCTTGCTTTATTGACCTGCGCGCAACCCTCATGGTTTCATCCGAGATTGAGATTCTTTGTAGGCCGTGAACATAAACTGCCTGTCGATCAAAACCTTTTTATGGCCCTTATAGCACCACGGGGATTAATGCTGAGCACTGCCATAAATGAAGGTGCCAGTAATCCATGGGGTATAGAGGAAGCTTATCATGCTACTCAGAAGGTGTATGATTTTCTGGGTGCTGAGGATAATCTTGCCATCCGGTCGCGTTACGGATTACATAGCGTTTGTGCACGTGATATGGAAGATTATATCGATTTCTTTGATTATGTATTTAAACGAAGTGACCATAAACCTGGCAACAGGTTGTTTTATAATTACTCCTTTGAGAAGTGGTGTGAACTTAGCGGTGAGAAGATAAATCCAATGAATTACCCGGCTAGAGGTCTTGATGATGTTGACACAGATGCTCAGAACAACAAAATTGTTTCGGTAGCAGGCTGGGATAAAAAGAAATCAGAAATATTGAAAACCCTTCAGTGGGGCTTGGGTGATGAGCCGCCGGGTGTGATCAATCCGGGGCCGGGTAGTCTTGACAGAGGTGGCAGGGGAGAGAATAACTTCGGTTCTTTCCTTGAACGTCCTCGGCCTGCACCAACGATGGGCATGATGGCTATTAGTCCTTATAACGGTTTCGGCGATCAGCTTTTCGGTTACCTGTATTATCCTGTTGATGAGAAGGGTAATCTGAAAAACAAAAAATCACCGGTGGTTATTTACCTGCATGAATACGATTATTCAAAAGGATTTAGTTCCTACCACCAGGTAGAATCTCTGTTCCGGTCGATAGTTAACAGGGGTTACGCTGTTTTTTCATATGATATGCTGGGTTTTGGTAACCGTATTGAGGAAGGCACTCGCTTTTACTATCGTTATCCTCACTGGTCGAAAATGGGTAAGATGGTTGTTGATGTAAAAGGGGCTGTTGAGGCACTAAGAAACCTTGATTTTATTGATGGAACGAAAATTTACGTGGTGGGTTACTCTCTTGGAGCATCTGTGGGATTATATGCTGCCGCACTCGATGAACGCATTGCAGGAGTAGTTTCGGTAGCGGGATTTACACCGATGCGTTTAAATACTCTGGATAGAGGCACCGAAGGGGTAAAAGCATATTCCCATCTGCATGGTCTGTTGCCAAGATTAGGATTTTTTGTCGGAAATGAATCTCGTATCCCTTACGATTTTCATGAAGTATTGGCTTGCATAGCTCCAAGGCCGGTACTGGTGATAGCCCCGGTATTGGATAAGGATGCACATCTTCAGGATATTCAGCAATGTGTCGAACAAGCTGGGAAAATTTACAGTATATATGGCACTTCAGAAAATATTCAGGTATTTTATCCTGATGATTATAACAGGTTCTCAGATGAGATGCGGGAAAAGACCTATCAATGGCTGCAAGACAAATATGAAACATCTATTCCCGAACAGACCGGGCATTAATCAATGGTATATCACAAGTTTTGATAGTATTATTTTCGATTTGAATATTTTTAATTATTCTTTTTAATCTTTTCTATCATATTCATTAATGACTCCATTTTTGAATGTGGTTGCGAAAGAATTTGTTTTATCTCTTCTTCACTGTAGTTATTCTTAATAAAATCCTGTACAGGGATCCTTCTGAACCAGCAGTCCATGATTTTAGAACAGGGCAATCTGTTTTGGACAGTTCTGCAATATTTAAATGGTACAGTATGTCCAAGAATTCCGCATCTGCATTCCAGATTGTCATATTGTTCGATCATAACTAATTATATATTAAATCATTTGCTATGGACGAAATACTATACAAATAAAACCTTTCGTTTACCTATGATAATTATCTGTAAAATATCTTGTGTTTGTCAGTTCAGGATTACACCTTTGGAAGATCCTGCATCGCTTTTTTGACATCCTCCTCAGGATATGAATAATCCGTAAGTTCACCTGACAGATATTTGGCATATGAAGACAGGTCAAAATGACCATGTCCGCTGTGGGCTATCAGGATTGTTTTTGCCTCACCCGATTCTTTGCACTTTATGGCCTCATCTATTGCTATTTTGACATCATGGCATGCTTCAGGAGCAGTAATAATACCTTCCGTTCGGGCAAATTTAATACCGGCTTCGAAAATTGCAGTCTGATGCGCTGCTGTGGCTTCAACTAATCCAAGTTTATTCAGATGACTGATGATGGGTGCCATACCATGATATCGTAATCCCCCGGCATGTATCGGAGGAGGAATAAATGTATGTCCTAAGGTATACATCTTTAATAGAGGCGTCATCCCTGCCACATCTCCAATGCTCCCTTGGTTATTGTTGGGCAGCTTTCAGGCTCAACACATATAATGCGCATGTCAGGCTTTTTCCCGCTTATTTTGTCTCTGATCCACGGCAGAAACTGACCTGCAAAGTTTGATCCACCCCCAACACAGCCTACAATAATATCAGGATAAGCATCAGCCATCTCCATTTGTTTCCTGGTTTCTTCACCAACGATAGTCTGATGCAGAAGAACGTGGTTTAGCACACTTCCCAGAGAATAGTGAGTATCATCACGGGACAATGCATCTTCTACTGCTTCACTTATGGCGAGCCCCAGACTCCCGGGACAATCTGGCCATTTTTCAAGCATGTCTCTTCCTGCTTTGGTTTCAGTGCTGGGACTTGGGACACATGTTGCTCCCCATGTTTCCATTAGTATGCGCCGGTAAGGTTTTTGATCATAACTGATTCTTACCATATAGACCTTACACTCAATATCAAAAAAAGCACAACCCATTGCCAGAGCACTTCCCCATTGGCCGGCTCCGGTTTCAGTTGCTATTCTCTTTATACCCTCTTTTTTATTATAATAGGCCTGTGCCACTGCTGTGTTTGGCTTATGACTCCCAGCCTGACTAGTACCTTCATACTTATAAAAAATCTTTGCTGGTGTATCCAAAGCTTTCTCTAAACGGCGAGCTCTGTATAAATTGGTTGGTCGCCACGTCCGGTAAATTTCCTGTACCTCTTCCGGTATTTCAATCCATCGCTCAGTGCTGACTTCCTGTTTGATAAGCTCCATCGGAAAAAGAGGAGCAAGATCATCAGGAGTTACCGGTTTGCCTGTTCCCGGATGTAAAACCGGTGGCATTGGTACGGGCAAATCAGCCTGAATGTTATACCAATGAGTTGGCATATCATTTTGATCAAGAAACCAAATTGATTTTTCCATATATTCCTCCTTCTATTGTTGATTTTAATAATTAAAACAGGCCACAAAATAAGAAAAATATATTAAAACTATAATTTATATAAATAAATTATACAAATATATCGTTCCATGGAGACAGCAAATACGTTCTGCAATATATTTTTAAATCGCAGGATTTCCATTCTCCGGAAGAGACCCTGTGAGTGCTGAATCCTGATCAGTAATTAATTCAGAAAATTAGTCATTTTATGAATTAATGTAATATTCAAGCAATTTGAACTTAGACTCAGATATCTTAACTTTACAGAAAAATAACTTTGACGATGATAGTAACCTGTGTTTATGTACATGTAAAACCTGAGGCCGTAGGAAGTTTTATTAAAGCCACAACCGTAAACCACCTTGGATCAGTAAAAGAGCCGGGAAATCTTCGCTTTGATATACTGCAAAAGGCTGATGATCCCTGCCGCTTCATGATCTATGAAGCTTATGAATCGGAAGAGGCAGCTGCTTCTCACAAAAACGCCAGTCATTACCTTAAATGGCGTGAGGATGTGAAAGACCTCATGGCCGAACCGCGACAGGGTGTAAAATACAATATCCTTGAACCGAATGATAAAACCAAATGGTAAAACCTTTTCAGTTTGCCAGGCTCCCGAAAATTATTTTTGGCAACGGGAAAATAGATGAACTTCCC
>Ga0315548_1002657_pt1 | contig 13770 bp, 14 predicted proteins | sample SalMarSW160110MG_2_FD_202540 | JGI IMG/M metagenome (GOLD analysis project Ga0315548, IMG submission 202540) | Salt marsh sediment microbial communities from the Plum Island Ecosystem LTER, Massachusetts, United States - Salt Marsh Sediment SW1601-110 ... | reverse complement strand
TTTTCCTCCCAAATCAACCCGGTAGCCTTGGGAATAGAGAATTATTGAAGGGGCGGCCAGGCAGAATAAAACCACGCAGATGATGAATAAAATAGTTCTGGTTCTTTTTTGCATATCTTATCCATTTTATCTTATTGACAGGTTAAAATCAATCTGTTAAGATTGGGTTGTTAAAAATTTAATACAGAAGGAGAAAAAACATGATTCACAGTTTGATAAGAACTCAATTTGACACGGTAGTCGCGATGAATAAAAACGGGAGGAAAATCTCCAAGCATTGTGGAGTTTATGAAGAAGTAAAAGAGGCGGCGCTGGAAGATACGTCGCCGGAAACGCTATTTTACCACGAGAACCACGAAGGTAAATTAGATACCATATTAAAAGAAGATTGGTAAGAAAGCGTTAAAACTACAAATAAATAGGGCGCCTGGCCGAATTTAGCCAGACGTCCTTTTTAATTTGCTTAAGGATAAACATCGACCATATTTATATTTGCCAACTTCGTTATTTTAAGATAGGATAAAAAGAGCATATGGCCGATAAATTCATCATCAACGGCGGTAAGCCGTTGAAAGGCGAAATCGAAGTCAGGGGCGCCAAAAACGCCGCCTTTCCGATTTTAGCTGCTTCTCTTTTGACCCGTGAGGAATGCCTAATTGAGAATCTTCCCTTGATTGAGGACGTTTTCCGCATGATTGAAATCCTCAAAGCCATGGGTTCTAAAATCACCTGGGTGGGGGAGCGCTCCATTAAGATTAAAAACACCCAAATCAACCCAGCTAAAGCCAAACAGGATTTAATCTGTCTTTTGCGTGGTTCGGTGCTTTTTTTCGGGCCTTTATTGGCCAGATTCGGCCACATAAAGCTGCCCCAGCCGGGTGGCTGCGTTATCGGCGCCAGACCGATTGATACGCATTTGGACGGTTTTGCTCAGCTAGGCGTTAAGATTGCCAAAGACAAAGACAAATATTTATTAAAGGCTCGCAAAAACAAAGAGAAAGAAGTTGTTCTGAACGAGTTCAGCGTGACCGCCACCGAGAACCTGATGCTTTTTAGCTCTCTGCTGCCTCAGAAGACCGTGATTAAGACAGCTGATCAGGATTACCAGGTTAAAGAGCTGGCCAGTTTTTTGAAAAAGATGGGAGTTAAAATTAAAGGGGCGGGCACCCATGAAATTATTGTTGAAGGCTCGCCTAAATTGAAAGGAGTCAGGCATCATTTGATTTATGACCCGATTGAAGCAGGCACTTTTATTTTGACAGCGGCCGCCACCAGAGGCAATGTACTGGTGAAAAACGTGGAGCTGGCTTATCTGGAGCTGCCTTTGAAAAAACTCAGAGACTGCGGGGTGCCATATCAGATTGTGGGTAAGAACACTGTCAGGGTTCTGCCCTGGAAAAAACTGAAAATAGACAAGATTCAGAGCCTGCCCTATCCGGGCATACCATCTGATTTGCAGTCAGCTTTTGGAGTTCTGGCTACCCAGGCTCCCGGTTCCACCCTGATCCACGACCCGCTTTACGAAGGCCGGCTGAAATATCTGGAAGAGATAAATAAGATGGGAGCGGAGATATATTTTGCCGATCCGCACCGTGCCATTATTAACGGGCCGACCCAGTTGCAGGGCAGGGAATTGGGCTCTTTCGATTTAAGGGGCGGGGCCGCCCTGATAATCGCGGGCTTGATTGCCAAAGGCAAAACTATTATTAATAATGTATACCAGATAGACAGGGGTTACGAGCAGATAGAGGAGAGGCTGCAGAAATTGGGCGCTGATATTAAAAGGGTAAAAGATTAAACATATATGTTAGTTAGAAAAATCGGCATTGATTTGGGCACGTGCAACTCCTTGGTCTTTGTTCCCAACAAAGGCGTAGTTTTACAGGAGCCATCGGTCGTGGCTGTTTCTCTTAACGAGAACAGGATTTTGGCCGTGGGCGAGGAAGCCAAGGAAATGACCGGAAGGACTCCCGACACTATCCGGGTTTACCGGCCGTTGAGAGACGGGGTGATTGCTGATTTCAGGGTTACCCAGGCCATGATCAGATATTTCATTAAAAAAACAGCCGGATTTTTTAAGTTTTTAAAGCCCGAATTAATGATAGCTGTGCCAGCCGGCATTACCTCAACCGAAAGAAGGGCGGTGATTGAAGCGGCTACTAATGCGGGCGCCAAGGAGACATTCGTGGCCAAAGAGCCGATATTGGCGGCCATCGGCGCTGGCATACCGATTAACGCCTGCTCGGGCCATTTGATCGTTGATATTGGCGGGGGCACCTCGGAAGTAGCAGTTATCTCTTTGGGCGGTATTGTTACTGCCAGTTCGGCCAGGGTGGCCGGGGACAAGATGAACGTGGCCATTTCCGAATACATTAAAAAGAAATACAATCTGGCGATCGGGGAGCAGACGGCCGAAGACATTAAGATTAAAATCGGCACTGCCCTGCCCGAGAAGGAAGAAAAGAAAATGGAAATCCGCGGCCGGGACCTGGTGCTGGGTCTGCCGCGCAACATTAAGATTTCTTCCAACGAGATTTCCGGGGCGATTAGAGATTCTTTAATCGATATCATCCAGGTTATCAAGCAGGTTCTCAGAGACACACCGCCCGAACTGTCGGCTGACGTTATGGATAAGGGCATGATTTTGTCGGGCGGGGGAGCTTTGCTGCGCAACATTGATACCTTGATAGCTCAGGAGACTGGCGTGCCCTGCTTTATTGCTGATGACCCGCTTTTGTGCGTGGCCAAGGGTACGGGCGTTGTTCTGGAGAATCTAGCGGTTTACAAAAAAAGCATAATGAGCAAGCGGAAATGATCGGCCATCAAAAACAATGGCAGTTTCTTAAAAAAAGCGTGGAGCTTGAAAAAACACCCCACGCTCTGTTATTTTACGGCCAGAATTCTCTCGGCAAGAAAGCTCTAGCCTTAGAGTTTATAAAGCTCCTCAATTGCGAGAACAAGGATTTTGAAAAGAGACCCTGCCAGCAGTGCCGCGCCTGTGGGGACATCGCCAAGAACGTTCATCCCGACCTGTTTATCGTTGAACCCCAAGGCAAGGAAATAAAAATAGCCCAGATCAGGGACTTGACTGCCCATCTTTCTTTGAGGGCTTATTCTGCCCCTTTCAAAGCGGTGATTATTGACGAGGCCCACTGTCTGAATCAGGAAGCTCAGAGCGCTTTTTTAAAACTGTTGGAAGAGCCCAAGGGCAAAACTGTTTTTATTTTAGTTACCGAGTATCCCGAAATGCTGCTGCCGACAGTTCTCTCTAGAGTGGAGCGCTTGAGATTCTACGGCGGCTCTTTGAGTGTTGACCGCCAGGACAAAAGAATTAAAGATATTTTAAAAATAACTCAATCTAATTTGGCCGACCGTTTCCAATACGCCAAAGAGCTGTCTCAAGAGCCCCAAAACCTGAAAGAAATTCTTGATATCTGGCTCAGATATTTCCGGGAGATGCTGTTGGCTGCAGTCAGCAATAAATCCAAAGAATATTCCCTGGTTAAGCTAAAGAATATTTTAAAGCTTATCCAAACAACCAATTTTTTGGTTTCCACGACCAACGTTAACCCCCGGCTGGCTCTGGAAATTTTAATGCTGGAATTGTAGGAAAAATTCTGCTATTATTTTAATTAGATATGCATCAAGAAATAATCAATAAAATTAAGCCGGAACTGGACAAAGTCATTCATTTTTTTGAAACTGAGATGGCCAAAATCAGAACATCCAGAGCCACTCCTTCTTTGGTCGAGGACATTGTGGTTGACTGTTTCGGCCAGAAACTTCCCTTAAAACAGCTGGCGGCCATTTCCACTCCCGAAACAAAGCAGATTTCAATCCAGCCCTGGGACAAATCTTACATTGAGGGCATTGTGGCTGCTTTGGAAAAGAGCGGAATCGGCGCCAGCCCGATCGTTGACAAGGACACCGTCAGAATCAATTTGCCTCCGTTGACCGAGGATTACCGCAAACAATTGGGCCGGCTTTTGTCGGAAAAGCAGGAGGAAGCCCGCAAAGTTTTGCGGAGGTGGCGGGAGCAGGCCTGGCGGGAAGTCCAGGACGGGTTTAAAGACGGGAAAATCAGGGAGGACGACAAGTTCCGGGCCAAGGACGATCTGCAGAAACTGATCGACGATTACAGTAAAAAGGTTGACGATCTGGGGGATAAGAAAAAAAGGGAAATAAGCGAATAACCTATGATATTAACTGTTTTAATCGCTCTTTTCAGCCTGATTATTTTGATTGTCATTCACGAGTTCGGCCATTTTATCTTAGCTAAGAAGTTCGGAACCAAGGTTGAAGAATTCGGCGTCGGCTATCCGCCCAGGCTTTTCGGCCGCCAGTTCGGGGAAACCTTTTATTCAATCAACCTTTTGCCTTTCGGCGCTTTTGTTAAGATACGCGGCGAACAGGGCGGGGTGGAAGATTACCGCAGTTTTATCGGCTTGCCCATGTGGCAGAGGATTTCTATAGTTCTGGGGGGAGTGGTTTCTTTTTGGATAGTTTCAGCCATTCTGTTAAGTGTTGTGGCTGGCGTTTGGGGGTTGCCCGTGGCTGTGAACGATGATGACAACAGTAATTTAATTGAACCCAAAGTCCAGGTTGCCTTGGTAATGCCCGATTCTCCGGCCCGGGCAGCTGATTTAAAAACAGGCGACGTGATTCTTGGTTTTGACAAAGTAAGGGATTTGCAGGATTTCATAAAAGAGCAGCCGGCCCAGGAAGTCACTTTAATGGTTAAGAGGGGCCAGGATGTTTATGAAAAGAACATTGCTTTGCGGACCTCTTATCCGGTTGACGAAGGGCCTTTGGGCATTGGTTTGACCAGAGTTGCTTTAAAGCCCTATCCCTGGTATCAGGCGCCCGTTCAGGGGGTGCTGGCCTGCGGTCAGCTGACTGCCAACATTGTCCAAGGCTGGGTTATGGGAGTTAAAAGCATGGTTGGGTTAGAAGAGCTGCCCAAGGGAGTGGAAATGGAATTGAGGGGGCCGCTCGGCATTCTTGATCTTTTGAGAGAATATTTCAATCTGGGGATAAATTACTTTCTGTTTTTGGTCTCTTTGATATCGGTGGCTCTAGCTTTGGTCAATATCCTGCCGATTCCGGCTCTGGACGGGGGAAAAATTGTGTTTTTGTGCGTTGAATGGCTGCGTGGCCGGCCGATTAATTACAAAACAGAGCAGAAGATTTCAGCCACTTTCTTTATTCTGATGATTCTTTTGTTGATTTTCGTCACTATAAAATTCGACATACCGCGCTTATTTTAACTTTATGTTTCAATCTCAGCTTTTCGCCAAAATTAAAAAAGAACCGCCCCGGGAAGCAGAAACCATTTCCCATAAATTATTGACCCGGGCTGATTTTATTGAACAAATAGCTTCGGGCATTTACGTTTTTTTACCTTTGGGGTTGAGAGTTCAAAACAAAATAGCCAGGATTATCCGGGAGGAAATGGAAGGTATTAAAGCCCAGGAAATGGCCATGCCGGCCCTCCAGCCGAAATCCCTTTGGGAAAAAACCGGCCGCTGGCAGACGATGGATCCACCCCTTTTCAAATTAAAAGACCGGCATCAGAAGGAGCTGGCTTTGGGCTCCACGCACGAAGAGGTCGTAACTTACGTGGTCAGCCGGCGGATAAAAACTTTCAAAGACTTGCCTTTGGCCCTGTTTCAGATTCAGAACAAATTCCGCAACGAAATAAGGGCTACCGGCGGGCTGCTGCGGACCAGAGAGTTTTTAATGAAAGACCTTTACAGTTTTCATGAAGACCAGAAAGATTTTGAAAAATATTACGAATTTATCAAGAAAGTCTATCAGAAAATATTCAAAAGATGCGGTTTGCCGACCTTGATCGTTCAGGCTTCCGGGAGCGATTTTACCGAAGAATACACTCACGAGTTTCAGGTTTTGACTGGAGCCGGGGAAGATACGATAATTTTTTGTCCCCGGGGTCATTTTGCCCAAAATAAAGAAATAGCGAAAGCGGGAACAAAATGTCCTGTTTGCGGGCAAACGCTAAAATCAGACCGGGGGGTTGAGGTGGCCAATATTTTCCCCTTGGGCGATAAATATTCCAAAGATTTAGACGCTTATTTCGTTGATGCGGACGGCAAGAAAAAGCCAATTATTATGGGTTGCTACGGCATTGGGTTGGACAGGGCTTTGGCCACGATCGTTGAAATCCACCATGACAAAGACGGCATTATCTGGCCCAAAGAAGTGGCGCCGTTCCAGGTTCATTTAATAAAGATTGAGAATAGCCGGAGAGTCAAAGAAACAGCCGCCAAGCTCTATTATGATTTGCAGAAGTCAGGGGTTGAGGTATTGTATGACGACAGAACAAATAAGACAGCGGGCGAGAAATTCGTTGAAGCCGATTTAATTGGCCTGCCTTTAAGACTGGTGGTGAGCGAGAAAACTTTGAAAACAAATTCGGTTGAAGCTAAAAAGAGAAATGAAAAAAAGATTAAGCTGGTCAAACTTAGCCGGATTGTAAAATATGTTCAATAAAATTTTTTCCTATTTATACCAGGATATTGCTATTGATTTGGGTACAGCCACCACTCTTGTTTACGCCAAAGGACAGGGGATTGTTATCTTTGAGCCTTCGGTAGTGGCCGTCAACCAGAAAACCGGTCAGGTTTTAGCGATCGGCGAAGATGCCAAAAAAATGGTGGGTCGGACTCCGGCCCACATCGTGGCCACCCGTCCCTTGGTCAAAGGAGTGATTTCCGATTTTGAAGTGACCGAGCAGATGCTGCGATATTTCATTGAAAAGGTGCAGCGGAGAAAGTTCTGGTTTACTCCCAAGCCCAGGGTGATTATCGGGGTGCCGTGCGGCGTGACCGAAGTTGAGAAAAAAGCGGTTCAGGACGCGGCCAAGAACGCGGGCGCCAGGGAAGTTTATTTGATTGAACAGCCGATGGCTGCAGCCATCGGGGCTAGATTACTGGTTCAGGAGGCCGGAGGCAATTTCATCGTTGACATCGGCGGGGGCACCACCCAGGTGGTGGTCATTTCTCTGGGCGGGATAGTTCTGGCCAAAACCCTGAAAGTGGCCGGCGACAAGCTAAACGAAGATATAATTAATTTCGCCCAGGAAGAATATAAACTGCTGATCGGGGAGCGGACGGCCGAGGAAGTGAAAATCGGCATCGGCTCAGCCCACGCTTTAAAAGAGAAGAAAGAAATGCCTTTGCGGGGCAGGAATTTCGTTACCGGCCTGCCCGAGGAAATCATGGTGTCGGATGATGATATCAGAAGAGCCATGGAAAAATCGGTTCGGCAAATCGTTGATACTATCAAAGCAGCTATTGAGGAGACGCCGCCCGAACTGCTGGCTGACGTGATGACCAAAGGAATCCATCTGACCGGCGGGGGGAGTTTACTTAAAGGCATCGATACTTTAATCACCAAAGAAACCAAAATTCCGACCAAAATCATTGAAGATCCGGTCACAGCCGTAGCCCGGGGAGCCGGCATGGTGCTCGAAAACATTGATGTTTTAAGAGAGGTGCTGGCTGACACCGAAGAATTAGAACCGCCCAAATAACATGATCAAAAAGGAGGAAGTAAAACATATCGCCAAACTGGCCCGCTTGGGCCTGAACGAAAAAGAAACAGCTACTTACCAGAAAGAGCTCTCTTTGATTTTGGGTTATATTGAAAAATTGAAAAAAGTTAAATTAACCGGGGTTGAGACAACTAGCCATCCTTTCCAGGTGGAAAACGTGACGAGGCGGGACGAAGGCCGGCCGTCAAAACAAAAACTGCTGTCTTTGGCGCCGGAAACCAAGGCCGGTTTTGTTAAAGTAAAATCTATCTTAAAATGAACTTGACCGGACTTACCATCACCCAGGCGCACCAGGGGCTGAGGAAGAAACAATTTTCCGCTCTGGAGCTTTGCCAGGCCTGTTTAAATAAAATCAAGGAAAAAGACAGGGCAATCCACGCTTTTTTGACTGTTAATGAAAAATCAGCCCTAGCTCAGGCCAAGAAAGTCGATAGTTTGCTGGCTGGTGGCAAAAAGCTCCCTTTGTTGGCGGGTATTCCTGTAGCCATTAAAGACAATATTCTGGTTGAAGGGGTAAAGTGCACCGCTGCCTCAAAGATTTTGGCCGATTACGTAGCTCCTTACAATGCCACGGTGATAGAGAAGCTTAAAAAACAGGAAGCGGTTATTTTGGGGAAAACAAATCTGGACGAGTTTGCCATGGGTTCTTCAACCGAGAATTCTGCTTTCGGACCGACCCGCAATCCTCACGATTTGTCCCGCGTGCCGGGCGGCTCTTCCGGCGGTTCGGCTGCAGCAGTGGCTAGTGAGATGGCTTTTTACGCTTTAGGCTCTGATACCGGCGGCTCCATTCGTCTGCCAGCTTCTTTCTGCGGAGTGGCCGGGTTGAAACCGACTTACGGGGCGGTTTCCCGCTACGGTTTGATCGCTTTTGCCTCTTCTTTGGACCAAATTGGTCCTTTGGCCAAAACTGCCGAAGACGCCCAACTTGTTTTTGAAGCGATCGCCGGGGAAGACGCACTTGACTCGACCAGTATTGCTCCAAAGTCAAAGGCAAGAAATATAAAAATCAAAGGTTTGCGCGCGGGCATTCCCAAAGAGTATTTTGTCAAAGGGATAGATAAGAACATTGAGAAAACAATTAAAGAAGCGATCGGCAAATACGAAAAGATGGGGGTTAAGATTGTTGAGGTCAGCCTGCCCCACACCGATTATGCTTTGTCAGCTTATTATATTATTAATCCTTCGGAAGCTTCGGCCAATTTAGCCAGGTACGACGGGATAAAATACGGCTACTCCGACCGGCAAGGAAAAGATTTGATGGACGTTTATCTGAATTCTAGGGGCAAGGGCTTTGGGGCCGAGGTGAAAAGAAGGATTATGCTGGGCACTTACACATTATCTTCGGGTTATTACGAGGCGTATTATTTAAAAGCCCAGAAAGTCAGGACCAAGGTGATTGAGGATTTCAAAAAAGCTTTTAAAAAGGTTGATGTGATTTTAACCCCAACCTCTCCCTCTCTGCCTTTCAAAGTCGGGGAAAAAGTTAATAATCCGCTTTCAATGTATTTGACCGATGTCTATACGGTTTCCGTAAACCTAGTGGGTCTGCCCGCTCTTTCTCTGCCGGTTGGTAAAGTGGGCAAGCTGCCGGTTGGCTTGCAGATCATCGGCCAGCCGTTTGAAGAGTATAAAATATTAGAATTAGGCAAAATCTATGAATATTGATTTCAACGCCATTATTCCTTTTTTAACCTCAGCCGAGGTGCAGGAAAACCTGTTTGCGGTCAGGATCGGATTTTTTGTCGTAGCCGGGTTGCTTGTTGCGACAATCATCTTTATCCTTTTAAAAAGCCATTATTTGGAGTGGCTTTTGATGCAGAACGTGGGAGAGTTTTTGACTTTCCGGGCTTTCGGCGCCAGAAGATTGGTCCGCAGATGGCGGAAAATTGTCAAAAGGCTGGAGAGCGGCTTGGAGTCGGAGTATAAAACAGCTGTTATTGAAGCCGATGACATGCTGGATTATTGTTTGAAGAGAATGGGCTACGAGGGCCAGGCCTTGGAGGAAAGGCTGGAAAAATTGACTTCGGCCATTCTGCCCAATATCAAAGATGTTCACGGGGCCCACCAGCTGCGCAACAGCCTTGTGCAAGATCCCACTCACCACTTGAGCATAGAAGACGCAAAAAACGCTTTAGACATTTACGAGAAAGCTCTGATTGATTTGCAGATTTTAACTTGATTTTTATTATAGAATAAATTACAATAATTAATATGCCTAGATACAAATTGAAAGATAAGCAGATAGTCAGGCTTGGCAATTTATATCAAAACCCTCGTATACCTATGGATAGACTTTGTAAACTGTTTAAAGTTAGCGATGATACAATTCTTCGCGCAATGAAAAGAGCAGGGATACCAAGAAGAGTAACAGTAGGCTTTTGCGGAAAAGAAAATAGCAATTGGCGAGGTGGCTATTCTCTGCACTTTGCTAAAAACCTCGCTATAAGAACTTTTAAAAAGAACGAATGCATGGTTTGTGGGTACGAAATATCTACAGATGTACATCATTGGGATGGAAATAAAAAGAACAATAAACCAGACAATCTAGTATTATTGTGTCCGAATTATCATCGAGAGGTTCATCTGGGGTTAATTACAAAGGAAGATATTAAAAAAAATTACAAACCTATCATAGCGGGGTGGACCAGTAGTAGGTCGCGGGTCTCATAAATTTTTGTGACCTAAAATGGTAACATTTTACGGAAAATTCCCTAAATTGCTGGGAACCCCAATAAAATTTTTAAATTTTGTTGGGCAATCAGCAGCCAAGCTCTAATATAAATTAGAGAAGGTTCAGAGACTATAATGGGAACTTCCTTTTGTTTAAGGAAGATGGTATAGTCCGTTCCATTTGGTAACAAATGGCTAACACTAAAGAAGCCCGAAGCCTGGGTGCAATTCCCAGCCCCGCAACAAGTATTTTAAGCGCCGGCGTAGCTCAGTGGTTAGAGCGAGCGCTTCATAAGCGTTAGGTCAGAGGTTCAAATCCTCTCGTCGGCACACGGACCCATGGTGTAGCCCGGTCTAACACGCCTCCCTGTCACGGAGGAGATCAGGGGTTCAAATCCCCTTGGGTCCGCTTTTTATTTACAGCTTGATTTTATTTTTAAAATATGGTAAAGAACAAAAGACGCAGTAACTTCCCAATAAAATAATGAAAGGAGAAAATAATGAACACGAAGAATTTGACATGTCCGATAAGTTTGACCTTCCAGAGCATTGAAAATATGGCCAAAGAATTCACGGCTAGAGGGTTTCCCCTTAACGCCGACGGAGTCAGGGAAATTTTAGAATCTTTTGGCTACGAAGCGTTGGTTCTCGAAGGTATACTCAGATCTCCCCTGATAAAATTAAAACTCATGATTGACCAGAAAGCGCGCCGGCTCGGCCATTTTACCCTGGCCTCTCAAGAAGAAGCGGGCATCTATTACGACATCAAAAAACTTCTTCTTGACCCCCAAGGAATAACCCTGATCAGCGAGATAGTATCAGACTATCTATGTAACACAGGCATAGAGATAGACGCTATCGGCGGTCATGGTTTGGGAGGCAGCTTGATAATACCCGAAGTGTTATCAAGAATGCAGGCAAAAAATAAACCCATTCCCGGCTTTATAGTGAGAGATGAGGTAAAAGACCACGGCACCAGAGAGCTAATTGAAGGGAGTCTCGAGAAGGGCTGGCGGGTGGCCATAATTGATGACGTTCTATCTACTGGCCGCACCGTGCTAAAAACAATACAGACCGTTATTGAAAAAGGAGCCAAGGTGACAGTGGTGACAGCTATTCTTGATCGTCGTCAATACGGCGGTTCAATCAAGCTATTACGGAACGGCTATACCTTTAAAGCCTTTCTAACGGTTGATTCTTCAGGAAAAATTTCATATTGATTGCAACCGTTGCAAGCCGTTGATCCTTACAAGTTTCAGCGGCTTTTTTATTGAGTTTTCCACAGTTTCGAGCCCTTTATTCTACCTTAAAATTATGTTAAAATGAACTAAGGAAATGACTCTGAAAACGCTTAAAATTGAGGCTGAAAAAGCCATTAAAAAGGCCGGTGATTTGAAATCGTTGAACGATGCTTTTAAGAAATATCTGGGCAAGAAAGGCGAGCTTACCCAGATTTTGCGTTCCTTGGAAAAAATGCCCAAGGCCAAAAGAGTGAAAGTAGGCCGGGAAGCCAATATGCTGAAAAATTCTTTGAGAATTAAATTCGACCAAAAAGCCGGAGAGTTCAAAGAAAAAGCCCAGCGGGAAGCTTCAGATAGCGAATGGATTGACGTGACCGCGCCCGGCCGTAGGCCGATTCTGGGTCATTTGCATCCCTTGACCCAGGCCAGAAGGAAAACCGAAGAGATTTTTCAGGCCATGGGATTTTCCGTGGTTTCGGGACCGGAAATGGAGACCGAGTGGTACAATTTCGACGCTTTGAACATCCCCAAGGACCATCCGGCCCGCGACCTTTGGGATACTTTTTATTTGAAGAACAAGATGCTTTTGAGAACCCACACCACGCCGGTTGACGTCAGATACATGGAAAAGAAAAATCCGCCCCTGAAGATAATTACCATTGACCGCTGTTTCCGCCACGAAGCGACCGACGCTTCCCACGAAACCAATTTTTACCAGATTGACGGGTTGATGGTAGACAGAGACATTTCGGTGGCCAATTTCAAAGCGATGATTCAAGAATTCTTCCAAAGGTTTTTTGAAAAACCGGTCAAAATCAGGATGAGGCCCGGCTTCTTTCCTTTTACCGAACCGAGCTTTGAGGTTGATATGGTATGCTTGGTTTGCGGAGGAAAAGGATGCTCGGCCTGCCAGCAAACCGGCTGGATGGAGATGCTAGGAGCGGGGATGATGCATCCTAATGTTTTTAAGAACGCCGGTTTAAATCCTAAGAACTGGCAGGGTTGGGCTTTTGGCATGGGGTTTGACCGGTTGGCCATGATGAAATACAGAATCAACAACATCCGCCTGCTTTATTCGGGCGATTTGAGATTTTTAAATCAATTCTAAAATGGTATTTTCATATAACTGGCTCAAAGATTACGTTGGCAGGCTGCCCGAGCCGGAGAAAACGGCCGAGCTTTTGACTATGCACAGTTTTGAGGTGGGGGAGGTGAAGAAAACAGGCGCAGATTATGCTTTGGATATTGATGTTCTGCCCAATCGGGGTCCAGACTGCTTTTCCCATTTCGGCATAGCCAGGGAAATAGCCGCTATAACAAACTCAAAACTCCGGCCGATAAACATCAAACAAGCCGTTGACGCCAAAATCCAGACAAAAGATTTCGTAACAGTAGAAGTTAAAGATAAAAAAGCCTGCCCGCGCTATACCGCCAAAGTAGTAGCTGATGTTAAAGTCGGGCCTTCGCCTAAATGGCTGAAAGATAGATTAAGGGTTTGCGGTTTGAATTCCATTAATAACATCGTTGATATCGCTAACTACGTTATGCTGGAAACCGGTCAGCCTTTGCACGCTTTTGACGGCCAGAAACTGGCTGGTAACAGGATTGTCGTTAGATTTGCCAGGAACAGAGAGAAAATAGTTACCTTGGACGAACAGAAGTTTGATTTGGATTCCAGCGTTTTGGTTATTGCCGACGCTGAAAAGCCGGTGGCGATTGCTGGCATCAAAGGCGGCAAACTGCCCGAAATAGACAAGAAAACAAAAGTGGTTGTTTTGGAAGCGGCCAATTTTGACGGACGAGTCATCCGCCAGGGTTCTAAGAAATTAAACCTGAAGACCGACGCTTCTTTAAGATTTGAACACGGCCTTGATCCTAATTTGACTGAAATGGCGGTTATTCGGACAGCCCAGCTGATTCAGAAAATAGCTGGAGGCAAGATAGCTAGGGGATCGGTTGATATTTATCCTAAGAAGGTTTATCCCAAGAGAGTTAAATTGGACCAGAAATATTTGACAAGTTTGTTAGGAAAAAAAATCCTTCCCAAGGAAATAAATAATATTTTGAAAAGATTGGGCTTTGTTGTCAGGGGATCGCTGGTGACAGTGCCCACTTTCCGGCAGGATATTTTCTTGCCCGAAGATTTGATAGAAGAGGTAGTGCGGATTTACGGATACGATAAGATTCCTTCTGTTTTTCCGATCGTTTCTTTGGCTCCGTCCAGAAGAAACCTTGATATTTTCTGGGAGAACAAAACAAAAGATATTATGAAAGAGTTCGGTT
>Ga0315548_1002652_pt1 | contig 13774 bp, 9 predicted proteins | sample SalMarSW160110MG_2_FD_202540 | JGI IMG/M metagenome (GOLD analysis project Ga0315548, IMG submission 202540) | Salt marsh sediment microbial communities from the Plum Island Ecosystem LTER, Massachusetts, United States - Salt Marsh Sediment SW1601-110 ... | reverse complement strand
AGGCACAGAGAACTACACAGATGTTGAGTTCGAAGATCTTGAAAGTGTTGAGGCGGAGGAAAAAGAACCAAAATCAAAGAAAAAGAAATAAAGTAAAAAACGGATAATGAAAGTTATCCGTTTTTTAATATTGTCTTACAGCCGGGACGTAAGCTGTGTGGATGTTACACTGGTGCCGTATTATCCTTCTGATGTATTACCCTTCTGATGTATTATCCTTCTGATGTATTATCCTTGTGCTGTTCCTATCTGAAGTGCGCGGTATTACTTTTTATACGTTCCCTTACTTCACTTATTTTGAGAATTTTAACATTGGTTATAAGGCAGTTCCTGTTCAAAAAGTCTCCAAGCTTGTTACATTCCTCTATCAGTGTATCAAAGAGATTCTGTATGGGCACCTTTAGGGGTATCAGTGAGAGTATGGTGCACAAATCTCCGGAGAACCTTATTTTCTCAAGTTCGGCGTCATTTTTTTTGAGCAGGTAGTGCAGCTCCGATCTTATTATTTTCTTCTGGATATAGCTCAGGCTTATCCCGGCCTCTGATATAAGCACCGTGAAATACCTTAACTTAGATCCTTTACCTCCGAGTCCGGTTGATATAAGTACCTGGTTTTCGTCAAGCAGCTTGCTTTCGAGCAATAATCTGCTTTCGATGAAGGCCAGTGTTGCCCAGTCCTGCAGGTCGTCGTGAGCCGGGTCATTGAGGTACCTCTCTATTGTCCGGAATGCCTCAATACTGCTTATCGAAGCAAGCTTCACAAACATACATTTCTTATCTTCGACAGGCAGGTTGTTCCTGAAAATATCATCCTTGTTTTTTATAACATCTTCGGGATTGATATGAAGATTATGATTTTTCGAATATTCATAATACTCGGTCTGTACATCGACATCGATCTGGCTTTCGAGGATGTTCACTTTATTGTCCATGCCCCTGAACATTTTCTTTATTGCATCATATATGTTTTCCCTGCTATCCAATTACTGTACATTTTAATTATTGATCAGATATAGAGCATATAATTAAAGGTAGTAAAATATATACTAAAAACAAATCAAATATAATTTATTACTTATATATATTCAGTTTATTGTAAATGGGCGGCATTAACCATTATATATACTACATCCCTTGCATGGATTGTTTCCTTCCTTATCTGCCAATTTTTAACGAACAAGCCCGGTAAGTAACATAAAAAACCATATATTTATATTATATTTTTCACCATATATATCCAATCCAGGTGAGTAAACAAGAATCTCAGGACTTAATCAGGGGTATAAAAAACAGGGATAACCTTACTTTAAAAAAGATTTACAAAAAGCATTTTTCCTTAATAGAATCTTTCGTAACAAACAATAAGGGCACTTTAGATGATGCAAAGGACGTATTCCAGGAAGCTATCATTGTTATTTACCGTTATACCCGTGACAAGAATTTTGAGATAAGCTGTTCATTTGAGACCTTCCTTTACTCTATATGCCGCACTATATGGCTGAATTACCTGCGCAACAAAAGAATACATGATAACAAGATTGACGATATAAGGGAATATATCACTTTCAACTCTTCCTATAATAACCAGGTTGAGGAAAGCGCGGAGTACAGGCTGTACCAGAAGCATTTCCAGAAGCTCAATGACGAATGCAAAAAGCTGTTACAGCTTTTTTACGATAAGGTGCCCTATAAGGAGATTGCCAGGCAGATGGGCTACAGCAGCATAGCCATGGTAAAGAAGAAAAAATTCATGTGCAAGGAGTTCCTGTTAAAGTCCATCAGGAACGATCCCGAATTCAGGCTTCTCTAGTTATTTATTTTTTCTGACACATATGTATGTATTTGCCCTGTTTTTATAGTCTGTTGTACTTGCTCCGTTATAAAAATTAACCTTCCATGCCATATCCTTGTTAAATTCCGTAGAGCTCCAGTAGTGAGATGAGTAGTTTATGTTCTTAAGCAGGTAAGACTGCTTGCATATAGCATCTATCTCGCAGCGCGAGGGCAGGTACCAGTCGTCGTAGCCAAAGTCAGTAAGTTCGGAGCATACCCTCGCAGCGTAAGAAGCATCCGCCTGCTTTGACGCAATTGTTTCAGTGTTCGCTGCACCGTCGGTTTCAGATATTGTACCGATAAGCAGGTTACTTTCTCCCCACTCAGCTGATTTGATAAACAGAGGGTGTACATATATAATACCTCCCTGGAAAATTATCGGCACGGGTTTATTGGGGTCAGGGACATCTGTCGAGATAACATCACCTGTTATGTTTATGCCCGGTCCGGCTTCATAGCTCATACCCGGACTTTCCTTGCTGTTGTATGCTTCGTTCCAGCGTGCCGTATCCGCCGAAGTTATGCCTTTTGCCAAAGAAGCGTCAAACAGGGGATCAGACTCGCTTTGTAGGTATGCTGACAGGTCGGGCTTATTTTCAAGGTCGTTATAGTCACCGCTGAACACATTTTCCGCCTCCCTGGAGTACAGCGCATAGGGTACGCTCAGCAGCTGGCTTATGCCCATCGGTATGCCGTTAATCTCCACACTGAGGAAATAAGGGCCGCTGCCCCAGTCTATTGCCGAAAAGTCATCGCCCGTCATTCCCTTTCCGATAACCAGGCTTACCAGTCCGGTCTCATTCGTTACAGCATTGTGAGTCTCGTGGTATACCACCAATCCTCCTGCATCACCCTGCATTATACTTATATCAAATGTAACACTGGTGTTTGCCATTACCGCTCCTGCGGCGTTTCGTGCAACAGCCTGGTACTTCATTCCCTCGGGGGCCTGCGAAAAAGCCTGCAGGCTTGCCAGGGATACCAGCAGTATAATAATCTTTGTAGCAAGTTTTTTCATTTTTTTAAGTTTTAATTGGTTTTGATGACCTTGAATGTTCTTATCTCCTGAAGATTATTATAGATCTTCAGTATATAATCAGATGCAGGAAATCCTTCCATATTAATAACCGTGCTGCCGGTCAGGATGCTCTGCGACAGTAATTTTGAACCTGACAGGTTATATAATTCCGCTTTCAGATGCATCCCATTCCCCGTTTCGGTTTCTACGGTAAAAAAATCGTTAACCGGATTGGGGTATACAATTATATTTATACCGGAACATAAATCTTCGGAGGTGGTTGCAATGGTAATGTTACCCTGGTTAAATCCCTGGGTGAGCATTATATTGTGATTGACGTATGTTTCGGTTGCTACCTCGCCTATTGTCCAGCTAACCGACAGTGAAGCCGTCTTAAAATAACATGCCGATGCCGCAATAATGTCCTGTCCCGTGCAATAATTTAAAGATGCCAGAGACAGGCATATTGCAGCAATTATTGGAAACCTGGTATGACGTAAGTTTTTCATACAATATTTCTAGTTTGCAAGTGTGGTTTAAGCTGGTAGTCCTGTTTGCGGGGAAGATGTTCAAATCTGCATTTCGGTGTACTGTCTTTCGAAGCATGTTAATATCAGTCATAATACGTGGAAGGCGACGCGTATGTTTGTTCCCAGGGGGATAGTTTGACGAACGGCAGGTAACCTTTGACGAAAATACTGCTCCGGCGGGTTACTATATTTTAAACCAGGGGCTTGTCTCCGGTAGTTGTGGTATTTTCTTTTTTCTTTTTCTCAGTATTCTTTTTATGATCCACAGTATGGCGACACCGGCTAAAACAGAAATCACAATAATCCTGATCAGTGCCTTTGGAATAAACAAGGGCTCAGTGTTGCCGACACATATGTAAGCGGACCAGTAGAAGGGATGGGCCTGGGTGAGGTTCGCTTCCTCTATGAACCTGATCTTTGCTTTTCTTAGTGCCGCATCCTTTGCCCTGCCTTTTGAGAGCGCCCTGTAGAATTCAGTCATTATCTTTACTCCCGATTTATCTTCAATCACCCAGAGGGTCATCACTATACTGGGGCATCCGGCGTACATGAATGCCCTTGCCAGGCTCATCACCCCTTCGCCTTTTTTAAGTACCCCTTCACCGCTGCTGCAGGAGCTCAGTACGGCAAGGCGTGCAGTGAGGTTCATATTGTATATCTCGTAAGTGTTCAGGAGTCCGTCCTCCGCAGTGTCTGCTGTCTGTGTGAAAACAAGCTTTGAAAACATGGGGTCGGTATTATTAATAATGGTGTGCATTGCCAGGTGCAGCAGGTCGTAATAGCCTGCAGTATCTTTGAACAGCCTTTCCGTGGCATAGTCATCTTCAAATATGTCGCTGGGTATGATCCTGCTGATGCCGGCCACTTCTTCCTTTGCACCGGGGATAGGGGAGAGTCCTTCGCGGTAACTCTGCCTCAGCTGCGCCCTTGTCAGTATTTCTCCTGTGGTTTCAGTTGTGCCGTAGCCGGGGGCAAAAGCAAGCAGCTTTTTTATCTTTTCAATATGCTTATGTTTTGTTTCCATGAAGTACAGCGTTGATGAGAAGGAGTATGACATATTGTACTTGTATAGCAGATAGCTTAGTGTCTTGTAACTTTCCCTGCCCTCCGTTTCTGTTTCCGATATCAGTGCTTCGAAGGGAAGGAAGGCAAGCAGCTCGTCAGGTACGATGGTTAGCTTGCGGCTGTCGGTTTGTTTTTCAACGGGCCTTATCAGGTATTTATAAAGATAATATGAATATTCAATATAGCTTTTCAGATCCCCGATATTTGAGCTGGTATAGTCAAAGTTATTAAGCTGGTGAATAATATTATTCAGTGATGTATGAAAAGCAGTGTCTATTCTCTTGTATATGATATTGGCAGTGCTTTTTTCAATGTGGAATATAAAAAAGCATGTGTCGCAAAGCGAATATTCGACTATAGCATGGTTTACTTTCAGCATTTGCTGGAGTGTATCCACCGTAGCCACCTGTGTATTGTATTTCAGTGAGTAGTATTTGGGGAAGCTGTCTTCCAGCAGTTTGATAAGGTTGTCGTATTCGCCTGTGATGGTGAAAAGCTTCTGCTCCCAGTTAGTGATTTTTTTCTCATCGGGCTTTTCGTTTCTCTTCTCTTCAAATATAAGCTCCTTGTAAAGGGCGATATCCCTGAGCAGGTTATTTTCATTCTCCAGAAGAGTGCCGGGTATGCCGGCAAAGTTCCTGGCCTCGCTCGTCCTGATTGCCGCCAGAAGCACCGATGCCTTGCTTCTTTCCGCATATTCAAATGCCTTGTTGAGGTATTTTTTATCTGCCGACGTTTTCCACATGTTGTATGCCGTATGTATGGCACTTATATATGTTGCTTTCTCGTTTTCAGAGAGGAAGAGCTTGCTTTCCTGGGTCTGGTAGCCCAGCCTTATTTTGTCAATGAGCCTTATTGCAAGGTCGTATGTGCTGAGGCTCGCCTCAAGGTCTTTGAACTTGCGTGTCATGAAGTAATATCCTGACAGTGCTGCTGCTTTATGTTTGAGGCTGTTGATAAGGTGGAGTGGTGATATTGCCATGTCAGGGGAGGGATTGGAGTATATGCTCATGTCGCTGAAACCTTCTGACAGGCATATTATTGATTTTTGATAATAGTAAAGGGCACTGTCCGGTTTCCCGGTCTTCTCGAAGTATTTACCGAAGTTAAGAAGGCATTCCGATGTTTCCGGGTGTGTCATACCCCAGTTCCTTATATATATTGAATAAGCCTTTTGCAGGAGATCATATGCCTTATTGTATTGACTTATTTCAAGGCACATTTCTGCGTAATACTTATATACATTTGCAAGTAAATATTTGTACTCCTGCTTTTTGCCTTCTATGTGGTGTCTTATTGCCAGTTCATAATATCTTTCGGCCTCATCATATTTTTTTGTCCTTGCATAGCAGTCCGCCAGGTTTTCATATGTAATGGGAAGGAACTCGTTATACCAGGTATTTGCAAGGCTTTCACATTTTTTATAATGATCAATCGCAGTTTTATAATCCTTCATCTCATAATACAGCGATCCCAGGCTGTTATTCACAAAGATGATACTTATAAATTTATCTTTTGCCGGGTGAGACATCACTTCACCAGATTCAAATGTGTTAAGTGCAATCTGGTAATGCTGTTTTGCTTTTTCGTAATCGCCCGTCTGCTTGAATATTCGTCCTTTATGATAATTTATAAGCCCGATATTACTTTTTTTATCTCTGGTGTATTTATTGCATAAATTCTCCGCCTTGTTGTATTTTTCGATAGCATCATTAAAATTCCACATGCTTGAATTTATGATACCCAGCCTTATATATACTTTTACAAGCTTTTCATAATCATCGGGGTAATATTTATTGATAAGGTAAAGCGACCGGGTAAGATATACCTTTGCGGATTCAAAATATCCTTCCCTTGCACTTTGTACGCCGAGATTATTGTATATCTCAATTGAATCTTTTTCAATGTCAGACTGAGAATGGCTAATTGCAAGGCATTTGCTTTGATTAAGAACCACACCAGTTAATAAAAATATAATCAGCATAATAAGCCTGGCATACATATCAGTTATTTATCTGCTCATCCGGTTACAAACTGATACAATATATGAATTACACGGATTAAAGAAAAGAAAATGAAATAAAATTTAAATGAAGTAAAAACATAAAATCAATTAAAAAATAAAAAAAATCAGTTTAAAGCGGTAACCTTTCCATCACTTATGTAATATATAACAACAAAACTGTATTCTAACAATTAAATAAGGTATATAATACCAAGCGATCGCCGAAAAGCTATAATAGAGTAGGCTTAATACAAAATTAAACAATATGAAAACTATTAACGAAAAAACATTCGACTTCGAATATGAAGTATTAAATAAAGAAGAATTATTAGCAATAAGGGGAGGACAATCAGATCCCCCGCTGATATAAAATTTCGGGAATCAATTTTATTATAAATTCATTTTCTATTAGTTAAGCGTAATTGTGCTAAAAGTTAAGTTTTCATATCTAAGTCTACTAAATAGCAGTCTTACGACTGCTATTTTTTTTTAATATGCCAGATATAGGGACAAATATATAATTAAAATTTATTCTTGTGTTTAAGACGATTATTATATTTAGATAATATTATCATTGGAAAATCATAAGTTATTTTTAATATAATCCAACAGTCATTTTTTAACTAACGATTTAGAGCAAAAGTATTATAATGCTAATTAATTATAACTGATATAACTTATGATCTTTATTGTAATAGCCTAATATGTTTTAAAAAAGTATTTATATTCAGTCTAGAGCAATATATTTAACTTGTTTTGAATATTGCGAACAAATGATTGTCCTATAGGGATATAAATATTACCTATCTTTAGCATTCTATGTGCAAAAGCATCAACAAAATGAATATTAACAATGTAAGATCTATGTACTTGAATGAAAATATCCGAAGGAAGTTGATTAATAAATTCTTTTAAGCTATATCTTATTAAATGTTTTGATTTTATACAGTGGATATCCAAATAATTGCCTTCTGATTTAATCCACTTAATATCATGAATTTTTATTTTATACAAGAAATGATCTTTTTTAATAAATATATAATCATATATGCTTCTTAATTTTTCTACATCATTCATTTTAATAATATTGTTAAATGAATTTATTTTGTTCTTCGTTATGGTCATATAATTTAATCAAAAACTAATATATTTGGTTAATAAAATATCAATTAAACATATATTATAAATATTGACTATAAAAGTCATTCATTTAATTCATATTTGTATTATTGCCCTCCAAATTAGATAAGTGTTAGTACTGGTACAGATAACCTTCATATTTTTAGCTAGTTGATTATTGATGCTAAAACCAGTTTTATATATTATAAGCCTTAATAATTAATGTTATTAATTGCTGTTATTTTTTATTAAGAGTAATTAGCTTTTTAATGATATTTTTATTTTAATTATTATGTTGTTGTGATTTCAATAAAAAAGTTTTTTAAATTTGCCAAATCAAATATAACAATTTAATTGGCAATAAAACAATATAATCGGTTAATATTATGAATTATTTTGCAAAAAATATTAAGTATTTGCTGTCAAATTCAAAAATGTCAAGAGATAAATTGGCTATATTAATTGGAAAGAAGAGAAGTGTAATTGGATCATATGTGAGAGGTGAGGCTATGCCAAATATAAATATATTAAGTATAATTGCCAACTATTTTGGTGTAGATTTGAATACTTTAATAACAATAGATATTGAAAATGAACTCAATAATTTAAGATTAAATGATGTTAAGCTATTAGCTAGTTTGTTATATAATAGAAAGCATAGTAAAAAGGCAAATAAGACAACAGGGTTATTAGATAAGAATCAGCTATTAACTAATAAATATGCAGAATTAAAAAATCGAATGGATATATTAGAGAATGAGCAGCGAGAACTATTTAATGAAAACACAATAATAACTAAACAATTGAACGAATTATATAAGATTAATAGAACTAAAAGATCTGAAAATATAGGCACTAAAATTTATAGATATTACAATCAAAAGAATTTTGTTTTGTTATATGTATTTATTGGCATTTTGTTCATTTTATATTTTGGCATAAAGCATATAAATAATATGAATAATTTTTCTAACAATGATATATTTAATAAATATTATAGACCATATAAAGAAGATATTTATAAAGGAAGTGGATTTAATATTTTAAATATAAAGGAAGACTATGCATATGGTAATTATTTTGGAGTATTAGAAAACTTTAATGAAATTTCTGTTAAGGATTCAATTTACATTGATGTTTGTTTTTATAAAGGATTAGCTTATATAGAACTTAATCAAATAAAAAGCGCAATTGATAATTTTACTAAGATTGTATTAAATGATAACAATAAATATACGCATGAAGCTCGCTGGTATCTGGCATTGAGTTATTTGAAAGTTGATCAAATTGAAAGAGCCAAAGATTATTTTGAAGATATTATAAAAATGCAGAGATATAAAAGTAAAGAATCCAAAGAGATATTAAAACTAATTAAATAATATACTATTTAAGTTATTGATTTTCAAGATATATATGACAATAAAAATAAAATTACTTATTGCAAACAAATCAATTAAGAATACTCTTTTTTTGTATATTTTTAAAGGATTTCCTAACAATACATAACCTGCCCATGAGGATGGGTGTGCTTTCGAAGGACTTGAGTTTTTGATGTACTCAAGCTTTGCTTGGTGTAATGCTATATCTTTTCTATGACCTTTTAGTAAATGCTTATAAAAACTTAGGAGAATTTTAAAACTAGTTTTGTCACCAGATTGCCATAAAGTCATTATTATACTTTGACTTCCTGCATGTAAAAAACTTCGAGCAATGCTATATATACCTTCTCCTTTATAGAGTCTACCTTCGCCAGTATTGCATGCACTTAATACTACTAGATCAGCGTACATTCTCATGTTATAAACTTCATAAGCGTGTAAATATCCATCTTCATTATTATTCTTATCATAAGTAAATGCGAGTTTTGAGAGCATTGGTTCATTGTAATTATTAATTGCATGCATTGTCATGTGTATGATATTATAGTCATTTATTTTGCTTTTAAAATTATATTCAGTTGCTTTGTCTTCACATAAAGCATCACCTTTAGTTATCTTTGCTAATTGTTTTGCTTCTTCGATAGTCAGTGGTAAATATTTCAATGAATCTTTTGAGGTTTTATAGCCAGGCGCAATGGCTAAGAATTTGTTGTTACAAATTTTCTTTTTTTGTTTTGAGAGCAAAAAGAGAGTACTTGAATAAGAATAACTTACTGAATGTTTTTTTAATAAATATGGATAAGTCGCATAATCTCGATTTTCTTTCTTAATTGGTGCGTATAATAATGATTCAAATGGAATAAAACCAAGATTTGAATCAGGAATTATTATTAAATTCTTTTTGTTTATTAACGATTCAAAAGGTTGTATAAGTATGTTATAAAGACTAAACGCTATATTTGAATATTCTATATCATTAGTGATATTACTATTTTGTAGCAAGTCTATTAAATGTTCAATATTACTATGAAAGACTTTATTAATAGATTGCGCTATAAATATTGTGTTATGTCTGGTAATTAAAAATGAATATAAAATAGTATCTGTTATCATATATTCAATAATAGCTTCCTGTTGAGCTAACTTCTTTTGTATATTTTTTATATTAGTTACTTCATTATCATATTTAATTGAATAGTATTTAGGGTAGTATTCTTCATATGACATAATAAGATTATCATATTCTTTTGTTATGGTAAAGAGTTGGTGTTCTAAATTCTTTATTCTTTTCTCGTTTGGTTTTTCATTTCTATTTTCTTCAAATATAAGTTCCTTATATATAGATATATCTTGAATTAATTTGTTTTCAATCTGCAGTAGCGTATCAGGTATATCAGCCAATATTCTAGCCTTATTGGCCCTGATTGATGAAAGTAGGATTGATACTTTATTTCTTTCAGTATATTCAAATGCCTTATTTAAATATTTTTGATTATTAGTAATTTGAAATAGCCTAAATGCGGTATATATGGCATTATTATATGTATCTTTTTCGTTTTCAGATAAGAATAATTTGCTTTCTTGTGTATGGAATCCCAGTCTTATTTTATCGATGATTTGAATTGTCAGATCGTAAGTATTTAAACTTGTTTCAAGGTCCTTCAAATTTTTTGTGTCATTGTAAAATAATGATAATGCGATTGCCTTATGTTTCAGACTATTTATAAGGTGAAGATTAGATAGTGCTTTGTTAGGATCGGGATTAGAATATACATTCATATCAGTGAAATCATCGGTTAAGCATATAATAGACTTTTGATAGTAGAATAGCGCACTATCGAGGTTTTGAGTTTTTTCGAAATACTTACCAAAGTATAGAAAGCATTTAGAAGTTTCAGGATGCGATTTACCCCAATGATCAACAACTATTATATATGAACTTTGGAGTAATTCATATGCATAATCATATTGTTCAGTTTCAAGGCACAATTGGCTATAACATGAATATACACTTGCTAATAAGTACTTGTATTTCAAATTATCTCCTGTCAAATGATGTTCTATGGCAAGTTTAAAATATTTTTCAGCATCCTTGAATAATTTAGTTTTGAGATAGCATTCTGCTATATTCTCATATGTAACTGGCAGAAATTCTTTATAATTATTACAACTTAATATGGCATTTTTTTTAAAATAGTCCAAAGCTTCTTCATATTCTCTTAATTCGTAATTTAATACACCGAGACTATTACAAATCAAAATAATACTAATATACTTATCTTTTGAATCATAGAATTGAATATTTTTTGATTCAAGTAAATTCAATGCATTTAAGTAATGCTGTTTTGCTTTTTTATAATCACCAAGCTTTTTATATATCTTACCTTTATTATAAGATATTTTTGCTAATATTTCATCTTTGTTTTCAATATTTTCCTCGCATAGTTCTTCAGCTTTATTAAAACAATTCAGAGCCTCATTTAAATCCCAAAAGTTAGAGTGAATAACACCTTGTTTAATATAAATAGATGATAAGCTATTCTTTTCTTCTGGAAAATGTTCTTTCAGTATATTTAAGTATTTTAAAGAATAGTATTTTGATTTTGCAAATTGTCCCTCATAAATGTATTTATCGCATAGCTTGTAATAATATCTTAAGCTGTCTTGTAGCAAATTTATATCATTCTGGACTTTCATATTATATGTTAAAGAATATACATTACTATAATATATTAATGTATACACCATTGTGCATAATATATAGTTGAAAAAACGTAAAAACATAGCTAAAAAAGTAATTCAACAATATCAGATTAATATAATATAATTTTATAGAATGATAAAATTTTGATTTTTTTATTAATAATTAAGAGTATTTATATAAATAAATTACAGTATCGCTTGAACAAAATAAATAATTATATTACTAGCTAATAGTGCGATATTTATAAATATAGCATTTGAATTTCATGTAATAAAAACTGAAATTATTCAAATAAGTCTTTAGAAAAAATAATAGAGCATTTAGAATTATTTATTAATGATATTATATTATTTTTCAGATCAAAATAATATTTATATTGCAATAAATTATATGAAATTCCTGCTGTCTATATTCGTCACGAATTCCAGGATGTTTACAACAAATAATAACACTTAATATTTAATCCAATAAAATGAAAAAACCTGTTATCATATCAATTATCACTATAGCTATTATCTCCAGTTGCTCAAAAAAAGAAACCGGTTACCTCATATCCCCTGTGGATTTCACGAAAGTTAAAGTAACCTCGGGACTTTTGAAGGACAGGATAGATACTGTTACATTGGTGACTATACCTTTTGCTTTTAATAAATGCGAGGAGAAGGGGAGGGTGGATAACTTTATCTATGCTGCGGGTATTAAAAAGGGTAAGTTCCGGGGCGAGTTTGGCTTCGATGACAGCGATGTTTATAAAATAATTGAAGGGGCATCATATTCTCTTATGACACGCGATGATCCCGAATTGAAAGCATACATCGACACGCTTATACATTACATCAGCCTTGCACAGGAAGATGACGGCTACCTGTATACGCCGTGGACACTTAAAGTAAATGAATATGATACGATATGCTGTTCTTATGATAGCAGCGGAAAGTTCATCAATACACGCCACAGCCACGAGTTTTACAATGCCGGGCACATGTACGAGGCTGCAGTGGCACACTACCTTGCCACGGGTGAGCGTTCATTCCTAGATGTGGCGTTAAAGAATGCTGAATTAATATACGATCTGTGCGTAGTACAGGGCAAGGACTACTATCCCGGCCATCAGGAGATTGAAATCGGACTGGTAAAGCTGTACAATGTGACAGGCAACAGTATGTACCTCGACCTGGCAAAGCTCTTTCTTGACAGGCGCGGGTACGGCAAAAGGGAATATAACGATACTACTGGCAAGCCCTGGGAAACGTCAATATATGCCCAGGACCATAGGCCTGTGACAGAACAAAGCGAAGTAGTGGGCCATGCAGTACGGGCAGCATATATGTACACCGCCATGGCTGACATCGCCGCACTTACAGGGGATAAAAACTACCTTGCTGCTATTGATTCATTATGGCAGAACGAGGTTACAAAGAAACTCTACTTAACAGGCGGGATAGGAGCCGGAAATGGAGGGGAGGCATTCGGAGCGAACTATGAGCTCCCCAACAATGCATACGCTGAGACATGTGCAGCCATAGCCAATGTGTTCTGGAACTACCGCATGTTCCTCCTGCACGGCGATGCTAAATATATTGACGTCCTGGAAAGGACATTGTATAACGGACTGCTGTCAGGAATATCACTTGATGGCAAGCTGTTCTTTTATCCCAATCCTCTCAGGCATGACGGCATTAGTCCTTTCAACCAGGGGACAGCCGGCCGCAGCCCCTGGTTCGACTGCTCATGCTGCCCCTCGAACCTTTGCAGGTTCATACCCGCCGTGGCAGGCTATGCCTATGCCGTGAAAGATAATGATGTCTATGTTAACCTCTTTATAAACAGTGAGGCCCGGATTAACACAGAAAACGGGGTACTGCAAATAGCCCAGTCATCAAACTATCCCTGGGATGGTAATATTACCTTTGAGATAAAAAATGAGGCTCCTCTTGACGCCGCATTGCTCATCCGTATACCGGGATGGGCAAGAAACATGCCTGTACCCGGTGACCTTTATACATATATTAATCCTGTTAAAGCCGAACCTTCTGTTTATGTGAATGGCAAACCTGAAAAAATAGCAATATCCGGAAACGGCTATATACGGATAAGAAAAAAATGGAAGCAGGGTGATAA
>Ga0315548_1002649_pt1 | contig 13780 bp, 22 predicted proteins | sample SalMarSW160110MG_2_FD_202540 | JGI IMG/M metagenome (GOLD analysis project Ga0315548, IMG submission 202540) | Salt marsh sediment microbial communities from the Plum Island Ecosystem LTER, Massachusetts, United States - Salt Marsh Sediment SW1601-110 ... | reverse complement strand
CATAATATTTTGTAGAAGGTATTAAATTTTCAAGTCCAGCGAAAAATTCTCCCTGAAAATCATCTTTAATAAGAATTTGGGTTGAATAATCGTCTATAGTTGGGCTTGAAAATTTACTCCAGCAAAAACCCTTAGAAATATTTGAGATTTCTTCAGTACCTTCAATCTGCCCGCAGGCCATTGCAAAATTATGGGAAATGTTTGAAATCCCTTTTGTTTTAACACTTACAAAAAGAATCTCTTCCTCAGATTCACATCCTGCTAAAATAAGCAGAATAAAACTAATTGAAATTAAAATTGTTTTTTTCATAATTTTTTATTTATTATTCATCATCTTGAAAATTTTTATTGCCGCAATTTTTTTTGCGTGAATTTTTTCTGTGGTTTTCGACACTGCCATCTTTCAAAGAATTAAAACAAAAAGGATCAACTCCCATTATTCTTCCATTAAATGCAGCAAAAGCTAAAATATCATTATCGTCTTTCATGACTTCTTATTTAGATTAAACAAAAACCAATTCTATGAATTTCTCGAATATATTCCGTAACTTCTGGAAATTCATTTTCAAATTTCATTAATTCCAATTCATTTGGAATAGGATTCAAAAGTTCAACCTCTACCTGGAAAACTTCTTTATCTTCTTTACGAAGAACTTCTAATTGTTTAAAAATTTCTCTCATGACTACAAGTTTAAAGTTAGTAAAAAGAAAAACTCCCGAAGGAGTTTTTCAATTATTCAATCCAAGACCAGGAATAATAGATTTCATTTATATTGAATTCCTGATTTCTCGTTGGATTTGAAGGGTAATCTATTGTGTTTATTTTACTAACTTTTATCATGAGTCGCTTTCCAGAGTAATTTCCTTTTGGAAAAGAATAATCAAGAGTTTTATATGAAGTTGCGTCATAAGCATTAAATTTGCAATCTCCTTTGACGATTTTTTCATACAAAACCTTTTCCTTCCCTGAATAAGATTCCTCAATGATTTCAACAAAATACTCCCAGACAGAACCCCATTTTAATGAAACTGAATCCAAATTTGAAGAATGCCCAAAAACAGGATACTTTGTCCATGCAAGAACCTCGTTGGGATTTGTGTTAAAATGATATCTGTTTGTTCCCTGAGATTCTGAAGCATTCAAATTTGCAAATCCTATTGCCTCGTGGGTATGTGTGTCACCAGTATTAAAATCCCAAAATGCAGATTGATGATGAACCTCAACAACATTGGTTATTGTGTCATGGGTAACTTCTGGACATAAAGTATCAGAAAATAATAAATCTCCGTTGACAAAAACCTCCCTAACTAAACAACCTTCATAATAAAATTGATTTGAAGTTATTTCCGGCAGGGAATCTCCATTGCAAATAGAAATTTCTCCCAAAGGTTCATCAAAATAAAATCCGACAAAATTGCAGTCCCCTTCAACAGTTACAGAGTATGTTATGTTAAAATCGTCAGGGATTGCCTCATCAATGTAATTCAGGATGCTGTCTGTATTCCATCCCGGAAGATTGATGTAATTTTCGTGGATGTTCTCGCATGTTGCAAAAATTACAAATGCACAAATTGCTAAGATTAATTTAAATGTTTTCATTATTGTAAATTTAGAAGTTATAAACAAGTCCTGTTGACCAGAGATATTTGTCTGCATTAAGCATATAACCTAAACCTCCTTCCAAAGAAACTTTCCCATGAAGTTTGAATGTTCCTTTTGTTCCGAAAATGTGTTCAGGCTTACATTTTTGATAATGCAGAAGCGCGTAATATATCTGTACTGGTTTAATATTTAAATTAAACTGGTGATATGAAAAGCAAAACTTAATTTCAGATTCGGTCTTTTCCATTTCAGGATCCCCTAAAGACCATCCAAACCAGTTTAAAGTTGTGAAATGCCCATTAAGCAAATTTAATGATGCTATAGGACCACTCCAAAAAACCCACATATTACTCTTAAAAACACCACCAGAATATCCAAAGGAAAATTGTTTTATTGGAGAATAAAAATATAATATTTCTCCTAAGGTAGAATTATAATCGCAAAGAAAAACCGATTTTTCTTTTGAAATTACTGCAGAAACAGCAAGACCAGAAGACAAAGGAGTTTCTCCACTACCAATTGAAATTGAATTCAATTTCCAATTTTCATTTTCTTGAGAAAAAGCGCTTGCCAAAGCCATGGCTAAAGCAATTAAGAGCATAACAAAGAATTTACATTTTTGTGCAGATGATGATTGATAAGAATTTGAATTTTTCATAACTCTGAATTTTATTAATTAAACAAATTATTTATTTTGCAGGAGAAGAAAAAGCTCTTCTAGATTAATTTCATAGAAAACCTCTACCTCTGTTGGAGTTAATTTGACTGAAGCCCGTTTGTCCAGAAAGCCGTCTATGATAAAGTATGTGCTGATTAATCCTGCTGCAATTGACAGACCTTCGCCCCAAGAATTCAGAGTTTGCCTGTCAGTGCCTTCTACAGAAACTAACTTTCCATTGATATAATTCCTGTTTTCATCTGGCTGATTAGCCCAATAAACATAACTTCCCGCACTTCCTGCAAGACCTGTTAATCCTCCCCAGAATTTCCAGTTTCCTTTTTTCTTTAATGCCTCATCAACCTGCTTCTCAAGAAACTGATCTCCTTTCCAATGAGAACTCCAAACTTCTTTATCAGAGAGACCTCCGGCCCTCATCAAATCAAATAATTTGTTTTCAGAAACCAAGGAGGTTTTTTCTCCAGTTGCCTTGTTTAATTTAACTAGATGAAAAGCTCCAAGGTTTTCTTTAATTAATAAAGACAAAAGCAATTCCATTTCTTCTTCGTTTTTTTGGGCATAATATTTTCCCAAAGAAACAGGACCAAAGTTGTCAGTCAGGAAACCTTTTTCAGAAGAATGAAATAAAACAGAACTATAATTGTATAAGTTTTGTTTTTTTGTTGGATTTCCTTTTTTATCTAAAGATGTTTTTACAACTTTTACTGACAAAGAACCTGCGGGAACAGAATCGGTTTTTGCAGAATTACAAGGAGTTTCAGAAACTTTTGAAGTTGTGTCCAAAGAAACAATCATTCCGTTTAATCCAGAATCCAGTTTTGAATTTAATTTTGAAACTTCTTTTTTTATTTCAGAAACTTCATTTTTCAAACCGCGGATTTCTCTGTAGTAATTGCTTGATTGAAGAATGCAGATTTCTAATGAAGCTTTTGCAATTTCCAATTTTTCATCTTTTATTTTATTGCTTTCCCTGAGTAATTGGTTCTCAGTTGTTAGTGCAGTAATTTCACCTCTCAGTTTTTCAATCTGAGCAATTTCTTTTTGTAGTTGTTCATTTTCTTCTTTATAACCTCTCAATAAAATAAGGAGAAGAATAAGGAGAAGTATAATTATGCCTGTAAGAAAAGGCACAAGAATCAGGAAAGCTACTTTCCAAGGATTCTTTTTTTTAGTTTGTTCATTCATGACTAAAAGATTTAAAGATTTAAATTAATATTATTATGTTAATTATTTTCAATTTATTTTAGGGTGAGATATTTTTGTTCTGTTTAAACAGAGTATTTTTGTCTAAAGAAGAAATCCGCTAGTTTTGAGTCTCGCGGATTTTATGAAAGTTAAAACTTAAATTAAAAGAGACAAATTTTCTCCCTTTATTTCGGCTATTGCTTTTATTAATTTGCTGTAGCCATGATAATAGTAGCCGGAAATTTCGCAAAGCTGCAAATTCGGAAACTGGCAACGAAGTTCTAATCTAAGCTGTTCAGGATCTTCTTCAAAGATGGGAAGAAGGTAATCTAAAATTTCTCTTGGTTTCATAATGATAAGTTTTGTGATTAATAATTGTGTTATTTGATTAATTGTTGTGCACAGAATGGTTTCGCACCGTAGAATCATGATGCATCTTTCTGCGCTACCTTGTGCTTAATTATTAAAAATTTCTTGGAACTCGGATTGAATTTCCTCCTTATTAACAGAATCAATTTTCCTTATCCACATTTCAGCTCTTTTTTTCATTAACTCAAATTCAAGTGAATCTGGATAAACAGAAGAATTGAACTCATTTTTAATTTTTGGAGAAATTTTATATTTCTCAAAGTTTCCAGGAAATGTCCAATCCTCCAAATAGTATTTAATTATTCTCCCAGAAGGGGAAATCTCTTTTAGATACCACCCAGAAAGATCAGGAAAACCCAGATCCGGGTCAAAGAAGATTGTTGTTTCACCAAAAGTATAGGTCCTTTGGTCATTAGTACAAGAAGAAAAAACAATTGCTGTTGCAATTAAAACTAAAGTTAAAATTCGTGTTTTCATAACATTGAGTATTAAATTAATATTCGTGTTAATTATTTGTGCGCAGAATGGAATCGAACCACTCTGATACACCGTGTGCGCTTTAATCTTTCTTGATTTCAGTTTTTTTGCCTTCTTTGCATATAAAGCTGAAATAAATAATTGAAAAAATCAAAACAATGCAACAACTAATCGCAAATAAACCCACTAATTTTAATAAAATGACATTATGTTCACTCATCCAATCAATGATTTCGACATAAGCGAACAGCAATAAGATAATTGCCAACAAAGTCCTTATTGTTTCTACTACTTTTTTAAATTTTTCATCGAGTGTTTTCATAACAATAAAATTTAAGTTTATACTAAGTTAATTATATTTTAAAGATATTTCTATCATATTTTAAGATATTTCAGGGTATTTCAGTCAAAGACAGCGTCGGTGACTAATGAGAAGTTCAAAAACCCAAAGGGTTTTTTGTTTGTGTTTGTAAACTTTGTATCTTTGTGACACGCGGTTTTCAGATTGTTTTTGTGCAAAACAAAATGATTAATTTAGAGTTTGTAAAAACCTATTATTAAGATATTTAGTAATTTATTTACTGTTTTTATCTTGTGTTTGTTCGGTTTTTGTTTGTCTAAATTTTTGATTTGTTTATTTGTTTTGAGTTTGAATATGATTTGATAATCTAATAAATTTCTTCCAGCCGTTTTTATATTTTTGCTCTTGGACTTTTATTAATCCTTTATCCATTAAATTATTTTTGATTATATTTCCTTTTCTTGTGGATAAACCGACGTTTTTGTAAAATTCAGTTGTGCTGTCTTTATGTTTTGGATTTTCAATTAAATGAGCCATGAATTGTTTTTCTTCTTCATTTAAGGGTTTCATAAAAGAATAAATTTCAGGAGTCATTTTTTTTATTCTCTTGGGTTTTTCTTTAATTTCGGTTTTTGAGTTTGTTACATCAAATATTGCAACTTCAATATCTTCAAGAGTATAAACATTATTCTCTAATTCAGATTGCAAAAGAGATTTTATTTCTTCTAACTTTTCTCCTTTTTCAATTTGACTTAAAATAAACTTTGAAAGTATTTCCTGAGTTTTCGTCAGGGAATTTATCTTAACTTCTATTTCAGAATCTTCTTCTTCAGAAAAATCCTCTTCAGTAACTTCAATTTTCAAGGCATTTTGCTCAGGATTGATTAATTGTTCCATGAATTCTGGTTCGTGTTTTTCAACTTCTAAACTTTTAATTAAGCATTGCATTCTTTGTGAGATTTTTTCCTCGGAAATTTCCTGATTTCTTATTTCTGAAAATGGAACTTTTACAAGAAAAGGTTGGGTATAACGTTCTGAAAGTTTTACTATTGCTGAACCAACAGGCAATTGGGAGAACATTTCTTTTTTGTTTTGCAATTGCATTAATCCGCTTATATCCATGACATCCTGAGGTAATTGCTGTTGAAATGCAATGTGACATGCAGAATTTCCTTTAACAGTGTCGGAAATTTTTGAAATGTGCTGGTCCAAACAAATCAATGAGATTCCATATTCACGCATTTCACGATAAACCATATCAGTTACAGATTCTGAAACAAAATAAGTTTTATTTTTTAAAAAAATGTTATGGGCTTCATCTACTAAAACTGCGTAATTAAAATGCCCATCAATTTTGTTTTGGTTTGCTTTTTTTAATTTATACATGTAAGTTAAAATAAATTCAGAGAAAAATTTCTTTTCAATATTTCCCAAAGAATTTAATTCAAAAATTACTTTTTTATCAAACAAATCTTCAACTGAAAGTGATTTTTTTCCTTCGTAATTTATTACTTTTCCAAAATCTCCGAAGGTTAAAACTGATGCAATTCTTAATGCACTTTCAAACCACCTTGATTCTCTTCCAGAAGATTCTTTTGCACGTTGTTCAAGTAATTTTTTTATATGCAACCAATTAGGATAGTGTTTTGACCCTTCATAAACTCCCCAACCTTCAAAAGCTTCGTCTAAAGTTTCTAAAAGAATCTTATGGACACCAAACGAAACCTGAAAACTTTCTGTTAGCAAATCACATAAAACATTTATCCATTCTTTTGGCTGAACTCCTTTTGGGGGAATGTTTATATTTGTTTTAAAAAAATTGCTTACAACATCATTGCCGATTGTAAAAGCCATTATTGAAGTGTCAAGATTTAACAAAGGTCGAAAAGACTTTTTCCAGTCAAAAACTAAAAAGGGTTTGTCACGTTTTATGAAATTTTCCAGGATGTTTAGGGCTAAAGTTGTTTTACCTGAACCAGACATCCCTGAAATACAAACGTGTCTTGGCCAGTCAGTTTCTTTTAATGAAAAATCAAAAAGTTCTTTTCCTGCATAAATTACTTTTGAAAGAGGATATTCTCCTTCAACTGAAATTTTTTGAGGTGGTTCTAAAAGAATGCTTTTATCTAAAAATTTTCCAAGATGTTTTTGATAAAGAAAACCGAGCATTTGCATTATTTCATTTTTCTCGTCGAGGTTTTCAGAAATTGTGTATTTAAAATACAAATCATCAATTTTACTTCCAAGTATTGGTTTCAGTTTTGAACTGATTTCTTCTATTGTTAGTTTTTGTTGTTGTGTTTGCATTTTCTTTGTTTTGTTTTTTTGTTTAGTTAAAAGTTAAAATAAAAAATAAAAATTTGTTAGTTATCTAACAAAACTATGTTGCTTCTCAGGCGAATAATACCATCTATTTGATGCATGAGAATGAGCCTTCCAAGCAAGTTTCTTATATCGTTTCATAAAATCTTCAGAATTCCAAATTTTATTTATTCCTTCTGGGTTTCTTGCAACATCTTTAATCATTTTTAGTAAGAGCGAATCGCTTTGTCCGTCTTCGCAATCTGTGGCAATCCAAACCCCTCCTAAAAAACCATCAAGAATTTTTTTCTTGAAATAGACAGGCATTTCTTTTCCAGTTCGATTTTCAAAACGTTTCAAATAAGAAATTCCATCTTCTAGACTTTCTCCATACATCTCTAAATCATACATTCTGTCTGTAAATTCTTCAGCATTCTCATTTGAAAGACTTTTTATGTACTTTTGGGCTTGCTGATATTCTTCTGTGTTTTCCATATTAATCTCTACCTCCTTTCACTTCTCTTTTGTATTCATTGAATTTGCTTTTCATCCTAATTTCCCTCACTCATTAATTCATTTATTTCTTTCATTCTTGCTTCTTTTTCTGTCAAATCTTTTTCATATTGTCGCAATTCTTGTTTAAGTTGTGCAATGTCTTTCCAGCAATTTATTTTTTCATTTAATTGCAGTTCAGAAATTTCCACTTTTTTATTTCTAAGAGCGTTTTTTTCAGTCATGTAATCTTTGTCACGAAAATCTCTTGCAGTGTTTTCATTATCCATTAAAAGATTGTCAATTTCAAGTTTGATTTTGTCACCTTCAAAAATGAAATTTTCACTTAATTCTTGTCTTTCTTCAACTAAATTTTGGATTTCTTTAATTGAATTTTTTAATGATTCTATTTTATCTTTTCCAATTGAAATAATAGAATTACTATTAGAAAAATTAGATATTTCAGGTATTTTCATATTTTCAAGAGATATTCCTCTCTGTAAATTAGGTATTTCCATAACTTTTTAGTGACAACAAGGTATATAAAGGTTTCTATTGTGCAGTTACTATATAGTTAGGACAGTTTTGTTGAACAAAGATTTTATATAGTAATCTGGTAATAAAATCATAAGTGGAGTTGCCGGAGTGGTCAAACGGGACAGACTCAAAATCTGTTAGCTTAGTGCTTACGCAGGTTCGAATCCTGTACTCCACATACCAAACATTTTATAAAGGCAAATTATCTTGGATTTCCAACCTGCGAGTTAATCGCGTTAGCGGGAAATTATTTTTCTCGTTATCTTATTTAAAATGAAAAGCAAAACAAAAATTTCAAAGCAAGCTGAAAGAAAAACAAATCCGGAATTAGTTGAAACAATTTTATTGGCAAAGAAAAATTCTGCATGGTTGGAAGTTGCTGCTTTACTTTCAGGACCGAGAAGAAAAAGAAAGAATATTAATTTGGGTGAATTAAATAAACTTGTTAATAAAGAAAAAATTGTGATTGTTCCTGGAAAAATTTTATCTGAAGGTAATTTTAATAAAAAAGTTAAGGTGGTTGCCTTGAATTTTTCTGAGAAAACAAAAGAAAAGTTGTTAAATGCTAAATGCGAAGTTTCAAGTATATTAAAAGAAATTAAATCCAACCCTTCAGCAAAGGATGTTAAAATTTTAAAATGAAAATCATCGACGGAACAGAAACAGTTTTAGGAAGGTTAGCAAGTTTTGCTGCAAAAGAAGCTCTGAAAGGAGAAGAAATTATTGTGGTAAATTGTGATAAGGTTATAATTACTGGAAGCAGAAAAAATATTGAAGAAGAATTCCAAATTAAAAGAAGCAGATTTGGTTCAAGCCAGAAAGGCCCAAAGATTTCCAAATCAAATGAAAAAATTGTTAAGCGTGCAATTCGGGGGATGCTTCCGAATTTCCGTGAAGGCAGAGGAAATATGGCTTTTAAAAAAATAAAATGTTATAATAAATTTCCAAAAGAATTTGAAAAAGAAGAAAAAATTACTTTGGCAAAGAGAAAACCAAAAAAATCAATTAAACTTGAATCAATAAAGAAATAAAATGAATAAGATAATCACATCTGGAAAAAGAAAAAGTGCAATAGCAAGAGCAATTACAACTGAAGGTTCTGGGAAAATTGTGATTAACAATAAAGATTACAAAAATTTTCAAATATTTGACAGATTAAAAATAGATGAACCTTTGAGAATTGCACAGGAAATTTTAGGGAAATTGAATTTTGATGTGGTTATCTTTGTTAAAAGTGGCGGAGAAAAATCTCAAATTGAAGCTGCACGTTTGGCTTTGGCAAGGGGCATTATTAAATTCACAGAAAATAAAGATTTGGAAAAAGCATTTTCAGATTATGATAGAAATCTTTTAGTAGCAGATGTAAGACGTAAAGAAGCTTACAAACCAGGAGATTCTAAGGCGCGGTCAAAGAGACAATCAAGTAAAAGATAGTTTTATAAAATATTTTACTATATTATTATATGGCAAAAGAGAATAAGAAAAAATTTTCAAAGAAACAGAAATCTGAACGAAGAGAGGCATGGATGAGGATTCCAATTGCAATTGTTTCAGGATTTATTTTAGAAGTTTGGGGATTTTTTATTTTTTGTTTTGCAATTGCGCAATTAGTTATAATTCTTGTTGAAGGAAAGAAAAATAAAGATTTATTAAAAATGTCCCAAGTTTATTTAATTCAGCTTTACACTTTTGTAAAATATATTACATTTATTTCGAATGAAAGACCTTTTCCATTTGAAGATTTAAAGAAAAGTATTGTTGAAAAATAATTAATTTTTCTTCCTTTTTATTTTATCCAATTTATCCTGAACTTTATTAAACAGTGTCGATGAAACAATTGGCTGGTGTTTTGCAGAATGAATTTGCCCGTCAAATTTTATTTTTCCTATGTAAACAAAATTCTTTAAAATTTTCTTCAAACCATTAACAGAAAAATTATGTTTTTGTGCTAATTTACTTAAATTAATATCTGGTTTTAAAAATTCTTCAAATATTTCTTCAACCTCTCTGAAATTTTGTGCAGGGATTAATTCTCCTGAATTAGTATTCCTCTCATAACCAAAAGGCGCTCTTGACATATGCAAACCTTTTAAAGATTTTTTCAACATTCCTTTTTTTTGATTTTCCCCCCGAAATTTTGAATATTTTCTAAAAGGTTCAATTGATTTTTCAGAAACTTTCTCTTCAATATATTTATCAAGTTCTTCTGGATTATTTGGTGCAAAAGTGTGACACACACTACAAAGAATCAAACCAAATTTTGTTTTATTTTCCTCTGAATCAAAACCACATTTTTCACATTTGTTTGTCATTTTCCTTTTAAAAATTTCTTTAATTTAATTTTTCGCTCTGAAGGAATTATCACTTCTTTTAATAATTCTCTAAATTTTATTGCATAAATAAAATATTGTTTTTGAAAATCATAGTTCTTCCATTTTTTAATTCCTTCTTCTAATTTATCTAATTTCCCCTCGGCAAATTCTTGAAAATAAGTTACAAGACCTTCATTATATCTCCAATCTTTTGGTTTCAAATTATTTTCATTAACTAAAACATGAATCCACTCATGAAACAGAACAAAACTTTTTAATTTTTTAATTTCAGTTTCTTTTTCTGATTTTGTTAAAATTGCAATTCGCGAATAATTTCCAAGAGCACACATAATTTTTTTGTATAAATCTTGGTAAGAAGTTTTTATTTCATAATTCTCTATCTCATTTATCCCCTTTGGAAAATATTTTGTGAAAGTTTTTTTATTTATTACTTGTCCTCCGAATCTATGGAAAAGTTCTTGTTCAAGATCTTTTGATGCTAAAAAATTCTCAATTTGTTTTGCCCTTTCCGATGGAGTTTTTCCATATTTTTGATAAAGAGGATCAGGACACATCCACATATATTCCAACAGAATATTTTCTTTTTTTGAAATCCAAATATGTTTAAACCATTTTTCATTAAAATTTAAATCAAATTCTTTTGCTAATTTTTTTAATTTGGAAATTATCATTTTATTTCATTAATTCATCAATAGGAGATTTTATTTTTTTTAATTCTTCTGTTGAGATATGAGTGTAAATTTGTGTTGTTGCTAAATTTGCATGACCAAGTAATTCCTGGATTTTTCTTATATCTACATTGTTTTCTAAAAGATGCGTTGCAAAACTATGTCTTAACGTATGGGGATGGACTTCTTTATTTATACCGGCGCGATGAGCAGCTTTTGAAACTATTTTTTGAATGTTCCTTGAAGTTAATTTTTCTTTTGGGCCTGAGAAAAGAAAATTTTGTTTTTGTAATTTATTTTTTTCAATATGTTTTTTTAAATCTTTAATGAGAAAATTTGGAATATTAAATATTCTGTCTTTCCGGCCTTTTGCTTGTTTAACATAACCAACACGTTCATTAAAATCCAAATCCTCTATTTTTAAATTGATTAATTCTGAAACCCTGAAACCACAAGCATAAATTAGAGAAACCATTAATTTTGATTTTTTATTATTTAAAGAATTAAATAATTTTTTTATTTCTTCTTTTGTCAAAACTGTTGGAAGTTTTTTTTCACGTTTTGGACGTTTTATTTCAATAGTTATGTCATTTTTTAAAATTGAAGAAAAAGCATATTTAATTGCAGATAAAAAAACAATTATAGAACTTGAAGAATTTTTTGTAAGATTTTCTGAAATGTAATGTTTTACGTCGTCGGAAGTTATTTCTTCAGGAGATTTTTTTGTGAATTCAATTAATTTTTTGTTCGGAATCATATAATTCCTCAAAGTATATTCTGAATTTTTTGAAATTTTTAATTCCACTTCGAGTTTTTTTAAAAATTCTTCAGGAGTCATTTTATTTTTTGAAAAGATTTTTCCAAATTTTATTTTCAAAAAGTTGTTTATTATTTTTGAATAAAATAGTTTTCATTCCTAATTTTTTTGCAGGTTTTATATTCCAGATTTGGTTGTCAATAAATAAAATTTCTGAAGGTTTTAGTTTTAATTTTTCCAGAATTAATTTATAGATTTTTGGATTTGGTTTTCGCATTCCTATGTCGCAGGAAACAATTACTGGATGAAATTTTTTATAAAATTTTCTTGGCATCAAGGCGTCTTGTGATAAATACCATTGATCTGAAATAACAGAAATTTTGTAACCAAGTTTTTTTAATTTGAATGCCTGTTTAAACAGCTGTTTGTTTTGTTTAAAATGTTTTCTATAAGCCCAGATATAAAGTTTAGTTAATTTTTTTTCTGAAGTTTTAAAATTTTTTGAAAATATTTTCAGAACTTTTTCGCGTGAGATTTTTCCTTCAATTGCAAGTGCATAATTTGTGTCAATTGCATCCATGTATTGGTCAAGAGAAATTTTTAATTTTTTTGCAATGTCAATGTGAACTCCTGATGGAACGAGTTTTTGTTTATCCCAAACAGAATTGTTTCCCAAAGCCAAAACACCCCCCACATCAAAAATTATTGCTTTAATTTTATTTACTCTCTTTTTCATAGAAGAATTATACGAACTTTCTTTAAATATCTTTCTTAGATTTTGATGACTTTTTCATTAATTCTCTTTGATTTATAATCATAATTATTATTGAAACAATTAAAAAATACCAATCAACAAAAATTCCAAGGGCCACAAAAATGAGTGCAATTAAAGAAAGGAAAAAAACTTTTGGATTTCTCATAGATTTTGTAGCACAATAATTCTTAAAAAGTTTTGGGAGGTGTAATTTTATGGAAATAAATGAAAGAAGAGTTTTAGAATTATTTTTAGGTTTAGTTTTTATTGCATTGCTTATTGCAATTGTTTTACTGGTGATTTATCTTCCTAGACAAGAAAAAACTTACACTACTTCAAATGTTATTTCAAATTCCTATAATACAAATTCATTTAATGAATATTCCCTTGTTGAAACGCAAAATAGAAATTCAAGAGATTTTGAGAACTTTAATAAAAGAGATTATTATGAAAAAAGAGATTTTCTTAATTATAGGAGTTATGGGAAGCACAAAAAAGAGAAAACTTTTTTTGATAACTACAAAGATGAATTTAGGGTTTATGTAGTTAATAAAGACCATCAAGGGGGATATTTTGAAGTTGAATTTTATTTTTGCAATTATTATGATGATTGTTTTTCAGAAACAATGAAAAAATACATTTCTGCTGGAGATGAAAGAGAATTTTATTATGTGGACATTCACGAAGGAAAATATGATTATTATAATTGGGAATATAAAGTTTTTCCTGATAAGTCCGATTGATCAAAATTTGCCTTTTGATTTTCAGTAATTCTAAAACCTCTTTCTCTTAAAATTTTAGTGATTTCTTCCCTAAACTTGGAATTATGGAACATTTTGTGATGATTTGGGCATAATCCAACAAGATTTTCTTTATCGTTGTTTTTCTTATTTTCATCTAAATGATGGAGTTCGACTATTTTATCAAAACCACAAATTGCACACTTTTTTGTTATTTTTTTGTAGATCTCTAAACCAATTCCATGATATTTTTCTTTATTCCATTTTTTATTTTTTTCTAAATGAAAAACAAAATTATAACAACCGGGACAAAGGCCTTTTGCGTGAAGAACCATTTCTCTTTTACATCTCTTGCAAATTTGTTTTTTTGGTTTCCATAATAATTTTTTATAACATGTTGTGCATAAATTTTTTGAATGCATTTCTGTTTCTTTTCCGCAATTTTCGCATTTTTTCCAAACCATTAAAAAAAATATTTCAGAATTATAAAAAGAAGAGTAAACACTCAAAAGTAACGTTCGTTTTCAATTAAATACGAACTACCTACAAGGTATATTGTACGAAGTTTTGGCGGTTTTTGGATA
>Ga0315548_1002635_pt1 | contig 13823 bp, 7 predicted proteins | sample SalMarSW160110MG_2_FD_202540 | JGI IMG/M metagenome (GOLD analysis project Ga0315548, IMG submission 202540) | Salt marsh sediment microbial communities from the Plum Island Ecosystem LTER, Massachusetts, United States - Salt Marsh Sediment SW1601-110 ... | reverse complement strand
ATCTAAGAAACAAAAAGAACTGTTAGAAAAACTGAGAGAAGAAGGGATATGAGCCCTCGTAACTCAATTGGTAGAGTAGCTCCCTTTTAAGGAGAAAGTTGCGTGTTCGACTCACGCCGAGGGCACAAAAAATTGAGCCAATCTCAAAAGCGGCTCAGTTTTTTATTAGAGATATTAAAATAAGGGTATGCAAAGAATAATTCTTCATACCATTATTGAAAACCCAAAATTAATTTGACTCACTGGGTTAAGAGTAACGGTTTTTTGGTTAGTATACTTTATTTCTATCCCAAAAATAGTTTCCCTTTTGACTCAAGTTTACGTAAAAAAAGCTCAATATCCCCAGGTTTATAAATTCGATATCTATTTATAGGGTTGCGAAGAGCTTTTAATTTCCCTGATTTGTCCCAATTCCGAAGGGTTAGAGTGGTTACTCCCAACAAGTCAGCCACTTCTTTAACTGTAAGATATCTCTTTGCTCGAGGTATTTTTTTCATCATTATTAATGTTTATTAACTTTTTTCTATATAAAAGATTAATAAAGTTTATTTCTTTATTTTAACTAACCAAAATCATCTGTCAATACGGAAAACTTCTAACCATATCAGAAGAGAATCGGGGAAAATAAAGGTTTCACCGTCTAGGAGAACAGAGGGTTCGAAGGTCGGGCGACTAATTTATAATACCAATAGTTTTCCACAGTTTGACAAAGCTGAAAATGTGCTAAAATAAGAAAATCTCGATGGTCGAGATTTCTGTTAATTCTTCACCCTCTATGAATATTAGAAAAAGAGGCGAAAAAAAATATATCAACCTTAGGGAAGCAGCCCGAATTTCTGGCTATGCTTCCGATTACATTGGTTATTTGGTCCGAAATAAAAAAATTAAAGGAAAAAGAGTTGATACTAATGTTTCCTGGCGAATTACTTCAGAAGAGTTAATTAAATATGGCATAAAAACTAAGAATCTCGAGGGCCGAGATTCTTCTTTATTAAAGAAAAAATACCTGTCTCTTAGAGAGGCAGCCACGTTATCAGGCTATACTCCTGATTATATTGGCTATTTGATTAGGAAAGGAAAGATAAAGGGCAAAGCAGTTTCTTTGGGAAAAGCCTGGTTTACCACTACCCAAGCAATAGCTGAGTATCAAGCTAAGAAAAAGAGAAAAAAGAAATTGAGCAAATATCCAGGGGTTCAGAGAGTTTTTTGGTATACAGAATTAGCCAATACTTTTTTGAGGGCCCCCCGTTTTGCCTTACCAATATTTATATTTTTGCTTATTGGTTTTTCTGCTTTAGCCATTTATACCACTTCTTCCAAAGAAGTAAAAATAGAGATTTTTCCAACTGTTTGGCAAGGTGAGTGGCAAAATGGCCAAAATGCTTTAAGTCGGGAATTAAGCGCAGAAGTAACTTTGGCTGAATTTAATTCAGAAAATTCAGCTTTTTTAAATGTTGAAGAAATTATTTTTCCAACTCCGCCTGTCAGAGAAGAAATACCACCTGAAGAGAATATACTACCAGAAGAGGAAGAGCTACTAATAGAGGAAGAACAACCGCCCCCAGAAGAACAACCCCAAGAGGAAATTCCTGAACAGCCTCCTATAGAGGAATCAACCGAGGAGGAGCCTTTAGGAGAAGCATTTCAAGAAGAGGAAATTCCTGAAGAAGAGTTATCTGAGGAACCATCACAAGAGGAATCTTTACCGGCATCAGAAGAATCCCAACCTGAAGAGCAAACCGAAGAACAAAATCATCCTCAAGAAGAAGCTCCTCAAAGTTTTCTTGAGAAGTTTTTCTCTTGGTTTTCATTTTTACCTTGGGCCTCGGCCCAGGAGATCGAGCCTGGAGATACAAATGACACGGAACAGGTAAGCGAGATAGGGCAAGAAACTGGAGAACCGGCCGATGAAGGAGTTGAGGGACAAGGAGATGAAGGAGTTGAAGAGCAAGTTAACGAAGAAGAAATCCCTGAGCTTTCGATTTCGGATGAAGAACCACAATTAGAAGAACCTGCAGAAGAACCTGCAGAAGAACCGGTAGAAGAATCTGTTGAGGAGCCCGCAGAGGAAATACCTCCTGAAGAAATACCTGTTGAGGAAGAGATGTCTCCCGAGGAAACACTTTCGCCAGAAGAAATAATTTTACCAACGGTTGATGGAGAACTTCCGGAAGAGACAGGAGCTGAAGATAAATCATTACAAGAGCCAGAAGGCAAAGAGGAATTTGAGGAGGAAGTAGTGACTGTCTTTCTTAATCAATCAAGTATCACTTACTCTGGTTTTGTTCTACCTAAAGAAATGGATTCGGCCAGCTCACCACAAGAAGGAATTCTTAAAGGGGCTCGAGTTGGTTTTTCTTTTGCTAGTCAAGGTCAAGAAGGAGAAGATGATGAGGTACTGGTTGATTGGTCTTTGGACGGCGAAAACTGGGATAATTTAGTTGTCCTTCAGCAAAATCAAGAATATTCCAACGTTCTTAATGGAGAGTATTTTTATTTTAACCTCCCTCCAGATTTTAATTGGGAAAATCTCGAGCAACTTAAAATAAAATTTACTGCTTTAACTAATAATCCTGGAGGAGAAGGATTGCCAATTTATCTTGATAGTATTTGGCTTGAGGTAACTTACGAGGAGGAAAAGAAAATTGAGGAACCGGAAGAACCAGAAATTATATTGCTTACCCCCCAAAAAGATTTTAAAGGAAACGAGGAGCCAGAATTTCAGTTTCGCTATAAAAAAATTAATGATGGGCTTTTAGCTTCGGTCGGAGAAGCGTTGGGGACTCTTAATTATTGGGAAAATATTAATACCACTGTCCGAGTTATGAATTTAGAAGGAGAAACCCTTGATATCTCTCCATTTGTTTTCTTCGAAAATGATGGTGAATTTTTAGTGGAAGTAAGAAAACCTCAAGAATTTCGCCCAGGTCTTTATAAAATTATTTTAAAAATTGAGGAAGAAGGAAACGTTCAGGAGTTTGAACAAGATTTCAGTTGGGGAGTTTTGGCAATTAATACTAATAAGTCAATTTATTTACCGGGTGAGCAGGCTTATATTCAAATGGCAGCTCTTAGAGACGACGGTCACACTATTTGTGATGCAAATTTAGTCTTGACGATAACTGCGCCTAACGAAGAGACAACCAATCCAACAATTCAGAGATCGGGTGAATGCGGGCGGAACAATGTTACTGATAAACCTGATTATTTTGCTTACTACCAAGTTGGAGAAACGGGCGTCTACCAAACGAAACTTACTAATCTCGATAATGGTTATGAAATAACTGACTCCTTTGAAGTTCGGGATTCAGTATCTTTTGATGTCGAAAGGATAGGTCCTACTAGGATTTACCCGCAAGCAGAATACCAGATGACACTGCGAATTAAAGCAAATCAGGACTTTGTTGGAGAAGTAAGAGAATATGTGCCAGATTCTTTTGTCATTCAACCTCAAATCACTTGGCAAGTTGATTGGAAAGCAGGCGAAATCCACGAATTAAAATATACTTTTGATGCGCCAGATATTAGCCCTTATTTATATTTACTTGGGCCATTAGAAATTGGAACATTTCAAGAAGCTCGGCAGTGGCAGATTGCCGCTGACGCGCCCTGGACGCTAGTCGGCCAAACCACAGCTGAAATTGCTTATGGAACCTCTGATGATGTAACTCTACCTGGGCCACCGCAGGAAGATGACATCGTAATCGTTGGTTTGGGTAGTGACTACAATTCGGGTCAATGTATCATCAACACGACTGGCTACACCGAATTATACAACGATGGGTCTGGTGGCGTCCCTGTTGCCGTCCTCGCTTACAAAATTATGGGAGCTACGCCCGATACTCTCGTCAATGTCCAGAAGGACGGCACTATGCGTAATATGGCCGTGGTTATTCAGGTGTGGAGAGGCGTGGACACCACGACGCCAATTGATGCGACGCCGACTACGGCTAGCAGCAGCACCGGAATGCCGAACTCGCCGAGCTATACGCCTGTGACCGACGGAGCGCTCGTCTTTACTGTCGGTTTCCTTGACGACGACAACTGTACAACTGTCACTGCACCGACTACGCCATCGCCGGGTTTCAGCAATCTTACCTATGGATCCGCCGATACAGACGGCAATGGAATCACGGTAATGATGGCTTCACTTGAGCAGGCGACGGCGGGGACGATTGACCCGGGTATCTTCACTGGTACGGGGTCTACAGATGATGAGTGGCATGCAGTCACCTTCGCGCTTCGGCCGGCGGCACCAACTTACACCCTGACCCAAAATGACTGGCGCTGGTATGAAAATGCCGATAATGTTCAGCCAGGAACAGCCAAAGCCAATGAAAATACAGCCATTACTGGAGTGAGTCCAGCAGAAGTATTAAGAATTAGAATAAACCTTACAGTGGCTGATGATAATATGGCTGCTGATGACAAAGCTTTCAAACTCCAGTATGGTCAAGGAACAGATTGTACAGCCATTGGCACCTGGAATGATGTTGGAGCAATAGATTCAGGAACTATTTGGCGAGGTTATAATAACTCTACCCCAACTGATGGAGCAACCATTGGAGTTTCAGATTATCTTCTTTCTACCTCAGATGTAGCTGAATCCTATGAAGAAGAAAACAATTCAGTTAATAATCCTCGGGCTATTAATAATGGTCAAGACGGGGAGTGGGATTGGGTGGTCCAGGAAAATGGAGCAGCTGCCAACACCTCTTACTGTTTCCGGATGGTTGAATCAGATGGTACTGCCTTAGATGGTTACAATACTGATAGTTATCCAAAATTAACTACTGGTGGACCATACGTTAAGCAGCTTCATTATCGCTGGAGGAATGATGATGGCGGCGAATAATTTCGCTGTTTTTATTTTGTTGAAACAATGAAAAAGAAAGCTGGTCAAAAAATAATAACTTTTTTCCTTATCTTGTCAATAATAACAGGTTGGCTTTATTCTGGCTGGCCACAGATTTGGCAGAATCCGCCGGTGCCGTTGGAAATTCCAAAAGTCAAAGCCGACTTTCAAGCAGATTGGGGAGTCATAGCATTCAATACGAATAAATCAATCTATCAGACGGGAGAAGAAGCGTTTTTGCAGATGGCTGTGTTAGATGAAGAGGGAAAGACTGTCTGCGATGCCAATTTGGAATTGATAATCAGGAATAAAGAAACAGGGAGAGAAAAAAAGTTCTCAACCCAGGCAAAAAAAGAACTAAACTTGTTTTTCCGCTTCTTTTCTTTTTTATCTGGCTTTTTTGACAAGGATTATCAAGTGGAGTTGATTCAAAAATCAAATGAGTGCGGCGAAAAGAAAACCAGTATACCGGACTACTTTGCCTATTATAATATAGAAGAGTCGGGAATATATGAAGTAGAGATGAAAGTGGCTACTAAAAACGGCAGTTATTCAGTAACTGACCAGTTTGAAGTCCGCCAGTCCCTTGCTTTTGATATTGAGCGGATTGGGTCAACTAGAATTTATCCACCGGCCGTTTATGAAATGATGTTGAGAATAAAAGCAAACCAGGACTTTAGAGGAGAAGTAATAGAAAGCATGCCAGTTGGTTTTGAAATTATTTCACACGAATCAACACAGATAAGAATACTAAACGATACGAAAGAAATTATATGGGACGTTGATTGGCAAGCAGGGGAGAATTATGAATTAAAATACACTTTTGATACGCCGGATATTAGTCCCTACTTATATTTATTGGGGCCTTTGGAGCTTCGACCCGCCTTCGTCCCAGAACAGGGCTTCGTCGAGGTAAGAAAATGGCAGATTGCAGCTGATGCTATTGGTTTCGGGGCTGCCAATGCGACTGGGGGGAGTCTTAGTACCACTGTTAATATCGGTACGGCAGATACGAACCGCCTTGTAGCTGTATTTGCTGGTTCAGAGGCTGATAGTGCTATTCCGCTTTCGGGCGTTACTGTCGACACTAAATCATGTGATTGGGTAACGACGGCGTACAACACAAACAGTCTCGGGAACCGTACGGAACTCTGGTACTGCGACGAAAGCCATCTTGGTTCATCAAACGGCAGCGTAACTGTCGCGATAACGGGAACGGATACTTTAACCGCTGCTAACTGGGCCGTTCATGCGATTGTATACACTGGTGTGGCTCAGAGCGGTCCAAATGATTCTGGTATTGACGAAACTTCCGTAAGCCCTACAACTACTATTTCGGTACCCGATATTGATGTGTCCGCAGGAGGAGTTGTGGTGATGGGCGCTCATAACGGAACTCAAGGATTAACTGTTAACACCTATACTTCGCCACTTTCCGAACAAACAGCAGCCGATCCAGGCTCTGCAGACGGTGTGACTGCAAGCGGTATTGAGTCGTCTGCGCAGAGTAATAAGACATACACTGCCACGTGGTCTAGCGCGCCAAACCGTTCCTCAGGAGTAGTCGCTTCTTGGGATGAAGCCCCAACTTATACTCTGGCCCAAAATGACTGGCGCTGGTATGAAAATGCCGATAATGTTCAACCAGGAACTGCTAAAGCAAATGAAAATACAGCGATTACTGGAATAATCAATGGAGAAGTATTGAGAATCAGAACGAATATTACAGTTGGCGGGTCTAATATGGCTGCCGATGACAAGGCTTTCAAACTCCAATACGGCCAAGGAACAGATTGCACAGCCATTGGCACCTGGTATGATGTTGGAGCAATAGATTCAGCAACTATCTGGCGAGGTTATAATAACTCTACCCCGGCTGATGGAGCAACCATTGGAGTCTCAGATTATCTTCTTTCTGCCTCAGATGTAGCTGAATCCTATGAAGAAGAAAACAACTCTGTTAATAACCCCCGGGCTATTAATGATACTCAAGATGGTGAATGGGACTGGGTGGTCCAGGAAAATGGGGCAACGGCTAATACCACTTACTGTTTCCGGATGATTTATAGTGATGATACTGCTTTAGATAGTTATAATGCTGATGGTTATCCAAAATTAACTACTATAGCTCCAGCTACTTGGCGGGAAACAGAAGATACGCCTATCCCTACAGCAAGCTCAGCTCTGGATAAAAATACCAATGTCCGCTTGCGAATTGAAGTAGCTAACACTGGCTATGAGGCATCAAATTATGATTATCGCTTAGAATATGCTTCAACAGCCACTGATTGTTCTTCTGACCCAGGAGGCTGGGTGACTGTTCCAGTTACTGCTTCAGCCGAACATTTTGAAATGACTGATAGCATCTATTTTATTGATGGTTATCCAACTTCTGCTCGTCTGGCCAATAGTGAAAGTTACACTTTTACCGCAGGGACAATGGTGGAGGATTCTTCCAATAGTTCTGGAAACATAACTCTACCTTATAATAACTACACAGAAATTGAATTTGTCTTTCAGGCCAATAATAATGCCACCGATGGCGGAACTTACTGTTTCCGAGTAACCAAAGCTGGCACTGCTTTAGATAATTATTCTATTTATCCTCAAGTCCAAATCGCTGGTGTTGCTAACCAGGCACCGACGGTTGACAGCATAAATATTAGCCCCAGCCCGATAACTTTAAATGCTGATACCACAAAAACTGTGACCATTACGGCTACTATTACTGATAACGATGGTTGTGAAGATGTTTTTACCAATGGTTCAATTACCGGTGTATTTTTTGATGATGTGGCAGAAGACGATACCTGTACCCAGGACGACAATGACTGCTATGCTAGTTTGACTTTAACCGAGGTTGATGATACCTGTACTGGTGCCGGCGATTATACTGCCGATGCTTCAGCTGATGTTAATGTTTGGTTTATTGCCAATCCCAGTTCCAGCTGGACCGCCAAAGTAACCGCTACCGATGAAGCTTCCGAATCCGGTTCCAACACTCAAACTGTAACCATAAATACGCTAATTGCTTTTGATTTAGATATTGGCGGTATTGCTTATGGAACGGTTAATCCTGATAATATAAGCAGCCAACAAGCGGTTTTAATTACCACGACAGGTAATGTCGCTATTGATGTTCAACTCTCGGGAACAAATCTGACCTGGAGTGGGAATACTATTCTGGTTGGTCAGCAAAAATACAGCGCCAGTTCCGGATTTGACTGGGAAACCCAGGGAACAGCTTTAACTGGCACTCCCGCCTGTCATGAATTATCTACCGGAAAACCAACCGAGCATCCCAGCGTTGAAACAGAAAATGTTTATTGGAAATTAAAAGTGCCAACCGGAAAAGCAGCTGGTGGGCCCTATACTGGCACCAATTATTTTGATGTAGTTAGTGAGACTACCTGTCCATAATTTTCCACAACTTTACTCTCGTAGTTTCCTGTGTTAAAATCAAAAAAAGATAATAAAATTCGCCGAGCACATAAACTTTTATGTACTTGGTAAAGGTCGGAGTTAGAGATAAATAATTTCAAAATAGAGAATGGCAAAGAGAATAAAAAAGACATTACCCTGGTTTTTAATTCTGGCTTTGATTGGTCTGGTAATAGGAGCCGGTTTTAACTTAGGAAAATCAACCGTAAAAGCCACTGATATCGGAACTTCAGTAACGGTAGGAAATGCCGCCCCAAACTGGACAGCTGATGCCGAAGAAAGTGCCGAATCTTCTGCTACCAATCCAACCAATGCCGGGCAAGATGTGTCCTTTGTAGCTACCGGTACTGACCCTAACGGCGACCAGTATTATTTAGCGGTTTGTAAGACAGCAGGGATAACTCCAGTTAACGGAGACGCACCAACTTGTGATGGTGGTGCTGGTGATACCTGGGATGTTTCTGATGCTACCAATAGCGCAGCGCAAGCTACAGCTACCTATACTACCTCAGAAAGCGATAACCCATCTAATGATTGGTATGCCTATATTTGTGATGGCCACGCTACTGCTGCTGCCTGTAATGCTACTGTCAAACAGGGTTCATCAACCACTGCTTCGCCGTTTGTCGTAAACCACGGAGCCGACTTCACGGCAGTTGCCGATGCCGCTGACCCCGTTAATCCCGGAGCCACAGTAACCATTACTACCACGGCCAGTGACCCGGAAGGTGCAGAGACGGACGATACCCTAACTCTCTATGTTTGTAAGGTTGCAGGTGCCACTTCTTCAGGTTGCAACGGAGGAGCAACAGATGAATGGTGTCATAATACATCAAGTCCAACAAGTGATCCCACTTGTAACTGGACAATGGATATTAATAAGACCAATAGTGTAACTTCCGGTTCCTGTGAGGGTTCTTATAATTACTATCCTTATATCTTTGACAATCATGGTTTTGCTGCCACTGCTACCGGCGGTCAACAAGGAGTAGTGAAAACCAACACGGTTAATAACGTTAAACCAGTGGTTGACAGCATAGCCTGGGATACCAGCCCTCTTACATTAGTTAATGAGGAAAGCACTACTGACCTTACAGCGACGGCTACCGTCCACGATGATAATGGCTGCGGGGATATTGATTCTGGAGCTTCCGACACTTATGTTGATGCTTATAGATCTTCAGTAACGCATGGCAATTGTGATATTGCCGGCGAAGCTGACCATGACAGTTGCTATCCAATAGTTGATTCTGCTGCCCCAACTGGCTGCGGAGGCGGGACTGATATCTCGGTAAGTATTGTCAGCACGGTTTCTTTCCAGTACCATGCCGACCCTACGGTGACAAATAGCGAGTATCCCTCCGATACCTGGATAATCACTATGATTGCCAAAGACGAAGCCTTAGCTTCTGATGCTGTAAGTTCATCCGGAGTAGAAATGGATATGTTTACAGCTTACGATTTCCATGCGAGCTATGACGAACTTACCTTCGGAACGCTATCGGCAGGACAAGCAAGTAGTTCAGATGTGGTAATCAGAATGGAGGCAACCGGGAATGTGGGATTAGACGAAGAAGTCTCAGCTTCTAACAGCGTCGCTTACATGTGTACCGATTACTCAACTTGTTCAGGTACCCCTCCCGAGTATAGATTCGGAGTTGAACAAGAAAAATACGACTTAACTGGCAGCAAGGCTTGGGCTAGTATGGACTACATTTTGGATACCACTCCTACCGAACGCGAGCTCAATTGTGAAAAGACGACAGATTCGGGAGGAGGTTCTGTTACCCAGGGCTATCAAGATACTTTTTGGAGGATAAGCATACCTGGTGGTCAGGCCGCCGACTCTTATACTGGACAAAATACTATTGCCGGGGTCACCGGAGAATCGACTGGATGGTAATCGGTTTAAAAATTAGAAAGTAGAATCTAAAAGCGAGATTCCGATTTTTGGACATGAATCTTAGAAGGGTGCTCTCAATTTTGGTCATTACTTTAATGATTTTAGCTTGGGCGAATACAGCCCAAGCTGGTTTTGGTGTTTCTCCCCCCTATGTTAGAAATGATAAACTGACTCAGGGTTCCCATTATGAACAAAAAATTACCTTGGTTAGGGGGGACCCAGTTGAAGATTGGAAAGCTGAAGTAAGTATTGATATTCCTGAAGCCGGAGGATGGATATCCATTGACAAGGGAATGGAATTCATTTTGCCAAAAGGAGAAAAACAGGTGCCGATGATTGTTAGCGTGAACGTGCCAAAAAATGCCGAGTACAAGGATTATAAGGGTTTCATTAGAGTAGCAACTTCCTCCCTCGAACCATTAGAAGAAGGAAAAGTAACCATAGCTTTGGGCGCCAGAATCGATGTTGATTTAACCGTAGCTGAAATTAAAATTTTTGATTTTAACGTTTTGTCAATCAACGCCCCCCCTGACTTGGAAGAAGGTTGGAAGTTTTGGAAAATAAAACTTCCCGGAGAAATAAAGATTTTAATGAAAATTACCAATACCGGAAACATTGAAGTAGCTCCGACCCGCGTTCATTTAGACGTTTATGACATAAGCTGTAAGGATTTATTAGAATCAAGCGACAGTATTAGTTTAGAGAAGATAAAATCATTCGAGACAAAGGAAATTTTTGCGAAATTCAAAACTAAATTAGAAACCGGTGCCTATTGTGGAGAAATTAAGATTTTTAAGGAAGATGAAATTGTTAAAGAACAGAAGGTATTCTTTAATATTATGACAAGAGGAACTTTACCCCCAGAAACTAAAGAATTTTCAGGTTTAAGTATTTGGACTTGGATAGCAATTGGGGTGGTGGTTTTGGCCGGTGTTGGATACGGAGGGTATAGAGGATACAAGCTTTGGAGAAGGAAAAAACAAAAATAGAATAGTTTTGAAATTTTATGGTATGGCTTTTTACTCAAGAAATATTATAACTTTAATAATTTTTATTCCAATTTTTCTGGGACTTATTTTGAGTCCTATTTTTTTACCTTTTCAAGAAGTTTTAGCAAGCGTCATTCCCAGTTCGGTGACCGTTTCTGTAACCGGTTGCGGTAATGGCATTCAAGAAGGAAGTGAGCAATGCGACGGGAGTGATTTAGGCGGCGCTACCTGTGTATCTCTCGGTTACGCTGGTGGCACTTTAAGTTGTCAAGCTGATTGCACTTTTAATACTTCTGCTTGTACTTCCGGCGGTGGAGGCGGAGGATATGTTCCGCCGCCCACTGTAACCAAAGTTATTATTCAAGGGAAAGCCTATCCTCAAGCTGAAATTACTCTTTTAGAAGATGGAAAAGTAGTAACTACTAAAAAAGCAGATACTCTTGCTAATTTTGAAATAGAGATTGCGGATATTACCGCTGGTATTTGGACTTTTGGAATTTGGGCAGAAGATAAAGACGGCAGAAAATCTATTACTTTTAGTTTTACTACCAGCGTCACCGCAGGGGTGACTACTACAGTTTCGGGTATTTTTATTCCTCCCACCATTGAACTTTCTAAAGTTAGTCTTCAAAAAGGAGAAACCTTAAATATTTTTGGCCAGACTGCTCCAGAGAGTGAAATTAGTATCTCAGTTGAATCTCCAGAAATAGTAAAAAAAACTATAGCCACTGAAGAAGGAGATTGGGATTACTCTTTTGACACTGGCATTTTAGATGAAAGTTCTTATACTACTCGAGCTAAAGCCACTTCACCAGAAGGATTATTAAGTTCTTATTCCGAAGTTTTAAGTTTTTATATAGGAAAAGGAGTACCAGGGGTTATTTGTCCTAGTGCTGATTTAAATGGAGATGGAAAAGTAAATTTAATTGATTTTTCAATTTTACTTTATTGGTGGGGGAAAGATGATTCTTGCTCTGACCAAAATGGAAATGGAGTAATAGATTTGCCTGATTTTTCCATTATGATGTACTACTGGACTGGCTAAAAAATTCAAAATTAAAAACCGAGCTTCCATTTATGGAAGCGAAGGTGAAGAAGAGGACAAAGCCCTCTTCGCCTATCAAAAATGCAAAATTATAATTCAAAATTTAAAAATACTATCATCCTTTTAATTATTGGTTTTGCCTTGTTTCCGGTTATTACTTTTGCGGCAATTTTGTATTTAGAGCCATCAAGTGGTGAATATCAGCCGGGGGATACTTTTTTGGTCGAAATGAAAATAGATACTGAAGGTGAATGTATTAATACTATTGAGGCCAATTTAAGCTTTTCTCAGGATATTTTAAAGGCAGTTGATTTTAGCCAGGGTAAATCGATTATCACCCTTTGGGTAAAATCTCCAGAAATTAATCAGGAAAAAGGTGAAATCTCTTTTAGGGGAGGAATTCCTGGTGGCTATTGCGGCAGAATACCCGGTGATCCCGAAGCCAGTAATTCCTTAGGAAAAATAATATTCAGGATACCGGGAATGATAGTGGGGGAATTAATGGAAAGTTCGGCCGAAGTAAAAATTTTAGACACTTCTCAGGTACTTTTGAATGATGGTTTAGGCACAAAAGCAAAACTCACTACTCAAGGAGCAAATTTTAAAATTTTAAGTAAGTTAGAGCCATCTAAAGACGAATGGCAAGAAGAATTAGAAAAAGATAATATCCCCCCCGAGCAATTTGAAATAGAAATTCAGCAAACGCCAGCCATTTTTGAAGGAAAATATTTTATTACTTTTTCTACTTCTGACAAACAAACCGGAGTTGATTATTATGAAGCCAAAGAGGGGAAAAGAAATTGGCAAATAGCAGAGAGTCCTTATTTATTGGAAGACCAGAGCTTACAAAGCATAATAAAAGTGAAGGCGGTAGATAAAACGGGAAATGAAAGGATTGCCGAATACACTCCGGAAATTCCGAAGAGAACCTTCCTTTATTGGATAATTATTTTGGTTTTAATTGGAGTAGGAGTAATCTGGTGGATTCTTAAAAGAATTAAAAAATGAAAAGGATATTTCTAATCCTAGTTATCTTAACACTTTCTTTTATCAGTGGACTTTCTGTTGAGGCAGCTAGCGCTGAACTTTATCTCTCTCCTTCTTCGGGGAGTTTTTTAGTAGGAAGTACTTTTAGCGTTTCGGTTTTTGTAAATACTGAGGGAAATGAGATTAATGTAGTCTGGGCTGAGTTAAAATTTCCTCCTGAAATCTTGCAGGTTACTTCTCCCACTGCCGGCACCTCATTTATTGCGGAGTGGCTTACTCCTCCCAATTATTCAAATGAAAGAGGAATAATTAGTTTTAGAGGAGGGGTTCCGGGAGGAATTGCCACTTCAGCTGGTTTAATTTCTTCTATCACTTTCCGAGCGGTAGCTTCAGGAATTGCCAAAGTTGAATTTCGAGATGGTTCCAAGGTTCTTTTAGCAGATGGAAAGGGAACTGATATTTTAACTACCAAAATTAATGGCGAATATCATATTTTAATCCCTCCACCAGAAGGGCCCATAGTTTTTTCTCCTACTCATCCCAATCCCAATGTCTGGTACAGTGATTCCAGTTCTACTTTTTCCTGGGAAAAAGAAGGAGGGG
>Ga0315548_1002633_pt1 | contig 13826 bp, 12 predicted proteins | sample SalMarSW160110MG_2_FD_202540 | JGI IMG/M metagenome (GOLD analysis project Ga0315548, IMG submission 202540) | Salt marsh sediment microbial communities from the Plum Island Ecosystem LTER, Massachusetts, United States - Salt Marsh Sediment SW1601-110 ... | reverse complement strand
ATCCAAACACACGGGTTTATTAAAACAAAAACAAGAGCTTCAGGAATCAATTAAAGAAGCAGAAGAATCTATCAATGAATTGCAAAAAGAAACCAGAGAAGTCCTGACAGATGAAAAGAAATCCAGGGAGGTGGAGGAAAAAAAGAAGCTTCTTGAGAAACTTGATGAACAGCGTAAAAAATTTTATATGGCTAAGTCCGACCTTTCATCTTTAAAAGAAAGAATCCTGGATAAGAATTTATCTCTTAAAAACTACAACAACGAAGCTGATTCTCTTGTAAGGCAGTCAGAAGCGATTTCACTGGAAATTTTTGATACGAAATCAAGCCAGCAAAGACTTGACAAGCTTAAAACTCTTTCTGCCGAGAAGAAAGAGGTTTTGGGCAGGCTTTTGAAAAGAGAGATTGAACTTGAGAAAATTACATCAGTTAATGAGTCAGAAATAGAAAATTATAAAAAAATTTTTGAAAAAGTTTCAAAGCTTGACATATGCCCTATCTGCAAAAGCAAGATAACACCTGAGCATTTCAAAGAAATTGAAGATGAATTTTTACCAAAGATAAAAAAACTTGAAAAAGAGGTAGAGGATTCTGACAGGGAACTGAAAATAATTTATCAAAAAAAGGAGATACTTACTAAGGATGTTGAGCAATTCACCGAGAAGATATCCAGAACAGAGTCGGATATAAGTAAAATAAAAAGTATAAATGAAAAGAAATCACAGATAAAAAAACTTAATGAGAAATCCGAAGAAATTAAGAAAGAGTTAGTAAATTTAATTAAAAAAAGAGAAAGGCTTGAGAAGACTATTGAAGCTAATTCAAATATAGAAAAGAAATATGAGACTTTAAAAATTGAGATTCAGGAAGTTTCTCTAAGAACCAAGGAAAATTTAAGTTCAGAGGTTGATTTCAAGAAAAGAGAGCTTGAAAGGCTGAAAATTTCTCTGAAACAGACTTTTAGGGATGATGCTGAAGTAAAAGAAGAGATAAAATCTCTTAAAAGAATTGTAGGGGAAAATGAAAAATCACTGGCAGAAAAAAGACATCAGGAAGAACTGCTCAGCCAAAAATTCAGGAAATTTATTTCAGAAAGAGACTCTATTTATTCTCAGATAAGAAAAAAAGAATCCGAAGTTTTAGAACAGCAACATAAAATTCGCATGATAGAGGATGAAATTAATGAGCTAAAAATAGAAAGAGCGAGAGTTGATGCTGAAACAGAGAACTTTGAGACTGAAATGCTTGAATTTGAAAGTGTTAAAGATAAGATAATTAGGACAAAAGCAGGCAAAGAATCTCTTGTTCAGAGGCTTGCTAGGGTTCAGGAAACCCTTTCCAGAATCGGAAGCGTGAATCTCCGCTCTTTGGAAGTTTATGATTCAATAAAAAAAGAATACGATTCCATAAAAGAAAAAGCAGAGATAATCTCTAAAGAGAAAGAAGGAATTTTAAAAATAATTCAAGAGATTGACAAAAAGAAAAAAAAGACTTTCCTTAAAACTCTTAAAACCTTAAATGAGCTTTTCTCAAGGAATTTTTCACAATTAAGTGCCAAGGGGCATGTTTTCCTAGAGCTTGAAAATCCGAAAGATCCTTTTGAACCAGGTTCAGGAGTTCAGATAATAGTCAAAACAGGCCATGGAAAATACTTTGATGTAAAATCTCTTTCAGGAGGTGAGCAAACACTTGTGGCTCTCTCATTGATTTTTGCAATTCAGGAATATAGCCCTTATTATTTTTACCTTCTTGATGAAATTGATGCAGCTCTTGACAAGAGAAATTCAGAGCGGCTTGCAGGCCTACTGAACAAATACATGCAAAAAGGCCAGTATGTAGTTATCACACACAACGACGAAATAATATCAAAAGCCACAAATCTTTATGGCATAAGCATGCATGACGGCATAAGCAAGATTATTAGTCTGAGGGTTTAGATTGATCTTCAGCAGCTTTTACTAAAATATTTAAATTCCTCCAGCTTTAGTTTGCTATGGAAAAACAACAGCTTTTTCAGAAACTGAAAGCTATGGGTTTTTCAAAGAAAATTATAAATGCTTTTTCTAACGTGAGAAGAGAGGATTTTGTTCCTGAAGAATTTAAGGGGCAGGCATACGAAGATACTGCTCTTCCGATTGGAAATGGGCAGACAATTTCACAGCCTTACACAATTGCGGTTATGCTTTCTGAACTTGATTTAAAGCCAGGACAAAAGATTCTTGAGGTTGGTTCTGGCTCAGGATATGTTCTGGCTTTGATTTCAGAAATTATTGGAAAAAAAGGTAGGATTTTTGGTTTGGAAGTGGTCAAGGATTTAGCTAAGAAATCAAAAGAATCTCTGGAGCTGGGAGGCTGTAAAAATGTAGAAGTCCATGCCAGAAATGGATTTAATGGCTTTCCTGAAAAAGCACCTTTTGATAGAATTCTCATGAGTGCTGCAGTTCGTGATATTCCCAAACCTTTGTTAAAACAGCTAAAGGACAAAGGAATTCTTGTGGCTCCGAAAGGCCCGAGATTCCAGCAAGATATTGTGGTAATTCAAAAACAGGGAGAAAAATTTATCACAAAAAGCGAAATACCCGGATTTATCTTTGTGCCGTTTGTTGAGGGCGAGTAGAATTATTTTTTATTTATCTAATTAACATGATTCTATTTTTATTTTGGAATAAATCCTATTCCAATTCCATAAGACTGCCCATCACCATTATACTTTGCTCTTAATTCTGGGATTACTGTTCCAAAATTAGTATTGATTCCTTTTGAAACTCTCGCAAAATATGTTTCACCTTCTGGTTGATATGTTAAATCTAGAGTTACCTTTCCATTATAACTTATACCAAACATTGGTTCAAGTTCTCGTAATGTAGTTGTAAAATAAGCTGTAATATCTTTTAAGTTTGCTCTTGCACCTATTTTTGTTTTTTCTAAATCTTTGAGATTTATTAAACTACCAAGGCCACCATACTTTTCATCTAGGTCAATACTTACAGTAAAGTCAGATGGGATACTCCCTTCATCTAGCCACATTTTTGTAGCTTGTAATCCAAGATTAAGGTTTCCTTTTTTAGTTGCAATATTTCCTTGTAGCAACTTAATATCATTTTGAGCATCTGTCCATCCTAAAATATAAGCGCTATTATCTTTTTGTTTACCAAATGGAACACTGCCAATTATCCATTTGTCTTTATTTACATCAAAACAAACCTTATAATACTGAATAGGCACTTGTCTAGAATCACCTGTAAGGTCTGCTGAATTGCTAGAAAATACTTTATTTGACCCTAAAAACATTCCACCAATTAATCCAAGAAGTACTGCTTTCTCTTTTGTTTGGTCTCTTATTTCCCTCATTGCAATTTTCTGTAAACTTTTTCTAGCAACTTGGGTTTGATACCCAACATTTCTTCTAATAAAATCTTTTAGTTCTGTTTTAACTTTTCTACCTCCAAGCATACCTAAAGCTTCAGCAGAATTTCTTTTAACTTCATAGAAATCATCATAAAGTGCTTCAACAAGATAAGGAACTGCTCTTTTGTCTTTAATCTTCCCTAATTCAAAAGCAGCTAAAGCGCGATGACTTTCATATTCATCATTCTTTAAAGCCCATATTAAAGGCAAAGCAACCTCCCTACTCCCTATTTCTCCTAATCCCGCTATTGCTTTTTCACGAGCAATAAAATTATCATTATTTATATTTTTAGTATATTCGCTAGTATTTTCTTCAAGATTTTCCTTTTTTGAAATCACTTTAGTATTTTCCATTTTTCTCTCCTTATTATTTTTTGATTATGAAAACGAAAGTTAAATAAAAAAATAAAAAACAAAAATAAAAACTAATAGTAACTTTCGCTGAATTCCTCAGTTTTCTCTGGTTTCTTTCCAAGCAAGACAACTAATACAACTAGCAATACAATAAAGATTATTGCCAGAACAATTGTCAAGACAATTATTGGGCTTGTAATTGGTCTTCCTTGAACTGTTTCTGTAAAGCTAACTGTTTCAACAAGCTTTCCGTTCATGCCGAATATACTTATAGAATAAGTATGTGTCCCGGCAATGTTAGACTCAGCATTTACTATCACAGTCTTACTTGATCCTGCAGGAACTGAAACAAGAGTTTCAGAAATACTTACAGATACATCATCTGTAGATTGAGGAACAAGCCTGTAAACCACAAGTTCATTTGTAGGGTTCACAATAAGAAGCTTTCCGTCGGATGTGATAAAGTTTCCTTCAGGGAAAGAGTTTTTTGTGACAAGCTGGACTGCCTTACTTGAAACAGTATCTTCATTTTCTACCTTTACTTCAAGTGCGTACACACCTGGCTCAGAATCATATGGCATTTGAAGGAAAATTCTTCCTGTTACAGTATCTCTTTCATCTTCAAAGCACTTTCTTGTGATGTTAACACCCCAGTTCTCTTCAGGGTCTTCTATGCCGTCATCACATCTAAGAGCAACAAGGTCTCCGAAGAAAGCTGTTCTTTCAACATCCAAAGCAGAAATTCTTGCAGTTACAAAAACATCATCTAAATCGTTGTAACCAAGGTTCTTCAGAACAATATCAACTGGGAAAAGTTCTCCAGCATTAACTTTCTGAGGAACTTCTACAGACAAAATCTCTACACTGTATGATTCTCTCTGCAACCTTAGAGTATAGTCTTCTGTGGTTTTGTAACCACTTCCGCTTATTTCAATGTGAAGATTCACATCTCCGCTAAGCGAGTCTCTAAGATCAAAAGGAATCTCAAGAACAAGTGTTTTGTGATACCTTTTTTCTTCTTCAACATCAAATAAAGATGTTTCTGCTTCTACATCCTTTCTGTTACCTTCAAGCTCTGCCTCTACTGTAACATCCTGCACATTGACCAGGGAATCAAATTCAACTCTAACAAATATTGTTTCTCCAACAACTATTGAAGTATTATATTCATCAACATTAATTCCATTAACTTCAACTGTGACATTATTTGCAATTTCAGCAGCGCTTACAGTGCTAGCCAGAAAAAACACGCTTACAAGCATCACGAAAAAAACCAAAAGTTTTTTCATGTTCATTTTTTTCTTTTTTCTTTTTATAATTTATTTTTTAACTGAAGACTAGGTCTTCCTGTAATCATATTCACTCCAAAGTCCCTTATAAACTTTATTGTGATAACATAAAATATTCATTGTGTAGTACTAACTGTTAGTAACATTTAGTTAATTTCTTAATAATTATTGAAATATTAGTATTACTACCATAATTTTTCCGAAAAATAAAGGCATAAAAAGTTAACTCTCTCAACATATAGGTAAAAACATATAAAAGTTTATATAACCCTTGTTCTCCTGATTCATATGTTTAAAAGTGCCCCTATGAAAGCTTCAAAAATTGTAGGAATATTAGAAGATTTGGCTATTGAGGAGTATAATCTTTCTTCTGATAATCTTTCTGTAGATCCAAGGTTTATTGAAATTAAAAATCCACAAGACTATTCTAGCCTTCTAAAAACTTTAAATCTAAAAAGTAGCAACGAATATATTGGTTCTCCTTGTTTTAACAATAAACTGCAGATTGTTAATTACCATGGTTGGACTTTTGAAACAATAGTGAAAGATAAAGATTCTCATTTATTAAAAAAGTTAGAAAAAGAAAAGTTATTATTATAATTCATTATTTCCTTCAAAAAACTAAAAACTTCTAAACTCCAATCAGCTCAATCTTTGTATCTGTGCTTGTGAAATTTCTTGCTGCAATCGCCTTGACACCTGATTCTTCTGCAGAATTTATTGCTGTCTTGGTTGCTGCCCCGTCAATGATTATTATGAATGGTTTGTCTTTTGATTTTTTTAATGTAATTGTTATAGCTCTTGAAGAAATTCTTTTCATTTCTTCCAGATTATTGTTTAAAAATAATGCCTTTCCTTTCCCTTTGTTTTTTTCTGCAATTTCTTTTATTTTTGCCTTTATTTTTTCATTAAGGGGTGTGGGAGAACCAAAACTTTTTGTTCTGGTTCTTGTTTCCCTTTTATCATACTTGTCTTCATATTTTTTCTCATTCCTCCTTCCATATCTGTTCCTCGCTAAAAATTCGTCAGTTGGAATTTTTTTCCTTAATATCTGAAGGACCTCTTTTCCTGAGAGCTCTTCGACTTCTTTACCATCAGGAGCAATGCAAATATACTTTATTTTTGCATTGTCAAGCACATTCTGGATAATTAATTTACCGCCCCTGTCTCCGTCGACAAAAAGAGTTATATCTTTTTCTTCAGATAAATCTTTAATGCTGTCAGGCAGCTTGGTTCCATTCATAGAAATTACATTTTTTACTCCTGTTCTTAAAAGGTTCAGCACATCGGCACGACCTTCAACGACAATTATTTCTTTTTCAGAAAGGTCTCCGTAAGTAAGTTTTTCTTTTCCATATTCTTTAACATCTGCAACTCTTGCGGATTCTTTTACTTTCTTTGAAATCTCTCTGGAGTCAGTCCTGCTCCCAAAGTCTGCCATGAGTTTCTTAGCCCTTTCAATAATATAATCTCTCTTGCTTCCGCGGACATCTTCAATCCTTTCAACCTCAACCTGGGCGTCGCAAGGACCTATTTTTTCAATAGTTTCAACTGCAGCAGCGATTAAAGTAGTTTCTGACTGGTCAAGAGCTGTTGGTATCTTAATTTCTCCAAGAGTTATTCTGTCTTTTCTTTCTAATTCAACTTCAATTCTGCCAATTTTTCCTTCTTTCTGCAGATCTCTCATCTCAAGGTCTGAACCAAGAAGTCCTTCTGTCTGCCCGAAAATAGCTCCGATTATATCAGACTTTTCCAAAGCTCCTTCAACACGAAAGTTCGCATGTATCATATACTTAATAGATACCGGACTTATTTTTGCCATCTTTACTCCTATTATTTTAATTACTTGAAATCATAATGATTTCTTAGAGAAATATTTGGATAATCTTTTCTTACACTTTACATAACAAATTAATGCGCAAGTGAATGTGATAATATCATGAAAGTGATTTAATACTATTCGTTATCAATATTTCTCAGATATCTAAAAATAAAGTTGTTTTTAAGGTTTTCTATAGAAAAATTTAACTCTTCTTCTTTACGATTTCTGTGCAAAGTCCTGCTGCAACTGTTGAACCAGCGTCTCTTACTGCGAACCTGCTCATATATGGGTTGTCTTTCTGTGTTTCAAGACAAAGATTTCCCTGAGGCTTGATTCTCACTTTTGCACTGTCGCCATTTTTCAAGAATTCTGGATTTTGTTTTATGGTCTCACCTGTTTTTGGGTTAATCTGTTCAATAAGTTCTACAAATTGGCAAGGAACCTGAGCTGTATGAACGTGAAATACAGGGGTATAACCTTTTGCCAAAACAGTTTGGTGGTTAATAACAGTAATTGTTGCGATGAATTCCTCTACAACAAATGTTGGTTTTGTAGCGTCGCAGATAACATCTCCACGTGCAATGTCCTTTTTTCCGACACCACGGATATTAATTCCTATATTATCACCTGCAATTGCTTCATTCATTTGCTCATGATGCATTTCAATTGTTTTTACTTCTCCATTAATTCCCTTTCCTGTTCTTCCGGGCAATACTGTAACTTTTTGTCCTACTTTCATAATACCTGTTTCAACTTTTCCTACAGGAACTGTTCCGATACCTGTGATTTCATAAACATCCTGGACAGGCATTCTCATTGGCAAGTCAGTCGGAAGCTTTGGCTCTGCAAACTGGTCGAACTGCTCCAGGATTGTTGGTCCTTTATACCACTTCATTTCTTCAGATTTCTTAGCAACATTATCTCCTTTTAATCCAGAGCATGCAATGAAAGGTGTTGTTTCAGGATTGATTCCAACACCTTGAAGCAACTTGCTTACCTCTTCTTTAACTTTATTAAATTTCTCTTCACTATATTTTGCCGCGTCCATTTTGTTAATTGCAACAGCAATATTCTTGACACCCATTGTTCTTAGAAGCCACAAGTGTTCTGTTGTTTGAGGCTGTACGCCTGCAGGGGCAGCTATAACAAGGAAAGCAGCATCTGCCTGGCTTGCTCCTGTAATCATATTTTTAACAAAGTCTCTGTGTCCTGGCGCGTCAATGATTGTAATCTGGTATTTTTGAGTAAGAATTTTCCTGTAAGCAAGGTCAATAGTTACACCACGCTCTCTTTCTTCCTTAATTTTATCCATAATGTATGCAAATTCAAAACCTGCTTTTCCGTGCTTTTCAGCTTCTTGTTTAAGCTTTGTTATTTCCTGTTCAGAAACAACCCCTGTATCGAAAAGAAGTCTTCCGACTATGGTTGACTTTCCTGCGTCAACATGTCCCACAAAGACAGTGTTCATGTTTGGTTTTTCTTTAGCCATTTTGATTGAAAATTCTTTAAGAATTTTTTAATAATTGTTAATAAAAAATTAGGTTTATAAAGTTTTTGTTTTTATTAGTATTCCCCCTAACTTTTCAGATTAAAAATCCATAAAACAATAGCCACAACAAAAAATCCTGCTGCATACCCTCCAATTACGTCGGTAAACCAGTGTGCACTGATATAAATTCTGCTAAAACCAACAAACAAAATCAGCAGGATATTTATCGAGATAAAAATTATTTTTAGAGCATTGTTTTTTATTTTGTCTTTGTAAAAATAAATTAACGAAAAGAAAAGTATGGCTGCGAAGATAGAATGCCCGCTAGGGAAACTGTAAATTATTTCTTGGACTAAATTTGTTTTAGGGCCAGGTCTCTGAGTCATAAAAGTTATTATCTGCTCAAAAATAAATCCTGAGAGAAGACTGGTCGCAAGAATGAAAGATTCTTTTTTTCTTTTTCCAATGTAAAAAGCAAGAATTGCAATAAGACCTATCCCAATAAGAATGCCCTTGAGATAATTTCCAGTAAAAATAAAAATTTTATCAAGTGAGCTGTTTTGCAATAAAGAAATTTTTTGGTTTATTATATTATCAATTTGAAAGCCGCCTGCGATTACAATTCCCATCAGTAAAAAAAAGAAAACAGCCAAGGAAACTAAAGACAGAATTAATTTTGAATTTTCTTTTTCCATAGCTGAAAAAGAATTTTTATTATTATAAGGTTATTGGTTTCTCGGGATTATTCTAATAAAATTTATCTGCTCTCAATCAATGCCTTATTTTCTAATAATTTTTTAAAAGAGTAGTACCTGGCTTGTGCAATCATCTTAGGAAAACCACCACCTCCTGATTTTTGTAATAAATTCCCCCTACTGAACCTTTCAAGAATTTTCTGAGATTCTTTGTCTAAATAATGACCACAAAAAAATAATCTTCTTGGTTGCATAATCTCATGACCTAACCAAACAAGATAGTGTGTAGAAGGATTATCCATAATATATAATTCAGTTTTAAATGATTTTCCCCATAATTCTTCATTCAAATCTTCTAATTGATATTTTTCTCTCCTTTCCAGTAAAGTTTCTAGTCTTTCAGATGTAATAATTTTCTCCTTTTCAGATGTGAAAGTTCCTGTTTCTCTTGCTTCGTCATAATCATTTTTGTCTGTTGTTAATAACAGTTCACTTTTAATTGCTGGCAAACCTGCAAGTAATCTGGCTGCTTTCAGAGTAAATTCTAATCTCTCTGCTGTTTTTTTGAACTGATTGCACGAAACTTTTCTTCCGAATCTGTTTTCAATACTAAAACTTTTCATAATAATTTAATGAGCTAATTATTTATAAGAATTATTGCGATAGAACCTACTGATTTTCTGAAAGTCCTTTTCTTTTTCTGATTCTTTTTATGACTTCAGGCTGGATGCTTGCAGGAACTTTCTCGAATAACTGGTCAAGAAGTGAACTAGTGCCCCTGCCTTCTGTTGCTGAACGCAGGTCATTGCTCCAGCCAATCATTTCTGCGACAGGAAGCTTTGCTTTCATTTCTGCCTGAGTTCCTTCCTGTTTAACTTCAAGCATTTGCCCCCTCTTTCCTCCGACGATTTTTGTAACCTCTCCTAGGAATTTATTAGGCATTTCTATCAGGTTAATCTGCAATGGCTCAAGAATGTATGGATTTGCTTTTTTCATTGACTCAACAATTGCTTCTCTTACCGCAGGATAAACTTGTGCAGGACCTCTGTGAATTGCGTCTTCGTGAAGCTTTGTATCATCAAGAGAGACTTTAAGTTTCATACAGGGTTCGCGGGCTAAAGGTCCTTGTTTCACAACCATCTCAAAGGCATCGAGAACCATTTCTATAACCTCTCCAATATGAACTTCTCCGCGCGTTTCATCCAAAAAGATATTTCCGTTGTAAATGTCTTTAACATTTCTTATCACATCACCAGGCCAGCCAAGATTTGAAAGAGCTTTTGAGACTGCCTCGTTTTTCTTTTTTATTCTTCCTTCAGGAATCTCTCCGTTTTTTATTGCTTCATAAATTTCATCTTCCAGCGGAGCAACTTTAATGTAAAAAATGTTGTGTTTGTTTGGACTTCGTCCTTCAACAACAGGAGATTCTTTAGATATTGTTTCTCTGTAAACTATTATCGGCGACGAGGTTTTTACATCAAGTCCTTTTTCTGTCTTGATTCTGTTTTCTATGATTTCAAGATGAAGCTCCCCCATACCACTCATTAGGCTTTCACCTGTTTGCTCATTAATTTCTATTTTTATAGAAGGGTCTTCTTTCCTTACATGCTTTAATATTTCAACAAGCTTTGGAAGGTCTGCTGCTTTTGTTGCTTCAATAGATTTTGTAACAACAGGCTCAAATAAGTGTTTTATTGCTTCAAAAGGTTCCATCGGATTTTTGCTGACTGTTTCGCCTGTGAAAACATCCTTTAGACCAACGACCCCGACTACATTTCCAGCTGAGACTTCTGAAACAATAATTCTCTGGGCGCCTTTATAGACAGAAACCTGCTGAATTCTTACTTTTCTTTTTGCAAGATTCATGTAGACTTCATCACCCTGCTTTATTGTTCCGGAAAACAATCTTCCACAGGCAACTTCTCCTGCATGTTTATCGACGACAATTTTTATCGGGACAAAAACAGGCTGCCCTTCTGGATTGCACTTAATAAGATCTTTCCCGAGCTGGGAGTCTAAATCTCCGTGCCAGATTTTTGGAATCCTGTACTCCTGGGCCTGAACAGGATTTGGGTGGTGCCTTATAACTATATTTAAGACAACTTCATGCAAAGGAGCTTTTTTTGCAAGTTCTTTGACCTTGTCATTTTTGTAAGCATCAATTACATCTTTGAATGTTATCCCTTTCTTTTTCATATAAGGGAAACTTAAAGCCCAGTTATGAAAAGCAGAACCAAAAGCAACACTTCCTTCTGAAACATTAACTTTCCATTTTTCTTTGTAACCCTTTGGAGCAATATTGTGGATAAGTTCATTTACATGGTTAATTACCTTGATGAATCTGGCTTCCATTTCCTGCGGCGTTAGCTTAACTTCTTTTATAAGGCGATCAACTTTATTCAGAAATAAAACAGGTTTAACCAACTCTTTTAGTGCCTGCCTTACAACAGTCTCTGTCTGAGGCATGACCCCCTCAACAGCATCAACCAGAATGATGCACCCGTCAACAGCACGCATAGCTCTTGTAACGTCCCCCCCAAAATCAACGTGTCCCGGTGTGTCTATCAAATTAATCAGATATTCTCCTCCTTTAGGAAGTTTGTGAACCATGCTCACAGAAGCAGAGTCAATGGTGATTCCTCTTGTGGCTTCGTCTTCGTGGAAATCAAGAGCAAGTTGTTTTCCTGCCAACTCTTCTGAAATCATCCCCGCGCCTGATAAAAGGTTGTCAGAAAAAGTTGTTTTTCCGTGGTCAATGTGCGCAGCAATTGCTATGTTCCTTATTTTTTCCTGCTGGTGCATTAATTCCTGAATCTTTTTTGTCTTTTCATCAGCCATTTTGATTAAAATTCCTTATAATTTTATCGCGCAGAGTCAGCTTGCTTTTCTGATTCAATTTTCTTTTTTATTGCAAAACTTTCCTGGTTTCCGTCGGCAGAGAGAATAATTTCCTCTGCTAGAGTTTGAGTAATGGTTTTTTTCTTGCCAAAAGCTTTTTCAGAGGCACCGTGAACAATGTGTTTTAACGCTAAATTAACGCGTCTTAATGGAGAGACATCAACTGCCTGAGGATATCTTGCTCCTCCGTATTCTATTACTGTTATTTCATCCCGCGGTGCTGAATTTTCTATTGCTCCAATAAAAACTTCTACCGGATTCTTTTTGGTTTTTTCTTCAATAATTTTAAATGCGCCAAGAACAATCTTTGCATTTTTTGAGTATTTACCAGAAGAAGTTCCGACCATGAGTTTATGCTTTTTCCCTCTGTGTCCTGCAACACCTATCCTGTTAATAAGTCTTTCAACAATATTGACTTTTGTCTGACCAAACTTCTGGACATTTCTGCCGTGGCTCTTTAAAGCCAGCTTCGGATTAAGATTTATCACAGGCTTCAGTCCAATATCTTTTACTTCAATTCCTTCTGTATTATAAAGATCAAAAATTTTGAATTTTAGGGTTTGCTCCATTTTTATCTCCTACCCTTTTCAATCTTGCCTTTTACAAGCAAAGGTAATGGCTGGTCATTTACCTTGATAATCTGGAATCTTACACCTGGAATATCCCCTTTTGATTTTCCTTTTGCTCCTCCAATTCTCTCAATCATCACCTCATCGTGCTCGTCAATAAATTTTTGCGCGAGATTTCCCGGAATAAATGCAGTTACAACTTTTCCGTTTTTTGTCAGCTGGACTTTGCAGCACTTTCTCATAGCAGAGTTTGGCTGTTTTGCTTCTTTTTGAATTTTCTGAAGAACAATTCCTTTTGCCTGGTTTGCGCCTTTAAGCGGGTCAAATTTTGCGTACAAACCAATGGCTTTTACTTTGTATCTTTTATCCTTCCATCTAAATCTTTTTCTGTCTTTCTTTAGTTTTAGTGCGCTTTTTAATCCCATATTCTAATGGATTAAGAAATAGTTTTTAAAAGTTGTTATTGATAAAATCAACAAAAATCTTAAACAATTCTGAAATCTTTTCCGAAGAAATTCTTTATTATTTTTTTCATTTCAGCTAGCCTTCTCTTGTTTCTTCCGATTAGTGCTGCCTTGTTGCTTCCTCCAGAGATTATAACTTCATTATCTTTTACTTCAATTCCTCTGAATGTAGTTGGACTGATGACAGCTCTTACAAATACCTTTACATCTTTATTTCCTTTCGGAACTGCAACAACTTTTATCCTCTTCCCTAATATCTGGCTCATTCTTTTTATGTTTCTGGCTTCAGGTCCGATTGCTTTGGATACAAGATGCCTTGGGACACAGAAAACTATGGCTTCATTATATTTAAAACAGAAACGTGTTCTAACTTTCATTATTCTTTCAAATAAATTCAGGTACCTCATGTCCTGCATGTCAATTGTGTTCGTCATTTTTTGGTTTTCACAAAAATCTTAGAAACATTTATTTTATAAATTTATTGCTAATTTTTTGGTTTTTATGAGAATCACTTGCTAATTTCCTCAACAATTTCCTTTTTAACTTTTTTTCTTTTGGATTCTTCTTTTGTCAGGGGTCCGACAACTTTTACGAGAAGTCCGGGAAGTCCTGTTCCAATCGGTACAGGCTGATTAAGGATTACATTTTCAATAACACTTACAAGATTATCTTTGCTGCCTTTGATAGTTGAGTTTACAAATTGTTTTATTGGTGTCTCAAATGTTGCACGAGCCAGGATTGAAGATTTCTGGGCAATGATTCCGATTCTTGTCACTCCTTTAACCTCGCCGGTGTTTGTCATAGCATCTGCGACAAATTTTAAATGCCTTTTATCAATG
>Ga0315548_1002629_pt1 | contig 13836 bp, 10 predicted proteins | sample SalMarSW160110MG_2_FD_202540 | JGI IMG/M metagenome (GOLD analysis project Ga0315548, IMG submission 202540) | Salt marsh sediment microbial communities from the Plum Island Ecosystem LTER, Massachusetts, United States - Salt Marsh Sediment SW1601-110 ... | reverse complement strand
AGGCTATCCACAATCACAGCCTCCTTATTGAAGCCTCGAGGAGATGAAAGGATAGATTTCTACAAGAAAACGAAGAAGCTGTATGATGTAAGATCAAAAGCTGTGCACGGGGGAAGAATCTCCGATGAGAAGTTGCACCGTGCATTAGATGATTCCTTCGATATTCTATCATCAATACTCATGCTTTGCATCGAACGGGGCAGTGCTCTAGGTAATGAAGATTTTGAACGGGCTTTATTGAGATAGTACGGTAAGTCAAGCCCACTTGGAGCTTGACATTCATTTTGTCACGCCGCGAGTCGGCGTGACCTACGTTTTCTCTATGGTCTTATGATTGCTTCGATGCCGGCGAGCTTGTTGAACTTTTTGACTCCCTGCATAATGCTGTCCACAAGTGCATCCGCGTCGGTGACTCGAACCCCGGCAAGAATATCAGCTCCGTGACTGAACAGGACATCATTCATCGGTGTACTCGGGCCGAGAACAATGGCTTTCGCGTTCGTGCTGAGTTCAAGAAGGCGCGGTAGGGTCTTATTTATCAGAGCGGTGGCTGTAATCACCACTATGTCGGATGCGGGTATCACTTCCTCACAGGCACTTGGGGGAAGCTCCCCCTTTTGCGGCTCCATTTCAAGAAAGTGTGCGTGCCCTGCGACCTGCGCAATTTGGTCGTTGGACGGAAATCTTCCGATAACCGTGACGGTCTTTCCCTCGGCCATTCCAAGGATGTTAGCGAACACGTTACCCCGCTCACCGGCAGGCTCAATAAGGGAGTTCAGAGCTGCGACACCCAGGCTCGCCTCCAGGGGCTCCCAGCTCCTGAGGCGTTTGGCGAGTTCAAGCGCGCTCTTGCCTACAAGGTTACCTGAGGACTCAAGCTCCACCTTGTTGCCTGTCTTATAGGTGTGAGCCATGCCGGTGTTCCTGCTTTCCACCACAGTCCAGTGGAGACCCACGCATACCCGATTGACGGGGCAATCCAGATCGGCAACGCTTTCCAGGAGATCTTCGACCAGCCTCACTCGTCCTTTTCCAGAACCTCATACTATGAGCCGTGCGCGCAGGTGCCCGGTGCCGACACCTCAACCATGCAGGCAACAGATTCGCTACTTGGCTTCGCTCTCCTGCCTGGCCAGTTCGATTCCCTCGCGCATGGCCTTCAGATTCAATTCTTCGGTATCCTCGGGAACACTTCTGGAAATGGCCTTCTCCAGCGCTCTTTCCGACACCGGGCATAGTAGGGTATTCATGTAGCCAAGAATTACCATGTTCGCAACGATCTTCCGACCAAATTTCTTGAACGCTATGTCGGTGGCAGCTATCACATGTTTTTTTATGCCCCGGGGCTCAAGTTTGCTGTCGGTGACCACCAGGTCCTTGTCCAGAATCAGAGTGCCTCCAGGCCGCAAAAGGGGAACAAATTTCTCATAGCCGGGTTGAGTCATCGCAACTAACACATCATGTCTGGTGGGCTCCAACTCGTAGATTTCATCCTCAGAGATGATTACGTCACCCCGGCATTCCCCACCACGGGATTCACTACCGTAGGATTGGTTCTGAATTGCCTTCTTACCGTCAAAGACGGCGGACTGGCCCATAATGTAGCTTGACAAAATTATCCCCTGACCGCCGAAACCTACAAACCTTATAATCAATTGGTCGTCTCCTTTCTCAGAAGCTCGACTTGTTCGTTGGTCAGTTCGTGCAGTTGCGTCACGAACTCGGGGCGATCCAGGTCGCACAGCTTGCCGACTATGATCTTGTCCTGAAGCTCCTGTTCAGTCATCCCCTGAGCTTTCACAACGCGGACCGATTGTTGCTTGAATCTCTTGAGGAGGTCAACCCCTGTTCTCAGCCCGATCCTGCGGCCGTAGTATTCCGGGCATTGCGAGACGATCTCAATGAAGCTGAATCCCTTCTTTGTCATGGCGTGCTGCATAGATTTCATAAGCTGAAACACATGGTAGGTCGTCCATCGAGCAACATAACTGGCCCCGGCTGCGACTACCAGGTCGGCCACTCGGAAGGGCGGCTCAACGTTTCTATGCGGAGTGGTGGCGGTCTTCACACCCTCAGGTGTCGTGGGGGCCACCTGGCCGCCGGTCATACCGTAGATCATATTGTTTACCATGAACACTGAGAGGTCGATATTGCGCCGGGCGGCATGGATGAGATGGTTACCGCCAATGCCAGCCACGTCTCCGTCGCCCGCTATCACCACTACCGTCAGGTCAGGACGCATGATCTTTACGCCGGTGGCGAACGCTATCGGACGGCCATGGGTCGTGTGGAGAGTGTCGGCTTTGAAATAGGGGCTTGGTATCCACGAGGAACAACCGATACCAGAGACGCAGACCATCCGGGTAGGTTCCAAGCCGATGTTCGCAACCGCATTGGTGAATACATTCAGTATCGTTCCGCATCCGCAACCGGCACAGAAGCGGTGAGGCATGATCTCTTCCCGGACGTAGTCCATCAGTCTGTGTCGGGGTTCAGGCATTAGATCGCCTCCATAATAGCCTTGTGTATCTCGTCTACCGAGTGGGAAACACCGCCGATCTTCGACACCGAGACGACTTCACAATCGACAAATCTCTCGATTTCTCTCGACATCTGGCCAAGGTTCATCTCCGGCACCAGAATGATGTCCAGATCTTCGGCGAACTGGGCCACCTGCTTTCGGGCAAACGGCCATATCGTTATTAGTCTCAGGAAATCCACGTTCTTGCTTTGTGCCCGCGCCAACCTGACGGCACCATAAGCAGGTCTCGCGGTGGCTCCATACGAGATGACGCCAACACGGGCCCTTCCATTGTCGTCTATATCCGTTTCGATACGGACGATTTTCTCCCGATTCTCGTCGATCTTTCTGTAAATCCGTCTTATGAGATCATCGTGCACCCGGGGTGTTGATACATCCCTCATGCCGTTGGGCAAATGGGTAGAGCCCGTTACATGGACATTCCACCCCTCACCGTAGTGGATCATACCCGGTACTAGCTCCTGTCCACCGAATACATCCTCACCGGGTCTGGCTTTCTTCCTCGACGTATGCTTGATCGACGATGCCTCCGGCATTGTGATACTTTCTCTTAGATGGCCAACCTCGCCATCCATCAGCATGATCACTGGGGTTCGGTACACGTCTGCAAGGTCGAAGCAATCCAGCATGAGGTCAAAGCACTCCTGGGCAGAATTGGGGGAAAGCGCAATTATGTCATGGTCTCCATGAGTACCCCAACGTGCCTGCATGACATCCCCCTGGGCTGGTTTGGTGGCCTGACCGGTCGAGGGCCCTGAGCGCTGGACATTGACTATTACGCAGGGCGTCTCGGTCATCACTGCGTATCCGATGTTCTCCTGTATAAGCGAGAAACCGGGGCCGCTGGTTGCCGTCATGGTGCGGGCACCGGTCCAGGAAGCGCCGATGATGGCGGCCATGCTGGCCAGCTCATCCTCCATCTGGATGCATACGCCGCCCGCCTTGGGGAGTTCCATAGCCATCAACTCGGCCACTTCGCTGGTTGGCGTTATCGGGTAGCCGGCAAAGAAACCGCAGCCGGCATAGATTGCCCCGTATGCGCACGCCTCATCTCCAAGTATGAAGTATGTCTTGCCCCCAAGACGGTCGAGGTATTGTCTCCTGCTTTCGTTAATCACCATGAGTTGTATTTACTTTTACGTTACCGGGCTTTCGCTCATCTGTAATGACAATCGCTAACTCAGGGCACAACAGCTCACAAAGGCGACAACCTGTGCATTCCTCCACCTTTGCAACCACCGGGAGATAGTACCCTTTCCTGTTGAGCCTGTCGGACTTCCGGAAAACATCCGTGGGGCAGAATTCAATGCATATGTCGCATCCCTTACAGAGATTCCCATTGATCTCGATAAGTTCAACGCCCTTCTTGTGTCGCTTAGTTAGACTCAAATACACCTTACTATGGCAATCAATTCTTCAGTTGCACTTAGTTGAGCAGCCGGCCACCGACATCAAGAACCTTCCTGTCCGTGACTCGGACAGCGGCCAAACTGGTCGGGCAGTTTCCGTAATCTCAGACTGAAGTAGCCAAAAGACACAATATCTTCTTGGTTTACCCCCGTCGTGCGTGCGGTTCTATTGAATTTGCTGTCCTCAAGCGGCTGACCTCAGGTCTTTTGGCTTGCTGAGGGGAACACTCCAACAACTTAAGCCTTAACATGTTTATATTCAGTCTGTCCACGAGTTCCAGTATAACAAATCGTCTTACGATATCCAAGTCACTTTTTTTGCGTCTTCAATTGATCGCCGACCTGGCCTGACATGCCTCCGGTTATTGCACCACTTCCTAAGTTAGTCGTGTCATAATTCCTGTAAAGCTGGTTACTGGTTGAATGACCTCTGGAGCCGGTGGGCGATAGCTCGGCGAGCTGTGTGGTCTCTTCGTGTTGTAGTGCTTGCGCCGGGTGCCCCACAGCTTGGGGAGTGTTGAAAAAGTACCCATGTTGTCATTGCGAGTCCGCCGGCGGCGGACGTGGCAATCTTGAATATTGAATGCCGAAGAGATTGCTATATCATCCGTTAGCCGTTGGATCAGCTATTACGCTTGTTATATTCTTCAACAAGCACGTAGGTTTTTGACTGTAACCTTACGCTCTGTAGCGTACGCGAATATCCACACTGTGTGTGCTACCTGAAAATAAAAAAAACTGTGAGTGTCAGGAAGCTTTGATTAGTGTTTCAAAGGCCACATTTTTCAACAGTAATATGCGGAATACTTGGACCTTGAGTTGAACTGATGTCTGAACACCTCTTTAATGGCTATTTTCAGGTACTCGAAAACTGGTTGAAAAGTTCTAATCACATCCGGCCTGGAGAGCTTCAACACTCTCGGCAGTTCGTTGTACCTATTTTATTACCCACAGTCCGCCAAAGGTAGGTGGGCCACCCAGTCTCGAAAGCAAAGACAACGGAACCGTACCATCACCATATCAGTTGAAAGACAAGGCCAACGCCGAGCGTCTGTTTGAATCTTCCTTTGCGACTCACCTGCTTGTCATAGAGGAATTGGGTATAGAAGTTCACCGTAATCACCTTGGTAATGCGGACGTTAACGATGTTCTCCCAGTTGACGTCAATTGCCTGCCAATCGTCCTCAAACTCCGTTCCTGCGAAATCGTCTTTGTCGGAGAAAAAGAGAGCCTTGTACAGTGTCAGCTTGCCGGTGTACTTCAAGCGGTCGCTGAGAGAAAGATTAGCGTCTGTCACTGATTCTATGCCGCCATCAGTGGCAGTTGCGCGTTCAGTGCTGAGATATTCATCGACTATTGCTTCGGTAACTATCTGGCGGAGGGCCAAGCCCAGACGACTGACTATCTGATCTTTGTCCTTGTGGTAGAACATCCGAGCTATACCGGCTGATTCTGTGAGTTTCATGGGCGTGAAATAACGCTTTTTGTCTTCCACCGAGGCATCCATAAACTGTGTTTCCAATCTGAAGGCGGCATAAGGATCAACATACATGCCGAAGGTAAAACGTCCCACGTTTTCCCAGTCAATCAGATCTGTGGATTTCGTGGGTTTGCTCCAGTCCTTCGTCTCGGCGTCCTGAGTCATCGTCTGACCGTATGACATCTTCAGGGCCGACTTGAAGTTGAACCAGGCCGATGCCTGTTTCTCCGCTAAGCCATTGAGGTTACCCACCCAGTTGATCGACCCCGCTTCTCCACCCTGCCAGGAATCTGAATAGGCAGTCTGGGTTGCTGTCAGGTCTGTAATAAGTGATGATTGCCAGCCACTCACCGTCTTATCTTCTGCTTGAACCGCAGCTCCTGATACAAGTAACGCCAGCAATAGAACCATACTCCAAATTCTCTTCGAATCGCGCATCATCTCTCCTCTCTCAGGCAATCGCTACCTGGTGTATGTGGATATCCTATCAGTTAAGGATTCAAATGTTCTCTCCTTTGTTGTTGGGGGTTGTTATTATTGTGCCTGTTTTTCCAATTCTTGAATTAGCAGATAAAACAAGCGAAGTCAAATAGAACTTCCTCAACTCAAGAGGAAGCGCAGAGGAATGGCTCTCCTGTTAATGGCTGAAGACAGGCATTGGCCGATCCCGCTCAACTGGAATAGCTCTATCTGCCTTGACAAGTATCGTGGAGACTTGTTTCTTTCGGACAAAGGATTCGCAAGAAAGCACAGACCAAGGAGGAAGCTATGCCCCGGATACGATTCTTAGGCCATTCCTGCGTGACCATTACTGAAGGTAAACACAAGCTCATTATCGACCCCTTTATAACCGGCAACCCGCAGGCTGTAGTCAAGGCAGACGAGATCGACGTCAACTACGTTCTGGTCACCCATGGCCACGGCGACCACCTCGGCGACGCTGTCTCGATTGCCAAGCGAACAGGCGCCATGGTCATTGCCAGTTACGAACTGGCCAACCTGTGCGGTGTTGCGGGAGCAAACATTCACCCGATGCACATTGGCGGCGCCCATGACTTTGACTTCGGGCGAGTAAAATTGACTATCGCCCACCACGGCGGCGGCTTCGGCGACGATGCCTCGCGCTACACCGGCCCGCCGGTTGGATTCCTGGTGAGAATCGGCGGCAAAACAGTCTACCACCCCGGCGACACCGGCCTATTTTACGACATGAAGCTGATCGGTGAAATGAACAAGATAGACCTGGCTTTTATTCCCATAGGGGATAACTTTACTATGGGGATAGACGATGCCGTGAAAGCCGTTGAGTTCTTGCAACCGAAAAAAGTGGTTCCTATCCACTACGGCACCTGGCCGCTTATTGAGGTAAAACCGGAAGATTTCGCCTCCAAGGTCTCCGGTGCCGAGGTTATTATTATGAAGCCGGGAGAAACACTCGATCTCTAACAGGATGTTGATAAAGGCCGGGAAACGGCTGAATTAAAAGAGGTGAAACTCACCTCGTTTACCTCCTTCAGCCGGAGGTTTTGCAGGCAGCGTCCATAATTTTGCTATTGAAGTACTTCTGATCCGATTCATAGTGACACTTCTTATACTTCTTGCCGCTGCCGCACCAGCAAGGAGCATTTCGTCCAAGATTCATAGCCGACTTCGGAGGTCGATTGAACAGCTTATCAAGTAAACCCATAAGTTATTTTCTATAACAACCGCCCCGTTTGTATTGTTCCGGAAAAGATATTGTCGGGTTTCTCATCCGCCAGAGGCGGATTCGGAACCCGACCTACTCTCTTATGTCACAACCTCACAGGGCTTTTGACCTACTGGTTTTTTAATTGATTGTCAGGCGTAACCGAACTATCCTGTTTAAATCGTGTAAGAAACCGTAAACAGAGAAATATTGATGAAAAAGCTGCTAAAAATACTCGGTTGGACTGTGGCCGTTCTGATCGTCCTGCTGATTATGCTCGCTGTTGGTCTCAAGCTGTTCTTCCCGGTGGAAAAGGCCAAAGCGCTTGCCATCGAGCGGGGCAGCAAGATGCTGGGGCGGCCTATCGGCGTCGAGGATGTGTCTGTATCGTTGTGGGGTGGGCTGGGCATCGAGTTGAAAACCGTCACCGTCGGCAGCCCACCCAGTATGAAAGCGGGCAACCTTCTGGCTGCCGATGTGGTGGACCTAAAACTTCAGATATTGCCGCTGCTTTCCAGCAAGTACCGTGTTGATAAGCTGGTCATTGACAATCCTCACATCGTGATGATCAAAAGGATCGATGGCACCAATAATTACACCTTCACTTTCCCTGAAAAGGCAGCGCCACAGGCACCGACAGAGAAACTGGCTCCCGAGACCAAAGCCGCTGCCGCTGCCGTGAGTTTTGAACGCCTTGAGATCAACGGCGGCAGTCTTGACTACCTCGATGACAGCTCTCATATACAGATTCATCTGAAAGGGCTAGACCTGTCCACAGCTCTAAAGAACCCGCGTCGGGATTTCTACGAATCATCCGGCAGAGTTACTGTCGACAGCGTCCTGATCGCAACTGAGAAACCGCTTCCATCCCTTTCGTGTGAGCTTCATTACAGAGCAGCATACGAGGTGGCACAGGGGTATCTCTCAGTGAAGGAAGCGCAATTAGCTGTCAACAAACTGGCTTTGACCTTAACGGGAGACCTGACGTATACCGACAGCTCTTTCAAGGCTCGTGCTGGCATCAAATCCGGGACAATCTCGGTCAAAGACCTTTTCTCGTTACTACCCAAGGATCAGCTTGCCGAACTGGGAGATTTCTCTATAGGGGGCGACTTCTCCCTCGATGTCAACCTTGAGTATGACAATAGCAGGAAAGAGCCGATTTCGTATGCCGGGACTGCTGTCATCAGCGATATGACCATGTCCAAAAAGGACCTGGCCGGGCAGCTTCAGTTACGAGAGGCGTTGGTTGATTTCAAGCCCGATAATGTGCGCATGAATATCGAAGAGGGCACCTTTGACGGTCAACCTCTGAAGGGTCACCTTGTTGTCGACAATTTCGATGACCCCATCGTCAATGGGGCACTAACTGGCAGGTTCGACTTAGCCTATCTTAAACCCTTCCTACCCGCAAAGGACAACCATGAGCTTTCCGGGAAAACGGATTTCGACATCAAAGTGTCGGGGCGCGCAAAGGATGCCAAGAACCTGGATTTTTCAGGATCGCTATTGATTCCGGAAGGAAGTTACAATTCAAAGCTGTTGCCTGAGCCGATCGAATCCTTTTCCCTTGACGTCTACTTCGACAATACGATCACTCGCATCAAGAAATTGTCGGCCAGGATATCGTCCGGCCGCGTAGACCTCTCCGGGCGTATCGTCAACCTGGTACCGTTTATGATGACGGAAACACAACAGGCAAAGCAAATCCCTGTCTCGTTGGATGCCCACGTGGGCGGCCAACTTGATCTGGCCATGTTTAGTCCCTTTATGCCGCCTGTGGGCAATCCGGAGTTGAAGGGAACAATCAACATCAATCTGGACGTAACCGGCGACGCCACCGACATAGCCACCCTCAAGCCGCGAGGGGAATTATCAATTACCAACGCTTCTTTTACCGACAGTCTGCTACCGGAACCAATTCAATACTTCGAGGCGAATATGCGCATGGGGCCGGACACAATAGCGGTAAACGATATGGTGGTCAAGTTTGAGTCCAGCGATGTTACATTTTCAGGCAAACTGATCGATCCCCTGCCCTATTTGCTGCCGATAGAATCGGTCGATCGCAGCAAACTGAAAAAACCCCAGTTCGTCTTTATGCTCACTTCACATCGCTTTGACACGGATAGACTTTTCCCTGAAGCGGTTCCCGGTTCCGGCACCAACCGGGCTGCACTGCCGGCTGATTCCGTCCCCCCGCTTATTTTGCCCGACATAGATGGACAGGGCAACTTCAAAATCGACACCCTCGTGTACAGCCAAGTGGAGTTCACCCACCTGACGGGGAAGCTCAAGATTCAAAACCGCAGGATCAAGTGCTATAGTACAACCGGTAAAGTTTACTCGGGCGATGTCGCCGGCAGCACCACTATTGATTTAAGCGATTTTGATAACCCTCGTTACACAGGCGACTTCAAAGCGACACAGATCGAGGCTGACGATTTTGTAAGTCGCTTTTCGAAATTCGGTGGTCACCTGTTTGGGAAGACCAATGTTGACGGAACTTACCAAGCCAGTGGTTGGGAACCGGATGAGTTTCTCAATTCGTTGACCATGAACGGCAAGGCCGACATACACGACGGCAAAATCGTCACCTCCGGGCTGCTTTACTCCGCTATTGCAGGGCTGGCAAAACAAGCAGGTCAGTCATTTGAACGCGAACAGCCGCTCAAGGAGCTTAGCACAAACATAGCGGTTAAGGACGGGAAGGTCCGCGTTGACAAGCTTAAAACAGAGGTTGGCAACGCCGGCAATCTGGAGCTTGACGGGTTTTACTCCTTCGATGGGGAAATCGACTACAGGGGCTCGCTTCTGTTGTCCCGAGATTGGACAGCACACTTGATATCGCAGGGCGGCCTACTGGGCGGATTGGCCAGTTTGCTCGGCGATCAGAGCGTTGACCGCATCAAGCTTCCTCTCGCCATCGGTGGTACCATTGATAAACCCAAAGTCAACTTTGACTATTCCTCGCTGGGAAAAAACGCTAAGGACAACCTCTCCAAGGAAGCCGGTAACTTCCTAAAGGACCTTTTCAAAAAGAAAGATAAAAAATAGCATGTTGGGTTTCTCCTTTCGCTCCACTCCATTCGGAGCCCAACCTGCCATTGGCCTATTAGTCGTGCAGTAAACTTAAAAAAACTGTCTCAGGTTGTCTTCGTAACTGTCTTTGCCTTTTGATTCCCTTCGAATTGGTCCACTTGTTTTGTTATACAACGGCAGAAACCGTGAAAAATTGCGCAGATGCCGCCCATCAGTGAGAAAATTCCCCAGAAGAGGGGACGTCCGAAAATATGGGCCATCCTTGGTTCGGAATACGGCAACAACAGAATTCCCCAGGTAATCAGGTATGCCCCGACAACAATGCAGGTATGGCCAAAAACAAGGGTGGCCACCCGCCCTCCCCTTAAGGCCTGGAATATCAGCGCGCCACCGATGAGAAGGGGTATAATCCCTCCATGACCGACGGGCTTTACCAGCATGAAAACACCCAGCCCAACCAGAATGACTCCCAGGAATCCTGTAATGGTACTTGGTTTCATCTTTTCCTTCCCTTTGTCGTTGTGATAATCTCTAAAAGGTCTCAACGAATAAACGAGAAATCTGTTTCATAATCAATATCAATGGCGGCAGACTTGGGGAGGCTGTTCTAAAATCTGGTATTCACCGTGAGATGTTGTCAAGTGAATCGGGGCTGTCTCAAAAGGTAACTGTCCTGTCTTGCGTAGAATGGGGGCTTGTCTCCCGCCTAAACGTGACAACGCCACCTGTGGACATAAAGCCTGCCGCTACGCGGAGTTAGAGAATGGCGGCCTCATTTGGTGTAGATCTAATTCAACTGGAACCAACTTTTGAGACAACCTCACTCGGCCCGACAGCTCCAAGCCATTGCCTGAAACACACATGCAAAGAGGAACCGTCAGGCAAAGTAGCAGCTACACAGCAGAATCTTCTGATACATAGCTGATGACTGAGTGGGGCATTACCCTCAATCTCTCAATCTTGACGTCGCAGGTTGTGTTGGTTATTATATATCATAAGATAGGGACGTCTATGCCGTGGCTTTGCGAACAACTTAAGATTCTCTCTACTATATTCTTCTACCTCATCCAGGCTGTTCACTGGACGATAGCTATCAGCGTCTTAGCCTATCTAATTGCCCTGTTTCTGGGGCTTGTTTTTGGCGTAGCGCGTATTTGCAGCAACCGGGCAATCCAGTGGATCGCCGGGGCTTATATCAATGTGCTGCGGGGGATACCACTATTGGTGCTGATCTTTTTCTTCTATTTCGGCCTCGGGAAGTTTATCAATCTGGATCGCTTTGTCGCCGGCGTATTAGCAGTAGGAGTCTGTTACGGTGCCTATATGGCAGAGATTTTTCGCTCCGGTATCGAGGCCATCGATTACGGACAACATGAAGCCGCCATGTCGCTGGGAATGACCCGATGGCAAACCCTGCGGCACATCATCCTCCCACAATCATTCCGCATTGTCGTGCCGCCGTGCGCAAATGAGTTTATTGCCTGTCTGAAGGACTCCTCGCTTGTTTCGATCATCGGTTTGCGTGAACTGACTCGCGCAGGACGGGAGCATGCCAGTGAGACTTTTCTTGATTTCCACACCTGGGTGGTCGTGGGCGCTATCTACCTTGTTATGACGCTATCGTTGACACGGCTGGTGCACTATCTTGAAAAGCGGGCTGCCGTCCACGGATATGGAGCAAGCCACGATGTTCGTTGAACTCAAAGAGGTAGCTTGTCGCTTCGGGTCAGTAGAGGCGCTCAACGGGGTAACTCTGGCTGTCGAGAAAGGAGAGGTGGTTGTTATTATTGGTCCCTCCGGTTCCGGCAAATCCACCCTCCTGCGGTGTTTGAACGCCCTCGAAGAGATACATGAGGGAGAAATGAACATCGACGACATCAAGATTGACAGAAAGCAACGTGATATTCACCGGGTCCGTCTCGAGGTCGGTATGGTCTTTCAGCAGTTCAATCTCTTTCCACATCTGTCGGTGCTGAATAATATCAACCTGGCCCAGCGAGTCGTACGGAAACGGTCTCGCGCCGAAGCCACCCGAATATCAAAAGAGCTACTGTGCAAGGTCGGCCTTGAGGACAAGATAGACGCATACCCGGCACAGTTGTCAGGTGGCCAGAAACAACGGGTGGCGATTGCGCGGGCGCTGGCCATGAATCCCAAGGTTATGCTGTTCGACGAGGTCACTTCCGCGCTGGACCCGGAGATGATCGGCGAAGTGCTGGATGTGATGAAGCAACTGGCGCACGAGGGAATGACAATGCTCGTAGTTACACACGAAATGGGCTTCGCCCGCGAGATGGCCGACCGGGTGATGTTTCTCGACAAAGGGAAAATACTCGAAATAGGCCCCCCCGAACAAATCCTCGTCAATCCACAAAACCACCGCACGCGCGAGTTCCTTGCCAAGGTACTATAGCCATGCGATGGCGTGTTTTTGGTGCTGCCGGTGCGTTTCAGATACCATCTCTCCGAGGCTTTGTTTCCCCCATTTGACGATTTACGGTGAGCGACAATGTTGCAATTAAATATTAGACTCTGCTCGAGAATAGCTCTACTGGCCGTGTTCTGGTCATCCTCTCTTTTGGCTCAGCAGGGTAATGTAGTCACCGAGCAGGCACGATGTGCAGTTCAGAACTCCCCTCCCGATATTTACCATAAATTGTGGCTATTTCTAAATGATAGTGCCGTTGATTCTCTTCCCGCTCCACTCACCGATAAAGCCCGCACCCGTCGGGCAAAGGTTGATCCGGTCACATTGCTTGTCGATGGGCACGACTACGCGATCTCTCAAGATGCCCTGGCGCAGATAAAAAGCACTGGCGCCCACATCAGAGGCGTGTCGAAGTGGTTGCGGGCGGTCTCGGTCGAAGCTGACTCCGATCAGCTCAAGAAGCTGAAGTCTCTTTCATTTATAAAACGGATCGATCTCGTGCGAACTCTCAGTACCGCATTCCCCCCGGAGATTCGGTTGCTGCGAACGAAAGATTTTCCAACAAAAGCAACCGCCCTGGCCTATGGACCTACACTCTTCCAGAACCGGTTCATCAATGCCGTGAAACTGCATCAGGCGGGATTGACCGGCAAAGGGGTGATGATTGCCCTTTTTGACACCGGTTTTGAGATCAATCTCCGTGTTTTTGATTCGACGCACATAGCAACCACCTACGATTTCATTAACAATGATACAGCTGTTGATGGGCCTGAGTGCCCGGAAGATACTAATCCCAGCAACCACCAGAATAGTCACGGCACGATGGTATTCAGCGTGATCGGAGGCAATGTCCCGGATACATTAATAGGTATTGCCGCCGGAGCCGACTTCCTCCTGGCCAAGACCGAAATAACCTGTCACGACACTGAAATAAAGCTTGAGGAAGACAACTGGATAAGAGCCGCGGAATGGGCCGACTCCATAGGCGTCGATATTATCAGCTCCTCGGTGGGCTATACCGAATTCACCGACTCGGGCAGCTATTCCTTTGAGGACCTTGACGGCAATACTGCCCTGATTACGATCGCTGCCGATATTGCCGCCTCCAAAAACATTCTCGTTCTCAACGCCGCTGGCAATCACCGGCGTATGCCCTGGAAGCATATTGTAGCACCGGCTGATGGCGATTCTGTGCTCGCGGTCGGTGCAGTAGGCGCTGATTCAGTTGTGGCCACGTTCTCATCGCCC
>Ga0315548_1002627_pt1 | contig 13843 bp, 14 predicted proteins | sample SalMarSW160110MG_2_FD_202540 | JGI IMG/M metagenome (GOLD analysis project Ga0315548, IMG submission 202540) | Salt marsh sediment microbial communities from the Plum Island Ecosystem LTER, Massachusetts, United States - Salt Marsh Sediment SW1601-110 ... | reverse complement strand
GGAGGGGGTAGGATTCGAACCTACGTAGCCCTTTGGGCGGCAGATTTACAGTCTGCTCCGATTAACCACTCCGGCACCCCTCCCCACATCACCAATAAATCCCAGCCCGAGAGGGGATTCGAACCCGCTAACCTACCGATTACAAGTCGGTTGCGCTTCCATTGCGCCACTCGGGCAATATTTCAGGCGCTAGTCAACTGGAATATTATAAAAACGAACGAGGTAAAAGTCAAGCGTGATAGGGTTTGGCCTCGTATTTTGCCTGCTGTCCACCAATGCTACAAAGGTACTAGCCAGCCTACTTGACAAAAAATGAGTAATTATGTATACTTGCTCCAAACTGAATAGAGAAATAAAGGCTGAGAACGAGACTAGTAGGCTCCAAGCGGGGCTAAAGAGAGCCGGGTAAGGTGTGAGCCGGTGCCAGCGCCGGGGCTGAATGGACTCGGGAGCCGCAAACCGAAAGGGATTACCGAGTAGGCTTTGTCGGAGGGACACCGTTAGCAGAGTCCAGGGTATCGCGTTATAGGCTGTACCTGAAAGAGATGGTTACCATTTTGGTAATCAATTAGGGTGGCACCGCGAAGGTTTAACCTCTCGCCCCTATAGGCGAGAGGTTTTTTTATTGGAGAATTTATGAAGTACCATCCCACACTAGAAGAATTTAAAACAATGGGAAACCAGGGGTATCTGGTCCCAATTTACCGCGAGATTGCGGCGGGTGAGGAGACACCCGTCTCCGCTTACTTAAAGGTGAAACGCGGGGACTATTCCTTCCTCCTGGAGAGCGTGGAAGGCGGCGAACAGGCAGCACACTACAGCTTTATCGGCACTGAACCCTACCGGGTGCTCAGCACCAGAGAAGGAGATAAGACCGACCCCCTCCACCTCATCGCCGAGGAAATGAACAAGTACCAGCTGTTACCGGTAAGAGGGTTACCTGACTTTAGCGGTGGCGCCGTCGGCTACCTTGCCTATGAGACAGTGCGGCGCTTAGAAGAGCTTCCTTCGCCAGACTATGACCCCCTGGCTCTGCCCGAATCGGTGTTCATGTTCGTCGATACCCTGCTCATCTTCGACCACGCTAATCACCAGATTAAAATCGTCAGCCACGCCCGCCCCGAAGGTGACACCGATAGCGCCTACCAGGCAGCAATAGAAAAGATAGAGGAATTAGCAAAAAGACTCAAGCAACCCGTTAAACCCCGCCAGAACCTAACAACAGATACACAAACCGAACCAACCGAAGTCTCCTCCAACCTCACTAGAGAAGAATTTGAGGCCAATGTAGAGAAGGCACGGCAATATATAACCGAGGGAGAGGCCATCCAGATTGTGCTCTCCCAGCGCCTGAGCCGGCGTACTAACGCTCATCCCTTTGATATATACCGAGCCCTGCGTGGTATCAACCCCTCGCCCTATATGTTCTTCCTGGACTTAAATGACTTCCAGATTATCGGCTCATCACCCGAGATTCTGGTGAGGGCGACAAAGGGCACGGTTACCACCCGTCCCCTAGCGGGGACACGACCAAGGGGGAAAACGCCGGCGGAGGATGCCCGATTGGAAAAAGAACTCCGCAATGACGAGAAGGAACGAGCCGAGCACATAATGCTGGTAGACCTCGGGCGCAATGATATCGGGCGGGTAAGCCTGCCGGGGACGGTTAAGGTCAGCGAGCTTATGGATGTGGAACGTTACTCTCATGTCATGCACCTGGTTACTAATGTGGAAGGCAGACTGCGCCCTGACCTGACCCCTTTTGACGCCCTGCACGCCTGTTTCCCCGCTGGCACTGTCTCCGGCGCTCCCAAAATCCGCGCCATGGAGGCTATTGCCGAGCTTGAGCCGGACAAGAGAGGCCCATACGCCGGCTGCGTGGGCTACTTCAGCTTCTCCGGCAGTATGGATACCGCCATAACCATAAGGACTATTACCATGACCAACGACACCGCCCATGTCCAGGCTGGCGCCGGCATTGTCTATGACAGCGTGCCAGCCCGGGAATACGAAGAAACCTTAAACAAAGCCCGCGCTTTACTAAAAGCTATTGAGCAGGCCGAGGCCACGGAGATGACCCATGCTGTTACTGATAGATAACTACGACAGCTTTACCTATAACCTGTTCCAGTACTTAAGCGAACTGGGAGAAGAGGTGCGCGTAGTCCGCAACGACAAGACTACTCTGGGCGAAATTGAAGGAATGAACCCGGAGCGCATCGTAATCTCGCCCGGCCCCTCCACCCCCTTAAACGCCGGCATATCCAACGATGTCATCAGCCACTTCGGAGACAAGCTACCCATACTTGGTGTCTGCCTAGGGCACCAGTGCGTTGGCTATAGCTACGGAGGCACCCTTGGCCCAGCCCGGGCGATTATGCACGGTAAGTCGTCCCTGGTCTACCATAACAATGCCGGTGTTTTTTGTGGCCTCCCTAACCCATTCCCCGCCATCCGCTACCACTCCCTAGTCGTTGTCCGGGAAAAGCTCCCCGAATGCCTGGAGGTAACCGCCTGGACCGAGGACAACACCATCATGGGGCTTCGCCACCACCGGTACCCGGTGGAGGGGGTGCAGTTCCATCCGGAATCTTTTATGACCCACGCTGGGAAAGATTTATTAAGGAATTTCTTAACCAAGGAGGTGGCTCGGCATGATTAAGGAAGCCATCAGCCTGCTGGTTGCGGGGCAGTCCCTTACCATGAAGCAGGCCGCCGAGGTAATGGAGGAGATGACCACCGGGCAAGTAACACCCGCCCAGTTCGGTGCCTTTGTCACCGCCTTGAGAATCAAAGGAGAAACCGCCGATGAGATTGCCGGGCTGGCCAGCGTCATGCGGGCCAAGTCAGTCCGGGTAAAAACAACTGAGCCGGTGATTGATATTGTCGGCACCGGGGGTGACAACTCCCAGAGTTTTAATATTTCAACCGCCGCCGCTTTTGTCGCCGCTGGTGCAGGGATAAAGGTAGCCAAACACAACAACCGCGCCATGACCAGTCAGTGCGGCAGCGCCGATGTCCTGGAAGCACTGGGCATAAAAATTGAACTCGATGCCGGTCAGGTAAAAGACTGTTTGGAAAAGGTAGGCATCGGCTTCATGTTCGCCCCCCTCTTCCACCCATCAATGAAGTTCGCCGCTACCCCCCGGCGTGAGATTGGCATACGCACTATATTCAACATCCTTGGCCCACTGACCAACCCGGCACTGGCTGAGTCCCAGGTTCTGGGTGTGCACAGTGAAGAACTCGGCGAAAAGATGATTCAGGTGCTCAAGAGCCTGAGCTCAAAGCACGCCATAGTAGTCCATAGTCTAAGTGGAATGGATGAAATCTCGGTAGCCGGCAAGTCCCGGGTGTGGGAACTACAGGATGACAATATAACTGATTACCAGGTATCACCCCAAGACTTCGGGCTGGCAGCGGCTGAAATAGAGATGCTGGCGGGTGGCACACCCCAGGAGAATGCGGCCATACTGCGCGCGGTGCTTGAGGGGGAGAAGGGGCCGAAAAGAGACGCCGTGGTGATGAACGCCGCCGCCGGCATAGCTGTCAGCCACCGCACTAAAAGTCGTTCCGGGCTGCCCGCCCTGAAGGAAGGCGCCGGGATAGCCCAGGAGACAATAGACAGCGGACGAGCACTGGACAAACTGGAGAAACTAATTAGATTGAGCCAGAGTTATGGTTAAGAGCCATGTTTCTAGATAAGATTGTTGCCGAAAAGCGAGACGAGCTAAAACAGAGGCAGGAAGCTGTCCCCATGCCTGAGCTCAGGGCTGCCATTATGGAAAGGCCTTCGCCCATGGATCTGGCGGCGGCTCTTAGCGGGGACAGCCTCTGTTTAATTGCCGAGGTTAAGCGGGCGTCACCTTCTAGAGGAATGATACAGGCTAATCTAGACCCGGTCAAGCTCGCCAGCACCTATGCTCAATGCGGGGCGGCGGCGATATCGGTGCTCACCGAGTCGCGCTATTTCGGGGGAAGCCGGGAAGACCTCGAGGTCATTAGACGCGCCTTACCCCATATCCCGCTATTAAGGAAGGACTTTATCCTGAAGCCCTACCAGATATTCGAATCGTGTGCCTGGGGAGCCGACGCCGTGCTGCTGATTGTGGCCATATTAGACGATGCCGAGCTCGGGGAACTGCTCTCTTTAAGCCACGCGCTGGGAATGCAGTGCCTAGTTGAAGTGCACAATAGAAATGAGCTCGAAAGGGCGCTGGACTGTGATGCCCGAATAATCGGTATTAATAATCGTAACCTTGATACCATGAATGTAGATATAAACGTTACCAGGCAGCTTCGCCCCCCCATCCCCCGGGGTCGAATAGTTGTCAGTGAAAGCGGCATAAAGGGGCGGGACGAGGTCGAGAAGCTGAAGGAATGGAAGGTTAACGCCATGCTGGTTGGCGAGGCGCTGGTTACCGCTGATGACGTAGCGGCCAAGATAAAGGAGTTACTTTGACCAAAATTAAGATTTGCGGCATCACCGGGGTCGCTTATGCCCAGGCGGCTATAGAAGCCGGGGCTGACCTTATCGGGGTGGTCTTTGCTCCCAGCCCCCGTCAGGTCACCTATGAAAAAGCGCGGGAGATAGTGGCGGCGGCCAAAAAACATTATTTACCGGTCGTCGGCGTATTCGTCAACATACCCGCGGCTGCGGTAAATGCGGTGGCTGCTTTCTGTGGACTAGACTGGGTGCAGCTCAGTGGCGACGAGAGCTGGGAATACTGCCAGCAAATGGAGAAGCCAGTGATAAAAGTGATACACATATCCCCAGAGTGGGATGAGGAGAAGCTTCTTACTCATCTGGAGAATGGGCAAAGGATACTTGGCTCCCGCGCTCCCATCTACCTGCTTGATACCTTTGTCGAGCAAAAGTACGGGGGAACGGGAAAAGTCTTCGCCTGGGAGATAGCCCGACGGGCGGCGGCAAAATACCCGGCTATAATTGCTGGCGGACTCCAGCCGGAAAATGTAGGAGAGGTGGTATCAGGCCTGAGACCATGGGGGGTTGATGTTTCCAGTGGGGTCGAGAGCCAGGGGGTTAAAGACGTGGCTAAAATCAAGGCTTTTGTCCAAGCCGTCAGGTCGGCAGACTAAAGCTATGTATTATCCAGCCAAAGGAGGAACAGGCAGATGTTGGTGGTGATGAAAAATGATGCTACCGAGGCACAGGTGCAGGCAATCATCTGTGAAATAGAGAGCATGGGTTACCGTGGCGTGCCCATGCCCGGCGCCCAGCGTACGGCGGTCTGCATTGTCGGCAACCAGGGGCCGGTTGATGATTCACGACTGCTGGTCATGGAAGGCGTAAAAGAGACTATACGGGTAACTAAACCTTATAAACTGGTCAGCCGGGAGACGCACCCAGAGTCAAGAGTTATCGCCGTTGGCGATATCAAGATTGGTGGAGGTAAACCGGTAATAATGGCCGGGCCCTGCGCCGTAGAAAGCGAGGACCAGGCACTTACCATCGCCCGCCTGGTGAAAAAGTATGGTGCCCAGGTCTTCCGCGGCGGTGCCTTCAAACCCAGAACCTCGCCCTATAGCTTCCAGGGGCTGGGGGAGGAAGGGCTAAAGATACTGGCCAAAGTCCGTCAGGAGACCGGCCTGCTAATCGTAACCGAGGCCACTGACCACACCAATCTCGAAATGGTGGAAAAATACGCCGATATTATCCAGATTGGCGCCAGGAACATGCATAACTACTCCCTGCTGCGCCGGGCCGGTCATGCCTCAAAACCAGTCCTGCTCAAGCGCAGTTTTGCGGCAACTATCGAAGAGTTGCTGATGTCGGCGGAATATATCAGCTCGGAAGGGAATAACCAGGTTATCCTGTGTGAACGAGGCATACGCACCTTCTCCGATAACACCAGGAGCACCCTGGATTTGAGCGCTATCCCCTCAATTAAGGAATCCAGCCCCCTGCCTATTATCGTTGACCCCAGCCATGCCGCCGGCAAACGCGACTATGTTATTTCTCTGTCAAAAGGGGCTATAGCCGTCGGCGCCGACGGTCTCCTGGTGGAGGTGCACCACGACCCGCCGCATGCCCTCTCCGACGGGATGCAATCCTTATATCCCGAGCAGTTCGGCGAGCTGATGAAGGAGATAAAGAGTCTAATTAGATGACAAGCCAAAAAGAAAGTTCAACAGAATATATCATTAAACTGGAGACGGCCAGACACTGCCCGATTATTGTCGGTGACGGCATCCTCGGCAGGCTCGGGGACTATTTTGACTTCAGCGGCTACTCCGGCATCACCCTGATAACTGATGCCACCGTCAAAAAACTCTACGGACAAAGTGTGCTTGCAGTACTTGAGGCAATGGGAAAGAAGCTATCCCTGCTCACCCTGCCTGTTGGGGAGCAGACCAAGTCACTGAGTACAGTAGAGCGTGGCTACCAGTTTCTGCTGGATAACAATATCGACCGCAAAGGACTCATATGTGCTCTGGGGGGAGGGGTGGTCGGTGATGTGGCCGGGTATCTTGCCGCTACCTACCTCCGCGGCATTGATTATATTCAACTGCCCACCACCCTCCTCGCCCAGGTAGATAGCAGTATCGGCGGCAAAGTGGGAGTCAACTTCAGCGGCAAGAAGAATATGGTCGGCAGCTTCTATCAGCCTAGGGCCATTATTGGCGATGTCGCCCTGCTCAATTCTTTACCCCCCACCGAAATGCGAAACGGCATGGCTGAGGTGATAAAGTATGGCCTAGCCATGGATAAGGAGCTATTCCGCCTCCTCGAACAAAAGAAGGAAGGGGAGTTTACCACGACTGAACTACAGGATATTGTTATGCGGTGCTGCCGCCTGAAAGCCGGCGTCGTAGAGATTGATGAGATAGAACTGAGCGGCCAGCGAGCCACACTGAATTTCGGTCACACCGTTGGTCATGCCCTAGAAGCCGCCACCAAACTGCAAGAGTTGAGTCACGGCGAGGCGGTGGCTATCGGGATGGTAGCCGCCGCCAGAATAAGTGAGCAGGTCGGCATACTTGACCAGAATAATATTACTAAAATCGAAAACCTGCTGCTGAAGTTCGGCCTGCCTATCCGCTGCCAGGGAGTAAACCCCAACGACCTAGTTGAAGCTATCCGTTTCGACAAGAAAACAACTAAGGGGCAAACCGGCTGGGTGCTGCTCAAGGGCATTGGCAAAGGGATGATAAACCAGCCGGTGGCAGAGGATGTGGTCAGAAAAGTCCTTACGGAGATATGCCGATGAGAATACTGGTAATTAACGGCCCCAATTTAAACATGCTGGGTAAAAGAGAGACCGAACACTACGGCACCGATACCTTAGCAGCAATAGAGCAGAAACTCGCCAAGAAAGGCAAGCCGCTGGGCTGCGATCCCAGCTTCTTCCAGTCCAACCACGAGGGAGCTATTATCGACTTTATCCAGGAGAAAGCGGGCGCCGCCGACGGCATCCTGATTAACCCCGGCGCCCTGACCCACTACGGCTACTCCCTCCACGACGCCCTGGCCGATTCCGGACTGCCCGTGGTCGAGGTGCATATGTCAGATATCCGCAACAGAGAAGAATGGCGTAAAATATCGGTCATTTCGGATGTAGTTATCAAGCAGATTAGCGGCCTTAAAACACAGAGCTATGTAGTGGGGCTGGAAACCCTGGTTGAGCATATCAGGAGCCAGAAGAAAAAGTGAAACTAAGAATAACCCCATCAACGGTGACGGGAGAGGTGACAGCGCCATCGTCCAAGAGCTATACCCACCGGGCGGTGATACTGGCTTCGCTGGCAATGGGGGAGAGCCTAATCGAAAACCCCCTGCTGTCGGATGACACTCTATATACTATTGACGCATGCCGCTCACTGGGCGCTAATATTGAACTCAAGGGCAACCGGCTAACGATTACCGGTACCGGCGGTCAAATTAAGGTCGTCCCCGGTAGAGAGAGGATTTTTGTCGGTAATTCAGGTAGCACCATCCGCATGGTAGCCCCGCTGGCAGCTCTAGCCTCAACCAAGGTCATCCTTGACGGCGATAATAGGCTGCGCCAGCGGCCGGTAGGCGACTTACTTTCGGCACTGGAAAGCCTAGGAGCTAGCGCTCGCTCGCTGGAAAACAACGGCTGCCCCCCCCTTGAAATACAGGGGGGGAAGCTCAGCGGAGGGGAGGTTACCACTTCAGGACAAATAAGCTCCCAGCATATCAGCGCCCTGCTCATGATTGCCCCCTACACCGAAAACGGGCTTACAATCAAAGTAAGTAGTCTTCGGTCAAAACCATATGTAGACATAACCCTCGATGTTATGCGGGATTTCGCTGTTGAGGCGGTAAATCGCAATTATAAAGAGTTACTGATCAAAGGCAGCCAGAGATATCAAGCAAAGCGCTACCGGATAGAAGGGGACTACTCCTCCGCCGCCTATTTCCTATCCGCCGGCGCCATCGGCGGCCGGCCGGTAACGGTAAAAAATCTAAAGACCAACTCAGCGCAGGGTGACAAATACTTTTTGAACATCCTGTCAGCGATTGGTGGCTCGGTTGAACACCAGAAAGAAACGGTGACGGTTTCACGCCGTGGTGAGCTAAAAGGCGTTACCATAGACATGGGCGACTATCCCGACCTTGTCCCGACGGTGGCGGTTGTCGCCGCTCACGCACAGGGCAAGTCCAGGATAAATAATATCGGCCGCCTCAGGTTTAAAGAAACCGACCGCCTCGGCGACACGGCCGCCGAACTGGATAAGATGGAGATTAAGGTCGAAGTTACCGATAACGCCATGGTAGTCTACGGCGGCAAGCCCCGAGGCGCTGAACTTGAAGCCCACAACGACCACCGTATGGCGATGAGTTTATCTATAGCCGCCCTTTTCGCCGGGGGTGATTCCATTATTAACGGCGCCGAGGCGGTGACCAAGTCCTACCCCCGGTTCTTTAACGACCTGGCGGACTTAGGGGCGAAAATCAAGGAGTTGCCATGAACATCGTCCTTATCGGCATGAGGGGCTCGGGAAAGACCACGGTGGGCAGGATTCTAGCCCAAAAAATGGGTAGAGAGTTTATTGAGATGGATGAGCTAATCACCCGGAAAGCGGGGCTTGGCATCCCTGAAATCGTGGAAAAACACGGCTGGGAAAAATTCAGGGGCCTAGAAGAGGAACTAACCGGCGAGGTCGCCGAGCGAGATAATATCATTAACGCCAGCGGGGGCGGTATAGTGACCAGAGAGAATAATGTTATTAAACTCAAGAAAAGCGGGGTGTTGGTCTGGCTGCAAGCCGACATTGATACCCTGGTCAACCGTATTGGAGAAGATTTCGACCGGCCGCCGCTGGTCGAGGGCAGGAGCCGGCGGGAGGATATGGAGCTCACCCTCAAAGAAAGGAAGGCGCTCTATCAGCACGCCGCCGACTTAACCGTTAACACTGAAAACAAAACGCCGGAAGAAACGGCCGAAGCCATTATAAACCTGCTAACGATACGGGGATTTACCCATGATTGACGCTAATACCAAAATATGTTGCCTTATCGGCGAGCCGGTGGAACACTCGCTTTCCCCGCTAATCCATAACGCCGGGTATAAGGAGCTGGGCATTAACTACATCTATGTCCCCTTCCAGGTGAGGGACATTAAGCAGGCGATAGAGGGAATAAGAGGGCTGGGGATTCGGGGGGCAAGTATCACCATCCCCTATAAGACCAACGCCATAAAATATATTGACCAAATTGACCCGCTGGCCGAGGCAATCGGCAGCGCCAATACCATCGTCAATGATAACGGCGTGCTAACCGGCTACAACACAGACGGCGACGGTGCTCTAAAGGCACTAGAGGAAGTAACCACGCTTAAGGGGAAAAAAACAGTCCTTATCGGCAGTGGCGGTGCCGCTTCGGCCATCGCCGTCGGGCTTAAATCCAAGGGGGTTAAGCTGGTGGTCTTAAACCGGACCGAGGATAAAGCCGGAAAGCTGGCCAAAAGAGTTAATGCCGAGGACTCCGGCAGCCTAGGGCGGCTGGCTGAAATCTCCTCGGCTGATATTTTGATAAACGCCACCCCGGTGGGGATGCCGCCCGAAACAGACCAGTCAATCATCCCCAAAGACCTTCTTCATAAACGCCTCACCGTCTTTGATATTATCTCTAATCCCAAAGAGACCAGACTGCTTATTGAAGCCAGAGAGAGGGGATGCGCCATTGTTTACGGCTATAAGATGCTGCTTTATCAGGCAGAAAAGCAATTTGAACTTTTTACCGGACACCAAGCTCCTTTAGCAGCCATGGAATCCGCCCTAACTCAGGCTTTGGAAGGAGGTAGCGATGCTACGCATTTTGACCGCCGGTGAATCTCACGGCCCGGCCTGCGTAACTATTATCGAGGGAATGCCCGCCGGGGTCCGGGTCCGCGTTGAGGATATCGACCAGGACCTCAAGCGCCGCCACTCCGACTCCGGGCGCGGGGGAAGGGGACTGATTGAGGAGGACAAAGTGGGAATCCTCTCCGGTATCCGCTACGGCAAGACGCTGGGCAGCCCGATTGCGCTGATAGTCAGGAACCTGGACTTCGCCAACTGGCAGGATGAGATGAGCATTGACGAAACCGAAAAACCAGCGGCTAAAGTTACCCGACCCCGGCCGGGGCACGCCGATTTAGCCGGCGCTTTAAAGTACGGACAGGACGACATCAGGAATATCTCGGAAAGAGCCAGCGCCAGGGAGACGGCAGGCAGGGTTACAGCAGGAGCGGTTATACGGCAACTGCTGCTGGAATTCGGCATCAGTATAGCCAGCCACACCGTCCAGATAGGAAGGGTAAGGCTAACTCGCCCTTACTCTGACTTTAAAGAGGTGGCTAACGTCTTTGAAACCGACCCCGACATAAGGTGCATTGACTCAGAGACATCGCAGAAAATGAGAAAGGCAATCCGGGAAGCCGGCAATAAAAAGGATACTTTGGGCGGGGTGGTCGAGATTATCGCCAGCGGCGTTCCCGTCGGCCTGGGAAGCGTTATGCACTACGACCGCCGTCTCGACGGCAGGCTCGCCCAAGCGCTGATGAGCATCCCCTCGGTCAAGGCGGTGGAAATAGGCAACGCCATTGCCGGGACGGCTATGTTCGGCTCCGAGTTTCAGGACCAGATTGCCTATAAGGACAACCGCTTCACCCGCCGGAATAATAATATGGGCGGGATAGAGGGCGGCATGAGCAACGGCGAGGATATTATCTGCCGCGTCTATCATAAACCTATCTCAACCCTGGGAAATCCGGCAAAAACGGTGGACATCGCCACCCACAAGTCTGTACCAGCCACGGCGGAAAGGTCGGATATCTGCGCCGTCCCCCGCGCCGGGGTTATCTCGGAAGCGATGCTGGCTCTGGTTCTGGGGCAGGCAACGACGGAGAAATTTGGCGGTGACCACATAGACGAGATGAGACGCAATTTCACTTCTTATATCAAGTCACAGGAGAAAAGCCCATGATGTTACCTGATGAAAGAGGCTACTTCGGAGACTACGGTGGGCAGTTTGTCCCTGAAACCCTCATGCCGGTTCTGGATGAACTGGTAACCGCCTACCAAGAAGCCAAGGCGGATAAAGCCTTCTGGAGTGAATTTGAGGCGCTGTCCCGTGACTATTCGGGGAGACCGACGCCGCTATACCTGGCCGAAAGGCTGACCGAAAATTGCGGCGGCGCCCGAATTTTCCTCAAACGGGAAGACCTAGCTCACACCGGCGCCCATAAAATCAACAATGCCCTGGGGCAGGGGCTGCTCGCCCAGAGGATGGGCAAGCGCAGAATCATCGCCGAGACTGGAGCCGGACAGCACGGCGTGGCCGCCGCTGCCGTCTGCGCCAAGCTGGGGCTGGAGTGCATCGTCTATATGGGTGAGGAAGATGTACGCCGCCAGTCCCTCAATGTCTTTAGAATGAGGCTGATGGGCGCCGAGGTCAGGCCAGTACACAGCGGCAGCCGCACCCTCAAGGACGCTATAAATGAGGCAATAAGGGACTGGGTAACCAACCCCGATACCTACTACCTGCTGGGCTCGGTAGTCGGCCCCTACCCCTACCCCGTGATGGTAAGGGACTTCCAGTCGGTAATCGGTAAAGAAACCAGGCGGCAGATTCTGGATAAATCCGGCCGCCTCCCCGACCAGATCATCGCCTGTGTCGGCGGCGGCAGCAATGCCATCGGCATTTTTTACTCCTTCTTGAAGGATAAGGAGGTCAAGCTCATCGGCGTGGAGGCGGCGGGGAGGGGACTCAAAACCGGCGCACATGCCGCCCCACTGATGGCGGGAACAGTCGGCGTGCTCCACGGGACTAAATCCTACGTCCTCCAGACTAAAGACGGCCAGATTAGAGAAACGCACAGCATCTCCGCCGGTCTGGACTATCCCGGCGTGGGCCCCGAGCACAGCTATCTCAAGGACAACAAGCGTGCCACCTATGTGGCGGTAACTGACCAAGAAGCCCTTGAGGGATTTAAGCTGCTCTGCAAGACCGAGGGCATCGTCCCGGCTCTGGAGCCGGCTCACGCCATATTCTACGCGTCTAAGATAGCCGGCTCGCTGGATAGGGAGCAAATCATCGTGGTCAACCTTTCCGGGCGCGGTGATAAGGACATGGACATCGTCGCCCAGGCGCTGGGGGTAAAGCTATGAGCAAAATTACTTCCGCCTTCAGCCCACCAGGTCATAAAGCTCTCATTGCCTATATCACTGTGGGTTACCCCTCGATTGACGCCACCCTTAAAGTAGTGCCGCTGCTGGCCGATAGCGGCTGTGATATCATAGAGCTGGGGATACCCTTCTCCGACCCTCTGGCTGACGGGGTCACCATACAGAAGTCCAGTTTTCACGCCCTGCAGAACGGCGTAACTCCCCAGCTTTGCCTTGAGCTGGCCGTGCAGCTAAGCCGGAAGGTCGATATACCACTGGTATTTATGACCTACTACAACCCCGTCTTCAGCTACGGACTAGAGCAGTTCTGCACTGTGTGTGCCAAATCTGGTATTTCCGGGCTAATCATTCCCGACCTGCCTCCGGATGAAGGCTCGGAACTGGAGTCTGCCAGCCAACAACAGGGGCTTGACCTCATCTACCTCCTGGCTCCGACCAGCACCGGAGAGCGCATCAGACTGGCCACCGAGAGGTCGCGGGGCTTTATCTACCTGGTTTCAGTAACCGGAGTTACCGGGGCCAGAGACAGACTACCGACGGATTTGAAAGCATTTGTGACCAGAGTAAGGAAAGTAGCCACCCAGCCCCTCTGTGTTGGCTTCGGCATTTCCACCCCGGAGCAGGCAGGGCAGATAGCCCGGATTGCCGATGGTGTGATTATTGGCAGCCGGATTATTCAGCTTATGGAGAAGGAAGATGATTTCGCCTCACTAGCTGAACTGGTAAGAGGTTTAAGGGGCTATATGGACAAGTTGCCCAAGCAGTAATTTGAAAACAAAGCCCCAGAGGGCAACTACATCTCAACCCCTTTAAACCCCGTCCCTTTTGAGATTCGGTCGAGCATTAAGTCCACAATCTGGTCGACGGGAGCCTTTTTCCGAGCGATAACCTCCGCCCGAGTCTGTAGCATGATGACATTTTCCGGAAATGGTAAGCCTTCGTCTATAGCCCATTCCGCATCTTGAGGTACACCGAAATGCTCCTCCAGCACCTTGCCCAATTTCCCTATTTCCTTGGCTTCCTCGTCGCCCAAACAGAATTTACTACTCTTTTCTGGGGTTAGTTCCTCCTCAGTCACTCCTACTTCTTTGAAGGTTACATATCGGGACTTCGGTCCCAGCTTCTTTTCTATTATCTCCAGGCCTGCCTTATCCAGGATGTAAACATCGGGCGTGGATTCACCGCT
>Ga0315548_1002625_pt1 | contig 13849 bp, 14 predicted proteins | sample SalMarSW160110MG_2_FD_202540 | JGI IMG/M metagenome (GOLD analysis project Ga0315548, IMG submission 202540) | Salt marsh sediment microbial communities from the Plum Island Ecosystem LTER, Massachusetts, United States - Salt Marsh Sediment SW1601-110 ... | reverse complement strand
ATTGTCTATACCGGATGCCGATTTTTATTTCCTATCATTATGCTTGTGGGTATTTATATCTTTATTCACGGTCATCTTACTCCGGGAGGCGGATTTCAGGGAGGAGCAATTATCGCCTCTGCTTTTCTTCTTATGTACCTTGGCTGTAAGGAAAAAAGAATAAAGGAAAATGTGAGCAAAGTAGTAGAAATATTGGGGGGATTAACATTTTTAGTAATAGGAATAATAGGCTTAACAATAGGAAAAGAATTTCTTTTTAATTTTTTACCTAAAGGCGAACCCGCAACTCTTTTTAGTGCAGGTATTATTCCTATAATTTATATAGCTATCGGATTAAAAGTCGGTTCGGAATTAGCAGGTATTATTGATAACTTAATAAAGGAAAGCTAATGAGTTTTTTACATGATTACATTTATTATATTGGAGCTTTAAGCCTCATTTTAATAGGACTATATATCATATTAGTCAAAAAAAACCTGATTAAAGTAATTATTGGATTAAGTATTCTTGATACCGGGATTTATTTATTACTCATTTCTCTTGGCTATATTAAAGAAGGAACAGCTCCTATATTCTCAAAACCCGGACTGAAAGCTGAGAATATGGTTGATCCGGTACCCCAGGCCTTAGTATTAACAGCTATTGTAATTGGAGTTGCTATTATGGCCCTGGCGCTGAGTTTAGCCGTTAAACTCTATAAGCATTATGGTACTCTTAATTTACGTAAAATAAAAGAACAAAGATGGTAAACCCTGTACTTTTAATTATCATACCTTTAGGTCTTGCTTTTATAATTCCGTTATTCGGATTCATTTCAAAAAAAATTGAAAAGTTTATTCCGGTTATTGCTCTTCTTTCCAATCTAATTATCTCTTTAAGACTTTTACCTCAAGTTTTGGAAGAACCTATTCATGTTAATATAGGAGGTTTCTCTACTCCATTTTGTATTAATCTTGTTGCTGGACCGGTAGGAATTTTATTTTCTATGCTCATTGCACTGGCAGGTCTTTTAATTTCTGTTTATGCTTTGGATTATATCCGGGAAGGTGCAAAGGAAAAATACCATATATTATACTTATTGCTTATTACCGGAGCAACAGGTGTAGTTCTTACCGGGGATATATTCAACCTTTTTGTTTTTTTTGAAATTCTTTGTATTTCTTCTTATTCTCTGGTGGCTTATTTTGGAGATAGAGCCGGGGTCGAATCTGCTATTAAATATCTTATCCAGGGGGCACTAGGGTCAAGCCTTATACTCATTGGTATCGGCTTGCTCTATGGGCAATTTGGAACACTTAATATGGCAGATATAGCCAGTAACATCCATTCTGTTCAATCTATTCCGGTTTTTATTCCTTTGGTTTTATTCATTACAGGTTTTGGTGTGGAAGCAGCAATTTTTCCGTTAAATGCATGGTTGCCTGATGCGCACTCATCTGCGCCTTCTTCTATAAGTGCTATTTTATCAGGAATAGCTATTGAAGTGGGCCTTTATGCAGTAGTAAGGGTTATCTTTACTTTATTTGGCGCTTCAAGTATCCTTACCTTCCTCCTGTTTTTGGGGGTTATTACATTATTAATAGGAGAGTTGTGTGCTTTCAGCCAGGAAAATATTAAAAGGATGCTTGCCTATTCAAGTATAGGGCAAATTGGCCTTATTGTATTTGCTTTGTCCATAGCTTCATCATACGGGATAACCGGAGGGTTATTCCAAATAGTAAGTCATACCTTTGGAAAGGCATTGCTTTTCTTAGCCGTCGGATATATGATATACCGGACTGGATCCATGAATATATCATCATTTAAAGGAATGGGTAAAAAAATGCCTTACACTTCATTTGCTTTCACAATTGGCGCTTTTTCACTGGTCGGATTACCGCCCTTCATAGGTTTTCCAAGCAAATTTATGATTGTAAAAGCAGCATTACTCAGGCATGAGACATTATTTACCCTTCTGATTATTCTTATCCTTCTGGCAACTATTATTGAGGGAGCTTATTTCTTCAAAGTAGTGCAGGTAATTTATTTTAAACAGGGAGAAAATAAGCTTAGCCAGAAAACGGAGACAGCCCCACTGAGTGTGTTAATACCTATATTCATTTTTGTTGGTCTAATAGTGGTTATAGGTATATATCCAAAACTGATTACAAATATTTTGAATTCATCTGCTTCAGAATTATTAAACAGAATTGATTACATAAAGAATATTATACCATGAATTTGGAAATTTTACTGGGAATTGCTTTTGGGGGTGCATTTTTAACTTATTTGTTAGGAAAAATATCATCTAAACTTAGAAATGGATTTGCCGTACTGAATGCGTTAGCTTTAGTAGTAGTAACCACTTTTTTTTATGGACATAATATTGAAAAACTTATTCAATTCAGTTTTCTTGATTTACCGTTTATTCTGAGAATGAATATGGTTTCCTGGTTTTTTGCTATTACGATTGTTGGTATTGGCCTATTATCGATTCTCTATTCTCTCAAATACATGGAAAATGAAAAAAATTTGAATTACTATTACTTTACTATCTTATTTATCAATGCCAGCATGCTGGGAACGGTAATTTGTGGTGATTTAGTATCATTTTTTATATTCTGGGAGATTATGAGCTGGAGTACTTATCTCTTAATAAGTTATAAAGGAGGTGATAAGGCTCTTTTTGCTGGAATGAAATATATTATTATGGCTATTATCGGATCAATGGCTATGCTATTGGGAATAATAAGTTTATATGTTAGTTTTGGAACACTGGAGATATCTTCTTTAGCCATTCAGATACAAAGTGCATCTCAAAATTATATCCTTTTCATTTTAATTATGTTCTCTATAGCTTTTATAATTATTAATGCATTTTGGCCCTTTCATTCCTGGCTGCCTGATGCTCATGCAGAAGCAGTAACTCCTTTCTCATCAATACTATCTGCAGTATTAGTAAGAAAAGGAATGTATGGATTGTATCTGTTTATGTATATGATACTGGGATTAAATATCCTGAATAAATTAAAATTCGGGTTTATAAGTTTTAATGGAATATTATGCTGGATAGGAGCTATTACTATCATATTCGCCGCATTGACCGCTTTATTGCAAAACGATACAAAGAGGATTCTTGCATGGAGCACAGTGGGACAAGGTGGGTATATGATTTTAGGCGTAGCTTTTGCAACAACTTTTGGTATGGCCGGGGGTACATTTCATATATTAAATCATTGTATTTATATAGCATTACTTTTCTTTGTAGCCGGAGCAATTGAATACCGTACTGGTGGAGTTAGAGATTTAAATTCTTTAGGTGGGTTGATAAAAAAGATGCCAATAACTTTTACAGGAGGAATTATTGGCATTTGTGGCTTAATTGGGCTGCCATTAACTAATGGATTTGTTTCTAAATGGTTAATTTACAAGACATTAATAATTGAAAATCATCCATTTTTAGCTTTTTTTGCATTTTTAGGTACATGGGGTACAATTTTATATGGATATAAATTTATTCATAATATATTTTTAGGCCAGTTACCGGGAAAATATAAAGATATTAAGGAGGTTCCTTTTTCAATGCAATTACCTATAATAATATTATCGATTATGGTTATACTATTTGGGATTTTGCCCGGCATACCTTTAAAAATGATTAATGTTGTAGATACATACTTAGGATTTAAATCATTAAATATTACTTTAGGTGGAATTGCATCAGAATCCGGTATATTAAATACTATAAACATTTTTATGGCTATTACTGTAATTTTTATAATTATCTGGGTAATTACAAAAAAATCAGGAAAAACAGTAAAAGTCGATCAATATGATACTTATGCAGCAGGCGCAGCTATCCCCGAAGATAAATATCAATATACTGTGAATTTTTATAATCCTTTCTACAGGATGGTTAAACCTTATTTGAAAGATTTTATTGATGAGTTTTATATCAGGGTTGCCCTGAGTATTAAAAACTTAGCCAATGGAATAAGGCAAATTTATACAGGGGATGTTGGATATTATGTAATGTATATCATACTGTTTCTGGCACTTCTAATCTTTGTTCAATTAAATTGGAAACCATGGTAGTGACTATACTCGAAATTATTTTAACCATATTTTTAGCTGGTATCATCGGATTATTTTTCCTTGGATTATCACGAAAAGTAATGGCCAGAATGCACTGGCGATACGGTCCCCCCATTACCCAGCCACTTATAGATATCATCAAACTATTCAATCAAACAAATATAAGTCATGGAGTCTTATTTAATTTTGGAATCATTTTCTCCCTGGCTGGTTCTATTGTTGTACTTTTATTTATTCCCCTGGGGAAAATATGTCCTTTAAGCAGCTCCGGCGGATTGCTGGTTATACTCTATCTCATGCTTATCGGACCTTTAGGATTGGCCTTAAGTGCAGGCGAAGCCTCTAATCCTAATGCAAGTATTGGTATATCCAGAAAATTTCTTTTAGCTATGAGTTATGAAATTCCTCTGTTACTTATTCTTCTCACGGTAATGACACATTACAAAACCATTTCCATAGTTGAAATAGTAAATACACAGCTTCAGACAGGATGGTCTTTTAAATACCTCCCCCTCATATTCTCAGGAATTGCTTATATTTTAATACTTCCTGCTATATTGGGAGTACGTCCTTTTGAAATGGTACAGGCACCCCAGGAAATTTCTTCAGGGCCTTTGGCCGAATATAGTGGCAAATATTTAGCTCTTGTTACAATACAGCATGCTTTTAATGTATTTATTGGCATATCGCTTTTTACAAACTTATTTTTAGGAGGAGCTGAAAACCCGGGATACCTCTTCTTAAAAATGCTCGGGGTGTTTATTATTATACTTTTAGTAAACGCTGTTTTCCCTCGTTTCAGAATAGAACAGGCAATCGGGTATTTGTGGAAATTGCCGACTCTGCTGGCATTTATTGGATTAATCGTGGTTTTAGTGACATAAGTTCTTTTATTTTTTGAAATATCTTGAAAATTGCCAATTGCCAACTCAACTGTTGATTTGTCAACAACATATATTTATAAGAATATAAAACGTCTTCCGTATGGATAGAAATAAAATAGGAAAGTGGCTCAAATCGCCGGGTAAAATGGGGCAGAAATATTCGCTTCACGCGTTGTATTTTTGCACAGGTTGCGGAATTATTGAAATACCTCCCACCATAACAGCTCGCTGGGATGCCGAGAGGTTTGGTGTTATTCCTGTTGCCACGCCAAGGCAAGCCAATTTGTTTTTAATTACAGGATACGTTTCAGTAAAAACATTACGATACATTATCCGCTCCTATGAACAGATGCCCGAACCCAAGTTCACGGTAGGATTTGGTTCCTGCCCAATAAACGGAGGGATGTACTGGGATTCTTATAACACCATTAAACACCTGGATAAATACATTCCGATTGATGGCTGGATTGCCGGGTGTATGCCCCGGCCCGAGGCTGTATTTATAGCTGTCACACATTTATGGACCTTAATTGATAAAGGAATGGCCAATGGTTATAAAAAATACAGAGATAATTATCAATATTACAGGAAAAATCAGGAACAGGTCCTTGGGAAACTGGAATGGCCTCCATTGTTTTCAATAAAAAATTGAAAAATGAATAATACAGGTATATCGCTTAAGGAAATACTTTTATCATCGTTTGATGACATTCAGGCAGAAGTTACTGATGAACAAAGGCTTACTGTCAATTGTAAAAAAGATTCGGTTGTTACTGTTTTAAGTTCACTAAAAAACAGGGGATATAATCACCTGGCACTTATATCCTGTTTAGACTGGATAAAAGATAATAAACTGGAACTTATATATATTCTTACTTCCTACACAGAGGAAAGCGAGAAAGGGAAACTGAACATATTGGTTAAAACAAAAATAGCAAGGGAAAAAGCTGAATTGCATACCGTTACGAGCATTTTTGAAAATGCCGAACCTTATGAACGTGAATTGCATGAGCTTTACGGCATACATTTTACAGGCCACCCCAGGTTAATTCCGCTTTTTCTTGAAAGAGAATATAAAATACCTCCTTTCAGGAAAGACTTTGATACAAAAAAATATGTAGAAGATGTTTTTGATCAGGTTCCTTTTATTAAGGATAAAAAAGGAAAAAAATGAGAGAACTTGAACTATATTTTGGCCCACAGCATCTGGGAATGGTGGGTAACTTCAGTATCACTTTAAATGTTGAAGGGGATCGAATTATTAAAGCAACTGCGAATCCCGGGTTTCTGCATCGCGGATTTGAAAAGCTCATGGAACAACGAACATGGATACAGAATTTTCCTTTGGTTTGTAGAATAAATGTTGTAGAACCCGATCACATGGAACTAATGTATGCCATGGCAGTCGAAAAATTAGCCGGCATTGAAATCCCGGAACGGGCACAATACATAAGGAGTATCTATCTGGAACTTGCCAGGGTTGGCTCTCATTTATTTGGTTTGTGGGCATATGCCAATATGCTGGGCTTCGATACCGTGGCAAACTGGGCCATGTATCATCGCGACCTTATACTGGATTTATTTGAAGAACTCACAGGCGGCAGGGTTTATCATATTTATATATGGCCGGGTGGCGTAAGGCGTGATTTTCCGGAAGGATTTAAAGACAAAATAATTAGTACATTACATGCTATTGGGAGTTGTGTACCCGACTATGATAATACATTTTTTAATAACCGGATATTTTACAAACGTGCCAAAAATATAGGAAAAATAACCCACGAAGAAGCTATAAAAATGGGTGCTGTCGGACAAGTGCTCAGGGCCACCGGCATGAAACAGGATATTAGGAAAATTGAACCCTATGCAGCTTATGACCAGGTAGAATGGGAAGTTCCTACACGAACAGACGGGGATGCGTACTCCCGGATATGGGTAGTGCGGGATGAGATGATTGAAAGTGTGCATATGATTTTTAAACTGCTGGATAAAATGCCACAAGGTGAGGCCTATACAAAAATTCCCAATCCATTCAAATGGAAAATACCTGGTAATGAAACTTATGTAAGATGCGAATCATCAAGAGGTGAACTGGGGCTTTACCTGGTAAGCAATGGAGAAGACAAACCTTATAGGGCACACTTTCGGACACCCTCTTATAATCACGGACTGACTATACTGGAAAAAGCCCTTATAAATGAAAGTATTGCCGATGTTGGGAATATCATGATTAGTTTATATATAACTGCACCTGAAATTGACCGGTAAAAAATGGAGGTTAAAAAATAATGAATAGTAGTATATTAACTCCTTTTAAAGCAATAAAATTTCTTTTTACTAAACCAAAGACATTAAAGTACCCTTTTGAAAAAAAAGAACCTGCCCTAAGGTACAGGGGATTTCATACAAACGATTGGGATAAATGCACAGGCTGCGGCAACTGTGCCGATATTTGCCCTAATGATGCTATTGTCATGTCAGAGATTTCCGACATAGAGCCAAAGGAAGGTGAAAAAAATGAACGTCCGCAACTGGATTATGGCAGGTGCTGTTTTTGCGGATTATGCATTGATATTTGTCCTCCCGGCTCGCTAAAGCTGACCAGGGATTATTTTCATATCCACTTTGATACTGGCACTTTTGTATTTATTCCAAAAGATGAAAAAACTGATAAAGGGACTTTTCTTCCTTCGGAAGAATATTCAATATTAAAGGCAAGTCTTACACATCGTAAAGAAAATTATGAAGGATTTACTTCTGATCTTAAATATGCCCTGTTTGAACCTGAACGTATACCTATGTCAGAAGTTTCACCTGAAGAACGTAAGTTTTCCTTTATAGAACAGGTAATAGGTTATAGCAAAGAAGATGCTATCAAGGAAGCCTCAAGGTGTTTGGAATGCAAACTTTGCGAAGAAGCATGCCCAGCACATCTTAAAATATCTGACTATATTCAGGCAATTTATGAAAATAAACCGCAAGAGTCTCTGAAAAAAATATTTGAGGATAATCCGATTCCTTCTATTTGTGGAAGAGTATGTATGGCACACTGCGAAGCTGCCTGTTCTTTAAGCATAAGAGGCGAAGCTTTATCAATAAGATGGCTTAAACGGTATGTAGCCGATACAATTAAAGATTTTAAATCCGCACTGGAATTAAACCCGGGAGCTCCCACTGGTAAAAAAATTGCTGTTATCGGAGCTGGCCCAAGTGGATTATCGGTTGCCTATTTTCTCACATTAAAAGGGTATAGCGTTATAATATTTGATACTTTACCCGGAGGCGGAGGCATGATGAGAATGGGACCTCCAATTTACAGGTTACCATTGGAAAGCATTGATAAAGATGTTAACTATATTGCTTCCCTGGGAGTAAAATTGAAATTCAATACAAAAATTGGTGTAGATATTCCATTTGAAAAACTTATGCATGATTTTGATGCTATTTTCCTGGGAATAGGAACTACAAAAAGCCGTTCCACTAAAGTTAAAAATTCAGAAAAGTGTTTATTAGCTCTTGATTTTTTGCATGATAATAAGATCGGAAAACAAAGAAAGGTAGGTAAGGAAGTAATAGTAATTGGCGGGGGAAATGTAGCACTTGACGTGGCAAGAGAAGCATTAAGACTTCAAAATATTCAATATCCGGATGATAAAGTTGTTGCTAAAACCGTTTCTTTAGAGGATTGGGATGAAATGCCGGCAACAGAGGAAGAAATTAAAGGAGCAAAAGAAGAAAATATACAGTTCAATCCTGCCTGGGGGCCAAAAGAAGTTGTTGTAAATGAAAAAGGAGAAGTAAAAGGACTTTTATGCAAAAAGGTAAAGTCGGTATTTGATGAACAGGGCAGATTTGCTCCGTCCTTTTATGAAGAGAAAGAAATGTTCATAGAGGGAGATATGATAATTGAAGCCATTGGTCAATTATCTGATTTTTCATTTATTCCCGAATCACTTCTTGATAAACTCGAATTTACTAAAAGCAATAAAGTGAAAGTTGACGGGAATGGAATGACTTCAATTCCTAAAATATTCGCAGGGGGAGACATAGTAAATGCAAATCTGGATGCAGTTACTGCAATTGCAGATGCAAAGGTGGCTGCAGAAGGTATAGATATATTCTTAGCTTAAAAATCATAAGAAGTTTTTTTATATAACAAATTTTTATATATTTGAGATTGAGTTTCAATTTCATTTAGTAAAATGAATAAAATTATTGCTAAGTGTAAAGCTAATTTTAGTAATAGGGGGCTTAAATATACAAGACAAAGAGATCAGTTGATCAGGCAAATCTTGAATTTAAATGATCATTTTAGCGCAGATACTCTTTACATTAAATTAAAAATCAAAGGAATAAATATTTCAAGAGCTACAATATACAGGACACTCACCTTATTTGAAGAATGCGGGATTATTAAAAAGGCTTTAAAAGATGAGGATATAAGTTACTATGAAGCAAGTGAAATAAATGAGCACCATGATCATTTAATTTGTGTCGAATGTGGCGAGATAATTGAATTTTGCAGCGAAGAAATTGAAAAAATACAAAAAGAAATATATGATAATTACAACTATTTACCTGCCAGCCATCAGCTGATTCTAAAAGGTATATGTGAAAAATGCAGGAGAAAAAAAGATGGAAAGAACATTACTTAATCTTACAAATAACGAGGAAGGATTTATCCTTTCAATAGAAGGGGGCCATCATGCACGGAATAGATTAGAGTCACTTGGGATACGGCCAGGCAAAAAAATACGAAAAATGAGTTCTCAGTTTTTCAAGGGCCCTGTTGTGATCAGTATTGACGGAAGAGAAATTGCTTTAGGACATGGCCTGGCCAGAAAAATTATAATCAGGTAAATACAAAGATATTTTTTGTGGAGTGATTATAAATGAAGAGAATTGTATTAGTAGGGAATCCGAATACAGGCAAAAGTACTGTTTTTTCAAGGTTAACCGGTGCAAATGTAATAGCATCAAATTATCCGGGTACTACCGTGGGATATAGCAAGGGAATCATGAGGATCCCCAATAGTGAAAAGGCAGAAATACTGGATATTCCCGGAATTTACACACTGGAGGTGGTATCCAGGGCAGAAAAAGTTGCCATGGATATGATCAGTGAGGCTGATATAATTATAAATGTTATTGATGCTACTAATCTGGAAAGAAATCTCAACCTTACAGTCCAGTTATTCAAAAAGCTGCGAATACCTGCAATAATTTTGCTAAATATGGCAGATGTCGCCCGTCAGCACGGGATTAGCATTTCTACTGAAAAATTATCAGAAAAACTTGGATTACCTGTAATACCAACTAATGCATTAAGTGGCGAAGGATTTAAAGATCTTGCCCATGAGCTTATAAATGCGTGCATCCCTGAAATTCATTATAAGGAAAATGAAAAATGGAATTATATCGGTGCTATAGTTGAAGATGTTCAGAAAACCGAACACAGGCACCCGACTTTGTCTGAAAAGCTATCCGGCATTTCTGTACATCCTGTATTCGGATTGGTGTTTGCGGTTATTGTTTTGATGGTTTCTTTCTGGCTGATCAGGTTTATCGGCGAGAGCCTAATCAGATATATTATGGAACCGGGATTTAATATTCTGTATAAGCCTTTACTATCAAATATATCAAATGCCTTGGGTCCGGATACACTTCTGCACAGGATTATTATTGGCAATTTAATCAACCATGAAATTGATTTCAGGCAATCATTCGGATTATTGTCTACCGGATTTTATATTCCTCTTGCTGAAGTCCTACCTTATGTGGTTTCATTTTACCTGGTCCTCACTATACTTGAAGATATAGGGTATCTTCCCCGTTTGGGAGTTCTTTTGGATAATCTGATGCATAGAATCGGGTTACACGGATTATCTGCAATCTCAATGTTTCTGGCTTTTGGGTGCAATGTGCCGGGTGCCCTGGCAACACGAATCCTGGAGACACGTAAAGAGCGGTTTATAGCATCAACGTTAATGGCAATTGCAATACCTTGTATGGCTCAAATAGCTATGATCAGCGGTTTGCTGGGAAAGTTCGGAGCCTATGGATTTTTTACCTTGTTTGGAATTCTTTTTTTAGTATGGATAGGAGCAGGTGTAATCCTTAAAAAATATATTAAAGGCGAATCTCCTGAGATACTGGTTGATATACCTCCATACCGTTTTCCTTATCCTAAAGCAATAGTTAAAAAAGTGTGGATGAGGACCAGGCATTTTATCATTGAAGCCATTCCCTTTGTATTGCTGGGAGTACTTATAGTTGACATTTTGTATATAGTGGGATTTCTGGAATTTATGGGTAAGATTTTTGCCCCGGTTGTAACGAAATTATTCGGACTTCCGCCGGAAGCTATATCAGCTTTGCTGGTAGGATTTCTGAGGAAGGATGTAGCTATTGGTATGCTTGCACCGCTGGGACTTAATTTCAGGCAACTGATTGTGGCATCTGCTGTTTTAACTATTTATTTTCCATGTGTAGCTACATTTATTGTCCTGTTAAAAGAACTTGGAATAAGGGATATGATAAAATCAGCTATTATAATGATTTTTACTGCCCTGGTTGTTGGAGGGGCCGTTAACTGGATAATGATATTGCTGGGTTTATAACCAGATGATACTAAATTCCACGGATTATAATATATTTGCGCAAGTGACTTTATTAATGGCCCTAAAAGCTTATTTTATATAGCTTCTTAAAATGAAGGGTATGCGGATTTCCAGGTAACGGATTTTACTGTCTGACAAGGTCTAATGTATGTGTCAGGAGCTCCGGTCCACCGCTCTCACCATGCCCCGGCACAACTATACGTGCATGTCCGAATCTCTTGATAACTTTCTTCATCGTTTCAGGCCAGCTGTCAAGATCAGCATCACTGATATTGCCCGCGGTATTTGCAGATAAGGCTCTGACCATACATCCCCCGAACAGTATTTCGTCTTCTGGTATCCATACAACTATGTTGTCAACCGTGTGGGCCGGACCTAAGTATTTGCATAATATTTCTTTTTGTCCCGTTTTGATTATTAACGAATCTTTAAAACAGAATTCCGGTACGGGCAGATTTTTGGCTCCCGCAATTTCGCAAGTTAATTCATTGGCATATGACCTGATACCTGATTGGTGCACCTGTTTCAGGCCGCCCATACAGTCAATATGCCAGTGATTGACAATGACCCCTGCAATCTCTGCTCCCAGCTCATTCTTTATCCAGTTAATGAGATCGAGTGTCAGTTGATCATTGACCGGTGTATCTATTATATATGCTTCCTTATCATTTATATATACAAGTCCGTTACAAGGATACCTCCTTCCATTTAGTGTTGCAAGGTAAGAAATATGAATATATACATTATCAGAAATCATTACCACTTCAAGATCATCTGATATCTTTGATACTTTATTTGTTCCATACTGGGCATTTGCATGATAAAATCCCGCTATGGACAGAATTAATGCAGGCAGGTAAACAGAGTATATTTTGCTCATAGTGAATTATATTAACATACTATTAAAAATAACGAACTTATGTTCAATTTGCTAAAGATTTTCCATATTTTTGTATACTTCGATTGATATACTACAGTTAAATTTCAAATTTTCATTATTGTGTCCTGGATACAGAAATCTGGCTTTTGTTTTATTGTTGCTGGCAGCCTTATACTGCCATGCTGCGAGGAAAAGAAGCCGGAGTACGAAATGCTGGTTATAGACTATACGATAAGAGATGTTTCTGCATACGGATTGAGTGACGGTGCAATTGATATGTCGGTATCAGGAGGAGTGTCTCCATACCGATATAACTGGTCCAATGGTTCTGTCGAGGAGGACATTGACAGTCTGGTTGCGGGAACCTACCGGGTAACTGTTACCGATGCAGCTAATTCGACAGTTACTGAAAGTATGATTGTAGATCAGCCCGATCCTGTTAACACAGTAATTGACATTGAAGGCAATATTTACCCTATTGTTAAGATAGGTACACAAACCTGGATGGCAAAGAACATAAGGGTTACAAAATCCCCTGACGGGTCAGACATAACTAGCTATTGCTATGATGATAATCCGGATTACCAGGACACTTACGGACGATTATATACGTGGGATGCGGCGATGAACGGTTCGGTAGTTGAAATGGACCAGGGTATTTGTCCGGATCGCTGGCATATACCTTCCGACGGGGAATGGAAAACTCTGGAGATGTACCTTGGCATGACCCAGGAGGAAGCTGATATGGTGAATATATGGAGAGGTGAGGGTGTAGGCACAGCGCTTAAGAGGGGAGGTACTTCAGGCTATGAGGCCTTGTTATCGGGAAGAAGGTCGTCAAGCGGGACATATAGCCTGCTGGGTGCTTACGAATATGTGTGGACCTCAACGGAAGCTGAAGATTCCAATTATGCATGGCGGCGTTGCCTTAGCGAACCGGACACCAGGGTAGGAAGATGGAATACCTTCCCGAAGAATTATGCTTTTTCAATCAGATGTCTTAAAGATAAAAAATGACGGCAATGAAGGTTGTAAGACTTATATTAATTTCTTTTTTTCTTTTATCCGCACTATTTCTTGAATGCGAAAAAGAAAAGGACAAACCTGAAAACTGCGATCCTATCAATTTTTTGAGCCTAACCGCAGAAAGTGATACTATAGAGTCCGGAGGGGAAACTGATGTTACAGCTTTGGCTGAGGGGGAGGGACTGGTATACGAGTGGACAAAGACACTGGGTGTCATTAACGGTTCGGGATCTACAGTGACATATGTAGCCACACCATGTGCCATAGGAGAGGTCGGCATAACCTGTAAAGTAATTGACATCTGCGGTAATTCGGAATCCAGGACTGTTACAATCCACGTAATATAAGATGAAGTATTATTATCT
>Ga0315548_1002624_pt1 | contig 13854 bp, 10 predicted proteins | sample SalMarSW160110MG_2_FD_202540 | JGI IMG/M metagenome (GOLD analysis project Ga0315548, IMG submission 202540) | Salt marsh sediment microbial communities from the Plum Island Ecosystem LTER, Massachusetts, United States - Salt Marsh Sediment SW1601-110 ... | reverse complement strand
GATCACAATGCTCATTACTTGAGGGCATAGGTAAACGCTGCCTTCTTCCACGACGTGAATGGCGCGGATAACCTCTTCGAAAGCACAGTCCTTTAATACGTACCCTGACGCCCCAGCAGCGAGCGCTCCTACCACTAACCGCCTGTCGGAATACATTGAAAGAGCCAATACCTTAACCTCAGGTGTCCGAGCAGTGATCTCCCGAATGGCATCGACACCGTTCATACCAGGCATGGCAATGTCCATGATGACCACCCTGGGTCTAAACTTCCGAGCCAGGCGCACTGCCTCCCGCCCGTCGCTTGCCTCGGCGATCACTACCAGATCAGTCTTCTCCTTAAGCAAGCTAGAGAGGGCTTTGCGTACAAGCGCGTGGTCGTCAACCATTACTATACTAGTGCTCATCGTAATGTTCCTCAGTTTTCCCCTCTATTCTCTTATGAGAATAGACGCGATTGCTTGAAGATACAATCAGGGATTTCCTGACAGTGGTTGCGAATATGATCTGTTTCTCAATCATGCAAAGGGGTAGGAGGGGTGGTAGGTATGCTTAGGAGGCACGCACTTCCTCGAGGGAAACTAGCCCCTCACGAATGGCACACCTGGTGAGGTTGGCTACGCTGCGGATGCTCAACCTCTTCATTATCTGCTGGCGGTAGGTCTCCACAGTCTTCAGGCTGATCCTGAGAATGGACGCCATTTCCTTTGTGCTCTTTCCCTCAGCAATGAGCTGTAGCACCTGGCGCTGCCGGGGTGTTAGGACGGAGCAGTCCGAGCGGTTGATCTCTGACAGATGAAACGGATTGTCTTCGTTCATGACACTCGCTATTCCAGGGCTCAAATAGGTTTGCCCCGCGATTACGGTACGGATCGCGTTGACTAGTTCCTCAAAAGCGTACTCTTTTGACACATAGCCTGACGCCCCCGCATCGAACATCCTTACCACAAACCACCTGTGGGAGTGCATCGATAGGGCAATCACCTTAACTCCGGGGGACTTAGAGAGGATCTGTCGAGTGGCCTTGATACCGTTCAAACCGGGCATGGTTACGTCCATGATGACCAGGGTCGGCCTAAGCTTCCGAGTCAGCTGCACCGCCTCACGGCCATCCTGTGCCTCGCCAACTACTTCCATCCCGATCTGCTGGTCAATCAAGGAGCAAAGGCCCTCCCGCACCATCTTGTGGTCATCGGCAAGAAGAATCCTGATGGTACTCACATCAGCCCCTCTGAGGTCTCTCCCTGGGGCTTCAGGGGTTGGACCAGGGTAACCCGCGTTCCATGACCTTGCTCGGATTCGAGTTCGGCGTGTCCGCCGAATGACTCCAATCGCTCGCGGATGTTGAACAGCCCAAACCCCCTGATTCTGCCTTTAGGGGTGAGCAGTTCAGAGAGGTTAAAACCAACCCCGTCGTCCTCTGCCACGATGTGTACTTCGTTACCCTCTCTCCACATCGATACCTTGGCACTGCGCGTCTGTGCATGCTTGGCTACGTTAACCAGCAACTCGTGCACAGCGCGGAAGAGGCACACTTGAACATCCTCATCCAGAGGCTTGGGTTGATCGTCGTGCTCAAACTCGATCAAGATGTCGTACTTGTCATGGATGTTTTCAGCAAGCCACTCCAGAGCTGCTTCAAGCCCCAGCTCGTAGAGAACGGGAGCGGCGAGATCGAACGTTAGCGAGCGTGTGGTCCTACTCAGCTTCCCGATAAGCTCTCGTATTTCCTCCAGCTGCCCTAGATGATCGCTTTGGATTACGTTCTCTCGCAATGCGCCCAACTTCATGTTGATTACAAACAGGCTCTCACCGACCTGGTCGTGCAGCGCTGCTGCGATACGCCGCCGTGCGCGCTCTTCGCCCAATGATAACTGGGACGCCAATAAACGAAGTTGCTGCTGGTAGACAACGACCTGTTCCTTCGCTCGATCGCGTGCCTCTTCCATTTCCACATCGTGCAAGCCAAGGGAAATATCTTGGGCGATCTCTCCAAACAAGCCTTCCTCTTCCTCATCACCGATGAGATCGAGAGGGATGGAGGAACTCAACAAGCCGTAGACCGTACCGCCGTGTTCCAGCCGGACAGTCAGTGTTCCCAAGCTCCCGCAGCTCTTCGATAGGGGGCAATCGACGCAGGTAGACGATGGGTCTTCGATTACGATAACACCTGGCTTCTCTAGGGCTTTCCTGACGCAGCTCGTTAGCTCTCCACGCTTTAGTCTGTCCAGGATGGGCTGGAAATCATCTCCCAAACCCCTCTCTGTCGCGTTGACCAGTTTGTTCGACTCGTCCAGCAACACTATCCAGGCATTATGATAGCCTCTGGTCTCAGTGAGATTCTCACAGATACCCTTAATTAACTTGTCTCGGTCCCTTTCCCCGACAATGAGTTGGTTGACGTTACGGATGGCGCGCAGCACGACGTTGTGGTGCTTTATCCTCTCCTCGGCCTTCTTGCGTTCGGTGATGTCTACTGTAATGCCCACCATGCCAGTTACTTCCCCCCCTTCCTCAAAATAAGGGATTTTCGAAGTAGAAACCCATCTTGTTTCGCCCTCTGCGTCCGTAAACTCCTCTTCAATGTTCATCATTGGTGTTCCAGATTCCATGACCTTTTTGTCGTCAATATGGAATTTCTCGGCTTCCTTTTTCGGGAACAGGTCATGGGCATCTTTACCGGGAAGCTGATCAACAGGAGTATGCACCATTTCCGCAAATGCTTTGTTCGCAGCAATGAGCTTCGACGCGCTATCCTTAAAGTAAATGAAGGCAGGTATGGACGATAGGAGAATCTCTTGTTGTTCTGTTTTTTGTCTGAGTGCCTCCTCTGCCTGCTGCCTCTCCTCAAGTAGGCGCTGTCGGGTAAGGATGTCTCGCACTCGCTGAAGCACCTCATCCATGTTCAACGGCTTGATGAGGTAAGCGTCCACACCCTTATCCACAGCCTGCACAGACGTGTCGAGGGAGGCATAGCCAGTGACGACCATCAAAGCCGTATTAGGATTGAGCTTCTTCAATGGCTCTACGAGTTCTACTCCACTCGTATCGGGGAGCTTGAGGTCGATAATGGCTACATTGAAGGCGCTTTCCTTGGCCTTTGCTAGTGCTTCTTCCCCTGTCCGCACCCACTGCGTGCAATATTCCTTCTTTTCAAGGACAAGTGACAGGCTCTTGGAAAGGCTCTTGTCGTCATCCACAATCAGAATGCGTGCTTTCTCTTCCATCTTGTCACCTTCCTGCTACCTTGCCTGCTTTGCCTTTTTCTGCTCATACATCAAGGTGTCCGCCCTGTGCAGCAGTTCGTCGATCAGGCAGGGCCGTTCAGGATCATAGTGTGTCACGCCAACACTGATCGACAGCTTGAAGGGTTGCTCTCCTTTTGAGTTGTGGGCATCAAGCCCCTTCCGCAAGCGAGCAAGAAGAGCTTTCATGTTCACCTCCCCGACCTCTATTGCAAGCACAACAAACTCATCCCCGCCGATGCGGGCAATGATGTCGGACTCGCGAAACGTCTCTTTGAGCACATTGGCAACCTCGATCAATGCCCGATCCCCGTCACGATGGCTTAAGGCATCGTTGACCTGTTTCAAGTGGTCAAAATCAGCAAAGAGCAGCAGCACCTGCGTCTTTGTTCGGTTGGCTAGCCTTAATAGATGTTGGGCCATACGGATGAAGCCCCGGCGATTGAGCAAGCCTGTTAGGTCATCGGACAGCGAGAGCTTGCGCAGCTCCACAACGAGCTGCTGTTTTTCAAGGGCTTCTCCAATCGCCTCCAATACCTCCTCCACGTCCAGCGGCTTGGTAATGTAGTCTGCTGCCCCCTCCTTCAGGGCTTGCAGTGCGGTTTCCAGCGAGGCATAAGCGGTGATGACAATCACCGCCAGGTCAGGGTGAAGCTCCCTCAAAGGGGCAACAAGCTCCATTCCCTCCATGTCAGGAAGCTTGATGTCTAATAGGGTGACGTCAAGAGATTGCTTCTTCGCTTTCTCTAGAGCTTCTTTCCCTGTGCGGGCGGTTTCTGTGGTATAGCCCTTCTTGGCTAATACCAGTGTTAGAGTTTTACGGGTGCTCTCATCATCTTCGATGATCAGGATGTTGGGCTCCTCGTCCATCACACCCTCGCCCTGGATCATTCGAGTTTTCCCTTCCGCGTCCAGATCTCATCGACCAGCTTGAGCAGCTCTTCCATATCAAGGGGTTTGTACAGGCACGTGTAGGCATCGTTCTCTATGGCCTGTCTTACCAGATCGGCCGTTTCCTCCCGATAGCCCGTCATCATGATTGCCACTGCCTCTGGATTTCGCTCTTTGATCGCCAAATAGGTCTCCACCCCGTTGATCGTGGGAAGCTTCATGTCGATAAACAGGATGTCATGGGCCTGTTCCTTGGCAATGGCAATAGCTTCCTCGCCCGTTTGAGTGATGCTCACGGTGTAGCCCTTGTTGGCAAGGATGTTCTTGAGGCTGGTACAGGTCCCGGGATCGTCGTCAACCACAAGAATAAGTGCCCCTTTGTTAGCATGTATTGCTTCTTCGATTATGGTAAGGGCCCTTTCTATGTCCAGAGGTTTGTAGATGATTCCGTAGGCACCTTCTTCTAGCGCCTCCGCGACCAGATCCTCCACTGCGTAGGCAGTCATCATCATCACAGCGGCGTCAGGCCTAATCGCCTTAATCTCTTTGTAGGTTTCCACACCGTTTAAGAGCGGCATCTTGATGTCCATGAAGACCATGGCAAACGGCTGTTCTTTGACCCTGGCGATGGCCTCGTGACCGTCCTGGGCAGTGGTGACCGCGTAACCATTGCGCTTCAAGGCGAAGGCCATGGTCTTGGTGAGACTAACATTGTCATCCACAATCAAGATGTTGGCCTTTGTCTCCGTGCTAGCTCTCCTCCTCCATGCTTGTGGGCAGCTTAACCGTGAACGTGCTCCCCTTGCCGGGTTCGCCTTCTACCTCGATGGTGCCGCCGTGGCCTTCCACCAGGGTCTTCACGATTGCCAGCCCCAACCCAATTCCTTTTGCCTTGGTGGTATACAATGGTTCAAACAGCTTCTCCAGCTGCTCTTCTGGAATGCCCACCCCTGTGTCGGTAATAGAGACGGACATCCGCCCCGGAGCAAGGGCTTCAGACTTGATAGTCAACTGGCCACCTTCGGTCATTGCTTGAATGCCGTTGAGGATGACATTGCCGAAGACTTGAGCAAGCTGATCGGGATCGGCCAGGATCTCTGGCAGTGTCTCATCAAGCTCTTGGACCACCTCGACGTTCTCCGGCACAGTAATACGAGACAGCGCCTCTTGAAGTACCTCGCTGACGCTTATCTTGCGCTTGGTGGGAGGCTTCGCTTGGGCGAAATCAAGCAGGCTTGAGATGATTGCCTCGGAGGTCCCCACTTCCTTTCCCAGGATCTCTAAGGTCTCCTTCACTTCCGGATCGGGCTTCTCCAGCACCATGTTGAGGAAATAAGCGGCATTCTTGATTGCGCCCAGTGCGTTACGCAAGTCGTGGCCCACTCCACCGGCTAGCTGGCCAAGCACAGCCAGCTTCTCCCTGCGAACCAACTGCTCCTGAGCTTCACGAAGTTCTTTGGTGCGTTCCTCCACCATCTCTTCCAGTCGCTCTAAGTACTCCTTTAGCTGTTCCTCCGCCTGCTTGCGTTCGGTGATGTCCTGAAAGATCCCCACGAGTTTGACCGTCTTGCCATCTACAACCTTAGGTGTGCATATGCTATGAGTCCACAGCCTCTTACCCTTGGCTGTAGTTAAGCGCAACTCCAAGTCGTACGGTTCGCCGTGGTTGAGAGCCCTCTGAATGGCGTGCCGCAGTTTCGTGCGATCCTCTGGATCAAAGAAATCGACTGCCTTGTCCAGAGGAGGGTGTTGGTCTAGTGGAAGCTCGTGTATTCGGTATGTCTCCTCGGTCCAGGTAACTTCTAAGGTTTTCGCGTCGACCTCCCATCCACCTACCTTTGCCATTTGTCCCGCCTGCTTGACGAGTTCCTGGCTCCTTGCTAGAGATTCTTCCACCCGTTTTCGTTCAGTAATGTCACGAGCAAGGGCCAACACTAGCGTCTTGCCTTGAATCTTTACTGGATTGGTACGAATCTCTATTGGAACTTGCTTCCCATCTTTGCGTGTCAGAATGAGCTCGTTTGGTCCGGTCTCTTTCCCTAAAGCGTTCCTGGCTAGTAGCATCGATGCCTTAGCTATCTGCCTTGGTGACAAGAGTTTCACGTTCAAGAAGCTCTTTCCGATCAATTCCTCTCTGGCATACCCGCATAGTTTTTCCGCTGCCTCGTTGCCATCAATGAACGTGCCTTTCAAACTACTCAGGTAGTAAGCGTCGGGGGCTTTTTCAAAAAACAACCCCAGACGTCCTTCTGAATCCCGCAGCTGCCTCATTTGCTCAGCTACCAGTTCTTCCAGATGCTTGCAGTGTTCTTGGTTCTCCTCTTCCAGGTGGCGGTTCTTGTCTAGCAGGGCCTTCTTCTCGGCGGCAGCGGAGACCGTTCTGGTAATGTCGTCTCTGGAGATGGGCTTGGTGAGATAATCAAACGCGCCCTTTCTCACGGCCTCCATGGCAGTCTCTATCTCCGGTTCATCGGTGATCATGATGATCTGTACGTCGGGTTGTGTATCGTGGATATTGCCGAGCAGCGCCACACCACTCTTGCGTGGTAAGATGATGTCGGTGACGACTACGTCGAATAACTCTTCTCGTAGGAGACTGAGCGCTTCTGAAGCATCAGCGGCAAGAGAGACCGTGTGACCCTCCTGCTTGATGAACTCGCCCAGGCTTGTACGTATCCTTTGCTCATCATCAACAATCAGTACGCGCGCCATGATCTTGACTCCTTGGCTGACACTACGCCACCTCCAGGTCATCCGCGCTTCCTTCAACGAACCGCCCATCGGCGTTCATCACGAAAAGGGACTCGAACCGATATGAGCCTTGGGCAACCACCTCAGTAAGGTCGTGGATACTGGCAAGATCCATGCTGCGAAACTCGGGCCGCTTGGATAACGCGATTAGCCTATCCTTGGTTTGGCTCAGATCCGTGTCTAGTTCACGGGCAATGCTGGAGGCAATGTCTTCTTGGTGAACCTGAGTTGTTCGTATCGCCTGCTCTTGGGTGTGCGGAATGATGTAGAACACCTGGAACAGTAGTGATACCCCCAAGATCGGTACAAAGAGGCTGATCAGTTTCACTCGCCAGCTCAGGCTGCGCATGTGTCCCTCTCTCTATGCTCTTGTATCTTCACGGGCACGATCTTCGCTAAGTGGATGATCTCGATCAGAGCAACGTAGCAATCTGCCCAGCTCTCTATTATGCCTTATTATACCTTACCTGCATGCGTTTATACCGTATTATACGTTACCCGCATTTGTACCTTATTGCCTGCATGCGTTTGACAATTCCTGAAGTACTCTTGCAGAGAGGCGGCTGCCAAGTTCTCTTTTATGAAACATGCTTGTTGGACCTTGATTTTTTCGCACATACCCGTAGGCAAGCGGCTGCTACATCCGGATCGTATAGCTTCCCCTTGTTCTTTCTGATCTCCTTCATTGCCCTGTCGATGCCGAGTGCCGGACGGTAAGGGCGATCAGATGACATCGCCTCCACCACGTCAGCAACGGCGAGGACCCGAGCCTCTAGCAAGATGTCGTCGCCCTTGAGACCTTGTGGATATCCAGACCCGTTCATCCGTTCGTGGTGCTGAAGTACAATCTCAGCCACTGGCCAGGGAAACTGTATTTGCTTCAATATGTCATATCCGCTCTGGGGATGCATCTTAACCAAGTCAAATTCGATTCTATCTAATAAACCACTTTTCCTAAGAATCTCAGTAGGGACATTGATCTTACCGACGTCATGTACCATCGCAGCCACGCGGATTCCCTCGATCTTCTCATCGGAAAGGCCCATCTCCTTGGCTATGCCGCAGCTCAGCTGGGCTACCCGCCGTTGATGACCAGCGGTATGAGGATCCTTCATCTCGACTACTGACGCCACGGCATGAATCGTCGTCTCCAGGCTTCTTCTTAGCTCCTCGAAGTCGACCGCTGACGCCACGGTATGAACCGTCGTCTCCAGGCTTCTTCTTAGCTCCTCGAAGCTTTCTTTCAGCTCCCCCTCCGCCCACTTGCGCTCAGTTACGATGCGCTCGAGTTCTGCCACACGCTGACGTAGCTGTATCAATTTATCCCTCAGTTGGGTGTTCTTCCCTTCCTTCACCTCTCAACTCCAATCAACTTCGACACCCCCTAGGTTTCAGGCTTGCTGCGGGCTTCTTCACTGACCCTAACTGTGGAACATCTCCGGTAGTTAGACTAGTCGGTCTCAGCAGCCTTTGTCTTCGATGGTCGAGATCCGACAAGAAAGCTTTTAAGAAGAAAACTTCCGACCATGAGCACTACGATACTCGCTCCAATTATCGCGCTCGCAACAAAATGGGACTTTATGATAGTACCTTGCACTAAATCATATCTCATTATGAAATACATGAGAATCCAATGAATGGGGCTTGCTATCAGACCAGGGGAGTACTCCCTGAGGATGCCCGTTGCGATCGCATGCTTGAAACCATTTATGACAAGGATCCAAGCAAAGCTCAAAGGAAAAATGATCCAGCTGCCACCTAAAACTTCATACAGGAGTATCCCGGCTGTGTAAACCAACAGAAAAACCGCGTTAAACCAGAAGAAGGTCTTTCCGCCATAATCCGACCAAAACCATTTTTCCCTTATGTTGGCGAATCTGCCATCCACTGACTGTTCAGCGACCTGGACACATAAGGCCATTACACTTGCCCAAAACAGGAAGTTCACAGGTATATTCATTTCAAGTCTCCTCCTCTTGCAGTACCGAAAAAAGTTTGGTGATAACTAAGCATTACCAATCTCCCCTCCAATCACCTCCTCGCCGGGGCCAAAGCTAGCAATCCTCTTGCTGCTTGCTGCCCTGGACAAAGCCTTTCTTGAATCCTCAGAGACTAAACTGGATTCCAAAGCATTACGTAAGAGAGTAGGTGGGATTATGCGAGGATTCAATCGGGAAATACCTATATCCTACCTACGAAATACCTTCATCTGTACCGAGGAATGGATGAGACAGGAGAAGTGTCGTGGCCTCCAACCTGAAGTTCTCAAGGCTCCAGGGGTTGGTTTTGCAACAAAGGTGCAGCATTGGCGCTATAGGGCATTACGCACAGAGAACTGCTCATTATAAAAGGAAGAAGGCTCCTTCTCGTTTCGTGTAGGTAGCCTTGAAAGAGGGGTTACGCCACAATGAGGCATGTCCACATGAGTAGGTTCTCATGGGCCGGATCTGTGCTTATGATTGAACCACGAAGGTGTCTTCCTGTGCGTTCCCACGACTGGTGACGTGGTAGATGGCCACTTCGCATTCCAGCCGCAACGGCCTTACCATGACATCCCAAGCCTAACACGAAGAAGACCAAGAATAAAGGTGTGACCCGGTCTCCGCATGACTTCACTTGCTTCTTGTTAGTCTTCTTTGAGCGAGTAGCTCTTTGGCTTTCTCAATCTGGGCACGCACCACTGCTGGAGCCGTACCCCCCTGCGTATCCCGCGCTTCTACCGACCGTTGGAAATCAAGGGCCTCATACAGGTCTTCGCTAAAGGCCGAATGGATGGCCTGGTAATCGACTAGAGGTAAGTCTTTCAGTGATACTCCCAACCTCTCGGATTGCCTGATGGCCAGACCTACCACGTGATGACTCTGGCGGAATGGTATGCCTCTACGCACCAGGTAGTCTGCAAGATCTGTTGCGAGAAGACTATCGTCCTGCGCGGCGGTCATGTGTGCCGCATTCACCTGCAGAGTGCGAATTACCCCAGCTGCGATAGGAAGCTCCTTTTTGAGCGTATCGATTACATCGAAAAGTGACTCCTTATCCTCCTGTAGGTCTTTGTTGTATGTTGATGGAAGCCCCTTTAACGTTGTCAGCAGCCCAGCTAAGTGACCCACTATTCGTCCGCTCTTACCGCGTATCAACTCCAGCGAGTCTGGATTCTTCTTTTGGGGCATGATGCTGGAGCCGGTAGTGTAAGCGTCAGCTATTTCCACAAAGCCAAACTCGCGTGTAGCCCATATGATGAGAGTCTCCGCCAGGCAACTAAGGTGCACCTGCACAAGCGCAGCCCAACTCAAGAATTCGACAACGTAGTCTCGGTCGCTCACCGCATCCATACTGTTCTCGCTTACGCCGGCGAAGCCCAGTTCGGCGGCCAGCGTCCTGCGGTCTATGTTGAATGGATTCCCGGCCAGCGCCCCCGACCCTAGCGGACAGACTCGCATCCGCCCTGTTAAATTGGTTAGTCGCTCGTGATCACGTTGAAACTTCCAAAAAGACGACATCAACCAGTGGCTGAAAAGCACTGGTTGCGCTGATTGTAGATGTGTGTAACCTGGCATGACAATGTCCAGGTGACTCTCAGCCTTCTCCACAACGGCCACTTGTAATTCGATCAAGGCCTGTCTCAAGCCCGTTATCGTGTCCAACAAATAGAGGCGGAGATCGGTCGTCACCTGATCGTTGCGGGAGCGACCGGTGTGCAGCTTGCCTGCTATTGGGCCCATTAGCTCCTCAAGTCGCCGCTCGACGGCAGTGTGAATATCCTCATCGCCCGGTTTGATCTGAAAGGCGCCGGTGTCGAATTCGGTACGAACCTTCTCCAGGCCAGCAATAATCTGCTTGCGTTCTTCTTTGGTAATGATGCCCGCGTGTGCCAAGGCACTGGCATAGGCGATACTCCCTCGAATATCGGCAGCGTACATCCGCCGGTCGAATGCGATGGAGTCGCTAAAGTGTCTCATCAACTCATCGGTTGCTGATGTAAAACGCCCTCCCCAAAGTGTCACGTTTTCTCCTCCTTGCGGGTTGTAACCCAGCATTAGTCTCGTTTAAAGCGGCTGTAGTCGGGTGACTCTAGCTCGGCCATCCCGCCATTCTCCATGTCGATCAGCGCTTTAACCTTGATAGGCAAACCAAACAGATTGATGAAGCCTTCTGCGTCACTCTGGTCATAGACGTCGTCCTGGCCAAAGGTGGCAAAATCCTCGCGGTAAAGACTAAAAGGCGACTTGCGGCCTACCACGGTACAACTGCCCTTGTATAGCTTGACACGTACGGCCCCAGTCACCCGTTCCTGAGTCGTAGCGACGAAGGCATCTATGGCCTCACGCAGTGGCGTAAACCACTGACCGTTGTACACCAATTCAGCGTAGCGATGGCCGACTAGTTCCTTGTAATGTAGGGTTTCCCGATCCAGACAAATGCTCTCCAGCCCTTGGTGTGCGGTATAGAGGATGGTGCCTCCAGGGGTCTCGTACACGCCCCGCGATTTCATGCCCACCAGGCGGTTCTCCACTATGTCAGCAAGACCGACCCCATGGGCACCACCCAGTTCATTGAGGTGGGTGAGGAGTTCCACTGCTCCCTGCGGATCGCCATCAATAGCGATTGGCACACCCTTGTTAAAACCAATGGTCAAGTAATGGGGGTCATCAGGCGCACCCTCTGGCGGCGTGGTGAGGCAGTACATCTCTTTCTCTGCCTCGTTCCAAGGATCTTCCAAAATGCCGCCTTCATGACTCAGGTGCCAGATGTTGCGATCGCGACTGTAGATGGATTTTTCTGTTGTTGCCACTGGAATACCATGAGCACGGGCATAGGCTAGTGCATCCTCACGAGAGCGGATCTTCCACTCGCGCCATGGAGCAATCACCTGCAATGTAGGGTTAAGGGCTTTAAAGGTGAGCTCGAAGCGTACCTGATCATTACCCTTGCCAGTGCAGCCGTGTGCTACAGCGTCGGCCCCTTCCTCTTCAGCAGTCTTCACCATGTACTTAGCAATGAGGGGACGAGCAGTAGCTGTACCCAAAAGGTAAAGTTTTTCATAGATAGCGCCCGCCTGCAGGGTGGGGAACGCGTATTCGGTGAGAAACTCTTCACGCAAATCGGCAATGTAAACCTTGCTTGCGCCACTAGCAATGGCCTTTTCCTCCAACCCTACTAGTTCATCGCCCCCCTGTCCTACATCGGCAGTAAAGGCAATTACCTCACAGTCGTAGTTTTCCTTTAACCATGGAACAATAACCGAGGTATCCAACCCTCCGGAGTAAGCTAACACCACTTTCTCGATTTTCTTCATTTTTAAGCTCCTTTAAGCTGCTTCTATTGGTCTATAAGACTTCATATTTATTTGGGGAAAGAGCCACTTGGTCGGAAAAGATAACTTGATGGCTGTGAAAAGGATCGGCGGGCCGGGCAGCAACCTCAACCGTATACGTAAGAGTTAAGCTAGAAAAGGGGGGAAAGACGCATACAGCTCGGGATGCTACCCGGCCGTACGTCTACGCAAGCAAGAAAAACATCTAGGCTTATACCACTTCATGACTGTTGTACTATACACCTCCTCCCTAATGATGTCAACCTCCCGCATTGCCTCAGCCAAGAAATGTACTCCAAGTAGGAGGTTTACCCGGTAGAATAAGAAAAGACTTACCCCGTGGAATAACTGAACATGGGGGTATTCCGCAGGGCGAAGGATATTGCACAGAGTGAACCCGCAGTAGGCCCTACTGGAAGAATGACAACTGCTTAGTAGAGCAGAAGAACTACTCCGTCGTGAGGAGATTAGAGCTGGTTCACAATCCTTGCTCTATATTCCAATCCCGCTATCGAGTCTACGAGTTGCTCGGAATCGAGGTTATTACCTACCACCATGACACGGCCTTGTTTCAAGCTCACCTGCACGGTTTGTACACCGGTGCACTCCGCAACTGCTCGTCTGACGCTTTCGACGCAGTGATTGCAGTGCATGCCAGTAACCGCGAGCTCCAACCGCTGCCCTTGGGAAGACCTCTCTGTCTTGCTGTATTCTGCATTGTTCTTAGCAGCACGTTTCTCACGAAGGAATCTTGATCCAAAGGAGAACGTAAGCACCCCTAACAAGACGACCGCCGCTAACTGAGAGAATAAACCGCCTTCCGCGTGCACATACGCATAGGTTGCAAGCTGCGGCAGTGTTTCTTCCACTATCGGTACCAACCGGTCGAGCAACAATCCAAAACCAAAGGCGCTTGCCGCAATGGTAAAAAGAAACAGCGCCGTAGTACGTTTGCCTAGCACTTTCCAAACGGTGGTTAGTGTGGCAGCGTTGGTAGCAGGCCCAGCGATCAGGAAGGCCACTACCGCACCGAACGATGCTCCCATGTGCAGAAAGCCGGCAGCGATCGGTATCGATGCAGTGGCACATACGTATATTGGTACCCCCACTGCCATCATCACCAGGATCGACAGCACGCCACCGCCGATATACACCTGCAAGTACCCTGCTGGCACCAGGGCGGCCATCACCCCAGCGATCAGGATGCCGATGAGCAAGGCAGATCCGATATCCTGTGGCAACGTGACAAACCCGTACCTCAGAATGCGCGACAAGACACTCTTATCTCCCTTATCCGCGCAGCAATCACCATTGCAGATAGGCCGTCGTTCCTTGCCGCGGGCTAAGCCTTCTCCGTCCGGCTCACCGAAGAACCGCACCAACACACCGCCAAGAAATCCGGTGAGCAGCGCCACAATCGGTCGAAAAACGGCAAAGACTGGGCCAAGCAGGGAGTAGGTGACAAGGATCGAATCCACCCCGGTCTGTGGCGTTGAGAGCAGGAACGCGGTTGTGGCTGCCCGGCTCGCACCGTGCCTACGGATCGAGGCTGACACTGGAATTACGCCACATGAACATAACGGAACCGGTACGCCGAAAATCGACGCTTTCACCACCGATGCCACCCCTCGCCCACCCAGGTGTCGTTCCACCCA
>Ga0315548_1002620_pt1 | contig 13866 bp, 10 predicted proteins | sample SalMarSW160110MG_2_FD_202540 | JGI IMG/M metagenome (GOLD analysis project Ga0315548, IMG submission 202540) | Salt marsh sediment microbial communities from the Plum Island Ecosystem LTER, Massachusetts, United States - Salt Marsh Sediment SW1601-110 ... | reverse complement strand
CGTTAGTTTTCCCATAGTTTATGTTCACTACGAGAACAAAAACGAAGCTTCTAACGAAGAATTCTTTTTCGGTGTCTCCTTTGGCGGAAACACAACCAGCCAAGCTTATCATCGACAAAGTTAAGGGATACACAAATTTCTTTCTCATAAACAATTGGGACATATCCATCAACGAGACGGCTTTGAACGAAATCAGCCAATACGCCATAGACGCTAACATGAACATTATTGTATACTTCGATTTTGTCCCCCGAAATTTCACATGGCTTCAGCCATGGCTAAACATGGCAAAAGAAAAATGGGGAGACCAATTTTTGGGTATTTACCTCTACGATGAGCCTGGTGGAAATCAGGTCGACACAGGCCAATGGCATACAGGTAACTTAATCAGGAAGGCTATGGCAAATCTTTCAGACTACAGCGATGCAGCAAATCGATTTGCAACAACCATCCCCTCTACCATCAGTTGGCAGAATGTGAAGAACAGCAACCTCCCAATCTTCACTTCCGACTATGCACTTTACTGGTTTGACTACTTGGCGGGCTACGACACAATTTTCGCTGAGTTAGGCTGGAACCACAGCAGGACTCAACACATAGCTCTTTGCAGAGGCGCAGCAAATGTACAAAACAAAGACTGGGGAGCCATAATCGTATGGACCTATGAAAATCCGCCACACTTAGAGAGCGGAACAAAGATACTTCAGGACATGATCACAGCCTACCGAGCAGGAGCCAAATATGTAGTTGTATTCAACTTTCCTTACGATCAACCCTTTGGCATCTTGGAGGAAGAGCACTTCGCCGCCATGGAAACATTCTGGGATATGACGCGTTCGCACCAGCAAGGTTCTCTTGAAAAAGTAGAGGCGGAAGTAGCTTTTGTCCTTCCTAAGGATTACGGTTGGGGTATGCGAAGATTAGAAGATAAAATATGGAAACCAGAATGGGGTCCGGATGACCAGTCTCCTTTGATTTGGGAAAACATGAACAAGCTCATCGAAAGATACGGATTAAAATTGGACATAATATATGATGATCCACAGTTTAACTACAAAGAAAAATATTCGCAAATCTATTATTGGAACAGCACAATCAGTTGAAATCCCTTTAGAAAACTAGCGATGTTTTGGCTTTAGAACAGCTTCCTCTATATCCATGTAGCAGAAATTTCCAGTCGGATTCGGTGACCCCCCATAATCAACGACTTGACTTTTCTTACTGAACTTGGTGATTTTGATGCTCTCCTTAAAGAGCGGCGCATCAAGCACAGTGGTGTGAAACTCTCCGGGTTCTCCTGTGGCATCTATTCCAACGCCGGGCCGGCCGACTAGGGGCTTCATATCCTCAACGCAGGCACTATCAAACTCACGACCCAACCATTCTTCACCAAAGTACTTCAGATCTATACAGCTAAGAATAGGCCTCATGCCAAGTGAGAGCTCCATGTTTAAAACACGTTTACGGTAAGGGTTCCCAGGAATGAAAGAGAAAGGACGATCCCACAGAGGCATTATCAATTTCATGTTTAACTTTTTGCAGGCATCCTTCCAAACACGCTTGTGATGTACGTTGTCGATGTCTCCGGTTACGATGGCTTCGATTCCCTCCTCTTTGTTCAGACGAGCGTGAACATCAAGAATTTGATCGTACCGATCCTGTGGGCGTGTGCTCTCGATCTTTATCTTGATGTGTGGGATTCCCAGAGCCTTTGATTGCAGCTCCATTACAGGTAAGCTGTGAAAAACATAAGGGTCCATGTAAACGTAGGTAACAAGGAAAGCAACTTCGTGACCCTGCTCTATTACCTTGTGGTACGCTGTGCAGCAGTCTTTGCCTCCGCTCCAGTGGACGACAACTCTCATTCAGCCACTCTCACCAGTCGAAAGGGGTATGACAAAGAATAACTATTAAATTTACTGTTGTTTTGGCATGAGGAACAAAGTCAATAGATTAGGTTTTTAGAAGCTATCTAAGCGTTAGTTTTGCTTTTATGGCTCGTAGAAGGTGGGCTAATACTGTCCGACCTATTGATAAGCTCCAAAACCTTCCTTTGGTTAACATGTTGAGAAAATATTGTGGACGAAGATAAAACCTGCGAAATGCCTGTTCGCGGATTTCCCTCAACTCTTGCATGCTTAATGTTGGAATCTCAAAGATGGGAGTCGCTGTATCGTACTTGTCGAAGTCAGTTACTTTTATCCAACCCATCTTCTTCACATAATCAGCCATCGGAGTTCCAGGATAAGGCGTTGCTATATAATAACCTATGTCATCGGGACTTATTTCTTCAATAAGTTTAATGGTTTCCCAAGCGGTTTCCTTAGTTTCACCTGGAAACCCAAGAACCACATTTGCGATGGTTATCATTCCAACTTCTTTCGCCAATTTAAATGCCTTCTTTGTCTTCTCTATAGTAAGTCCCTTTCCCATGGCATCCATAATCCGCTGCGAACCGGACTCGACACCTAACCATACGGCGAAGCAGCCAGCATCCTTCATTTTCTGGAGCAAATCCTTTGTGATCAAGTCAACACGAGTCCCGCAATCCCACGTTATCCTAAGATTTCGATCATGAATTTCCCTGCATATTTCCTCAACTCTAGACCGATCTACGGTGAATGAATCATCATAAAAAGTAAACCGGTCCGCACCGTAAGTGTTATGAAGATATTCAAGCTCGTCCACGACGTTTTTTGCGCTACGCATCCGATATCCTCGCCCAAACATCCTAACCGAAGAGCAGAACTCGCACCAAAATATGCAGCCGCGGCTTGTCATTAAGGGAAATATTACATCGCCGTATTTTCGGAGGCGCTCAATAGGCCAGAGATGATGAGCAGGAAACGGTAAACTGTCAAGGTCTTTTATGTAAGGTCTATCGGGGTTCCGTATAATTTTCTCACCCTTTCTGTAAGTTATGCCTAAGACATCATGGAAATCTCTGCCCTTCTCTAATCTCTCCACAAGCTCTAGTATCGTGTTTTCGCCCTCTTTCCTCACAACCCCATCCAAGGAGGGACATTCCTGCAAGGCTTTATCATCCCAAAACGTAACGTGAACGCCTCCAAGAAGGGTTAAGCATTTTGGATTAATTTCTTTAGCGATTTTTGCTATGCGGAGCGCAGATTTGTAGGTGAGGGTGGTGGAGGTCATTCCAACTATGTCTGGTTTCCGTTTACTAAGTTCGCTTTTTACTTCTTCATAGGCTATGTCGAGAACTTGGCAATCGATCACATCAACTTCATACTGACTCTTCTCTAAAACAGCAGCCAAATACCCTAGACCTAAAGGGGTAAATGGAGGATGCTTATGTGCGCCCTTCGGGTAAGGTGGGTTTACAAGAGTTACATGCGGCTTCATATTTCTTCCCTGAGCCTTTATCCTTTCCGCAAATACAAGAAGCTGCATGCTTAATATGTTTTGCATAATTGTGTTTACACATGGTGAAAAAGATCGAATGATGAAAAGGCGCGAGAAGAATACGTTTTTGAGAAGAAAGATGAAATCAAGCAGAAACATTATTGCTTTTTTATCTGTAATTGCAAGAACCAAGCAAAAAAAAACAAAATATGGGATTCTTTAAGCTAGCAAAACATTCTCATTTCCCAGAAGATGGGAAAAAAGAAGCAAATTGAAGGTTTGTAGTGGTTTTGCTGTCTTTCACCTGAACCAACCGGACATCCAAGCGCCAATTGCACCAAATATGCCCCAAACGCCGTAAATTGCAATGTAAGTAAAGTATGCAAGGCCCACTGCGTCCCAATAGGTCATGCCCATCTGGGCCATTGGAGAGAACCAAATGTACGTCTGGGTCGTAAATATTGTTGCAACTGCGGCAGCCACTATTGCCACAATCAACATGGCTTTTAAGCCGGTAGACCCCTTATTGCGCGAGCGTGCCATTAAGGATCCGGCTATGTATCCCGCTAACATGCCAGCGACAATCAAACCAAGCCAGTCTAAGGTCGCAGAGATTCCGCCGTAGTATGTGGCCATGCCCACCGTAAAGAGTACACTACCTATGAATCCTGCTATGCCTCCAGTCCACCTGTTCAGAACAATTCCAACCATTACTGGAATAGCACAGGTGAGAAGACCCTCAGCGATGCCAACGGTAATTATATGTTGTAGAGGTATTTCTGGTCCTCCCCAGATCGATTCTGGGAAAGATACATGTATGTTCGCCAGAGCGTCAAATATCACTGTTGGAAAAAGGAGTATCAATACACCTATAGCGATTGGTATAACGACACCGAGCGAAATTTCACTGAAGAGCAAACCATAAAATTTATCTGTTAATGACAAATTTCTTCCACCTCTTTCTTTTTATTTACGTAACTATTGCTTAATAAGCTTTTCACCTTATTTACACGCAAATGTCTCAACTAAGCACCCTTACAAAGGCGCAAGGATTTCTCCCAAAAATTAGCTATTTTATGCCTTAAAATTAGTTTTTATTTTTCATTTGATAGGAAAAAAGAGAAAAAATAACAGGTGTGCACAATTTTTTGTGCACATTTTCAGAGTTTTCAAGGATTTACGTTTTTTGTATTCTTTCTCTAGCTGAAACGATTGTGGTTTTGCCTAACCATCCGACCTGCTCAGCTTCGCACGTTTTTTCTTACGAATAGCCAGTTTCGTAACTTCTTCCTTGTCCACTTTACCCTTAGCCAAATCGAGACTTGCAAATAGTTTTTCGCCAATATCCGACCGCACTATTACAGTCGAATATCCCTCATCGCTACCCACCGCACCAACAGAAATATCAGAGTATTTTGCAGTGAAGTCAGGGCAATCGAGGCATCTTTCTTCAACAGCGTTATTGAATTCTTTTACTTTTACAGAGTGGTCCTTTCCATCGACTCGAACAATATATTTTCCCTTGTGAATCTGAGTCTTCTCCGCGCGGTCCAAATCAACACCTAATAGCCTCGCTGTTTCTTCTTTGAGCTGGTTGTAGTCGAAGCATTCGTAACAGAACAATCCGATTATGGTTAGTTCTAGGTCTGAAAAATATGTAACACATGAAGTTCATCCTTTTTCAACTCACCTAAACGATAAGAAGTCCCTTACTTAAGGGGCTTATTGAATTCGTCATTCTGAACTGCTGGACCATAGCTGCAAAAGTAGCAAGCTGACAGTATCTATTGTAGCCACACTGGGCACAATGTATAGATAAATTCCTTTCCACCTATAGTTTGTAGCTTTTTCCCTTCGCACAGAACTAGATGCCGTCTTTCGGATAGCTTGGACACTTCATAGATGTATTTTTCAGCATTTCTTATGTGTCAGCTACCAGCAATTTGTAGTTGCACTTCAGAATAAAATTTGTGTCTTTGGGTTTAATGGTCTTTGAGGAAAAACAACATGCGCACGCAATTCTGCGCTCATAATTTTTCCAGAGTGTTTGAGGGTTTATGCTTTTGTATTTGATGTTCGACGGAACAACTATACCATTCGAATTAATCATTGAGAGATATATAGAATAGCAGCGCTAAACGTTGCAGTATTCCATTTGGGCAGCATAGCCCAAAATCATTTGATTTCGCCGCAGATAGTCTCTGCTAATGGAATTCCTGTAGGACAAACATAGGAGCACAGCCCACATCTAAGGCAATCATGAAGATATAAGCGTTCGGCCTTTTCAAGATCTCCTTTTTCTATGGCTTTAAAGATCAATATAGGATGCAGATAGACTGGACAAGCGCTGATACATTTGGAACATCTCATGCACACTGTTCTTCTTTTAACAATCTTATACTGACTCTTCGAGAAAACAAATATGCCAGAAGTATTCTTTGTCACAGGGGTCTCTGTTGTTGGAATAGCATTACCCATCATGACCCCGCCTAACACCACTTTTCGAACATCGTCTGGGTCCACGTTAAAATGATCGAGAATGTTGCCTATGGGGGTACCTATCTTCACTAACAAGTTCTTTGGCTCTACCATGTCGCCCCTAAAGGTTGTTACTCTTGATATTAGGGGTTCTCCCTCAAAAACTGCATTTGCAACAGCATTGATGGTTGCCACGTTGTGGACTACAACGCCCATCTCATAGGAACGTTTTCCAGCCGGGACTTCCCACCCGAAAAGTTCTTTCTGTAGGATACCAGCATCGCCATGTTGGTAACTAAACGGCCTGGCAACAATTCTGGTGTTCGGCTCTCCGGAAAACTCTTCTTTTAACTTCTCTACAGCCTCTATTTTGTTGTGCTTGATGGCGATTACGACCTCTGGATCGCCTAATACCTTACGCATTACTTTGACGCCTTTCAGGATGTTAGAAGTTTTTTCTATTATCAGTCTTTCATCAGATGTCGAGTAGATGTCGCTTTCCTGTGCGTTGACCACCAGATGTTTTATCGGCTGGTCAGAAGGCGGAGAGAGTTTGATGTGTGTCGGAAAACATGCTCCTCCTAAGCCAATTATTCCTGCCTCTCTAACGGTCTTAATAAGGGAGACAACAGAAACATCTTTTAATTCCGATTCTGAGATGGGTTTTAGAGTTTTATCCTTTCGTTTCTTTCTGTCGTTTTCTATGAAAATTGCCCGGGTATAATCCCCATAACGAGGATTGTATGCTTTGTCTATTCTTGTCACTTTGCCGGAGATAGGGCTGTGGACTGGGGCAGTTATTTTTTCCTTGGAGTCAGCTATTTTTTGTCCAATTGAAACGTTGTCGCCCACCGAAATTAGGGGAGCATTTTCAGCTCCTACGTGTTGAAAGGTCAAAATCACCGCGGTTTCTGGATCAGGAAAAACTTCGATAGGAGTTTTTCTCGCTATTTCTTTTTTCTCTTTTATTTTGACTACCAAATTAAAATTCATCTCCGTCCGAATGGTTTATGCACTCCAACCTGATCTAGCAAGGGAACAGTTAGGTTCATTATAACCAACGCAAGAATAGATCCTCCAAAGAATCCCATGTAAACCTGAATAATCATTGTCACTATGGCTAAGCCTGACCCGAATATGATTTGGCCTAAACTGGTCAGGGGGGTAGTTGCAGGGTCTGTTGCCATGAAGAATGCCAGGAAAATCGAACTGCCGATAAATAGTGCAAAGCCGACTCTTAGCGATACGTCTCCGCCATAAATGCCAGTCATAATCAGAGCCATTACTACCGTAGTTACCAGATAAGCCAATGTTATTCGCCATTTTATGTAACCGCGGCAGAGCACGAACAAGCCTAATCCAACAACGATGACAGCGATGCTTGAAGCGCCGCCTATCCATGTGTGATACTTCAGCAATATTAGGGTCTTGAAAAAGTCCGCGGGAGAAACACTGCCTGTGGCATAGCCTACGTTAGCCAAACATGATTGCACGAGAGAACCGAAAGAAGGCAAATCAGGAGTGCCGCTGAAAAGTACAGGGCCAGCTAGAGATACCATCTCGTGAGCCGACGGCTCTAGAACTGTCTTCAGGAAGGGAAGGAAAACCACTAGTTTTGCGGTTGCTGCTGGGTTTACGTATTTTCTGCCTAGCAATCCTTGAAGTTTCTTGAACACGACCATGCCGATCGCGGCAATTATAGCAACGTCAACATACGCCATAGGTGCCTCCATTGGCAGTAATTCAGGCATACCAGCATATATAGACATAAACGGTGAAGAAGGTGTGGCCAGCGTGTATGAAAGAGCCACAATTAGCCCGAAGACAGCTGCAGACATTGTGTTCAAGGGTCCCTTTTTCCCCATTATCAGGGAGAGCAGATAATCGCAGGCTATAGCGACTAAAACCGAAATTGCAGATATTATAATTGAATCGAAACCAAATGAAATGAAAGATACAGCTGCGAGAATGCAGAGCGCAATAAACGTATATTTCATTAGGAGATTCTTTGTCATGCGACCTGTCACATGAGGAGCTAATTCAACCACCAACTTGGTGGGGGATTCATCTTTCATTTTCTGGAACCCTCTATAGTTGAAGCTAACTCTTTAGAAGTTAAAAGATATAAGCTTTTGTAAAGTTTTAGGTCGTTTTCCCTTTATGCCTACTGATGACCAAGTAAAAAGTATTTTTTATTTTTATGCATATTATTGAAAGGAAATACCTTTGCATAAGTAAGCTTTCAACTTGAAGGAGATGATGGAGAAAGAAACATACAGGCATTATGGTTTGAGGTTTCACACAAAGGAAAAATGCAGATTTCGACGCTTTTCTTTTTCATGGGCATAATAAGTAGTTGTTTGGGTGCATGGGCTGTTGTCCATGACTGCTAGAAAGAGTGATACATGTTTTTCAGGATTATATAACTTTTGGAGATCTTATAACTTTATAAGATTTGTAAGTATATAACACTTTCAGGTTGAATCGTGACTGAAATGAAGTATAAGGTAGTTTTGGCTATCCTTCTCGTTTCTATGTTCTTCGTTCTTCTTTTTTGGAGACTTGAGCCTGTGAAGGAACCTTCAAAGCCTGACTTTTTTGTCGGTGTTGACACTGCATATGACGATGTGGGGGACATCGAAAAACTTGTTGACAAAGTAAAGTCTTACACGAATTTTTTTGGTATAGGCAGTTCAGGGATAACCTTTAACCGTACGAGGCTTGATGAGGTCTGCCAGTACGTTTACGATAGTGGACTTTACTTTATGGTGTATCAGCACCCAGCCCCAACTGGAGGAATTAATCAGTCTCAATGGGTTGCCGATGCTAGGAAAAAGTGGGGGGACTGCTTTTTGGGGTTGTATATTGCTGACGAGTTTGGCGGACGCCAAATAGACTGTGACGGCGACTACATGCCGATAAAAGAAGCAGACAACTACACAGATGCAGCTAACAAGTACAATGAGTATGTGAATCATTTTTTGAGCTATTATACAGAGGATTATATGCATGCTGGTGATTTGCTCTCGTTTACTGCTGATTATGCGCTTTATTGGTTTACTTACAAAGCGGGCTATGATGTGATTTTATCTGAGTTTGGATGGAACCACAGCAGACTGTTGAATATCGCGCTCAACAGAGGCGCCGCAAAGATGCATGATAAAGAGTGGGGAGCAATAATCACATGGACCTATAACGAACCACCCTACATGGAATCAGCAGATGAACTTTACTATGACATGGTTTTAGCCTATGTTAGCGGAGCCAAATACGTGATCATTTTAAATTACTCACAGGAAAAGTGCACACCTTATGGAACACTAACCGAGGATCACTTCGATGCCATGAAGAGATTTTGGAGTTACATTCACACAAACCCTGAAAGACATAGCATTTACTGCCCTACCTGTACTCAGATAGCGTACGTTCTCCCAAAAGACTACGGTTGGGGCTTTCGTGGAAGCGATGACAAAATTTGGGGATTTTGGGTCGATGAATTATCGACAACAATGGGGAAGACTGTTGACTATCTTCTGCATACCCATCACTTAGGTTTGGACATAATTTATGATGACCCAGAATACTACAACAAAATGCGCATATACAGTAAACTCTATTTTTGGAATGGAACGGTAACAACAAACTAGAATCAGTCGTGATATCTCTGAAAACATTGCTGATAGCGATTTTAGATTCTGCACTCATTTTTGAAAATAATAAAAAAGAGAAGCGGTGACTAGTTTTTTGTCTTTCTTCATGTAGACGTATGTAGCTATGGCGGTCACTACTATGAATAGAAACGCAACTATCGTGTAAATATATTCCGTTGGTATGTCCGCTGGTGACGACTCTTCTTCGCGCGGTGCGTGCTGCCTTAACGGTCGTGCGGGTCATAGGATTTGAGAACACCATGAAAGCCGATAAGATAAATAGCAAAGCCAAGACGACTACAACTATTGTATAGGTACGCTTTGATTCCCATTTCTCCACTTCAAAAAATTTATTTGTGGTAAGGTAAAGTCGAGATTTCTTATGAAAGCCATAGGCGGCTCTACCTCACTCGAGACGAAGTTTACAATATAAAAGTTATTATTTAGCGATTTAACATACTTAAAAAGAATCCACAATATGATCAGAGGAGAGAGGTACAATTGATTTTGTTGATGACAACCGCTCCACCCCTAAACTCACCTTGGGGGGTGCCAAAGAGACTTCCCCCTTTGGGATTAGCTTATGTTGCTGCGGCTCTCGAAAAAGCTGATTTCCACGTAGAAATCCTCGACAATTATCACCTTAAAAAATCAACCGAAGACATCAAACACGAAATCAAAAGGCTTGAGCCAGAAATAGTTGGAATAACATGCGGCTCCGTAACCTATCAACGATCCATTGAAACAGCTAAGGCAGTAAAAGAGGCGCTTCCTTCCTGCAAGGTTGTGGTTGGAGGATGGCATCCTTCATACATGCCTGAAAGCATGCTGCAACATCCAGAAGTAGACTACGTTGTCGTGGGAGAAGGCGAACGTGCAATGGTGGAACTTTCAAACAAAATTACGAAAGGTGAAGACAAAACGGCTATTGCCAAAATCTCAGGCATCGCTTATAGGTATAACGGAAAAACAATCAAAACTCCTCCCGAATTTATACGTGATCTGGATCAGATCCCTTTTCCAGCAAGGCACTTACTGCCCATGCACCTCTATGAGAGAACGATTCCTTATTTGAGCGTTAGTCCTGTAGACACCATGAATGTGATACGGGGTTGTCCATATAACTGTTCATATTGTGAGATCAAAAGATTATGGGGATCAACGGTCCGCGCCTTTAGTCCCCCCAGAGTTGTAGATGAGATCAACCATCTGATCCAAAATTATGGTTCAAAGGGACTCTATTTTGTAGGGGACAACTTCACGATTAACAAAAAACAAACAATAGAACTGTGTAAGCTGATAAAAGAGGAAAAACTGGATATTGAATGGGCTTGCGATACCAGAGCCGACCTGATCTCGCGAGAACTGCTGCGGGAAATGAAAGCCGCTGGATGCCGGACTATATTTTTTGGAGTAGAATCAGGGGTGCCCCGCATTTTAGAAAAGCTCAACAAGAAAATTACTCTTCAGCAATTTGTTGACGCATTTAAGCTTTGCAAACAAGAGGGAATACGGATAGCATGCTCATTCATATTGGGAATACCTGGAGAAACAGTCAAAGACATGGAAGCCACGTTAAAGTTCGCAAAGAAGTTAAATCCTGACTGGTGTACGTTTGAGATATTCATAGCGTGTCCCGATAGTGAGTTATATCAGGAAATAATGCGGAATGGTCTCTACGATCGCATCGAAGGTTTTCTGGCATACGTCAAGACTGAGGATTTCAATTATGAATCGTTGATTGAGATTCAAAAGCGATTTCAAACTAGCTTCAATTTATCGCCGAAAAGAATGCTGCGAATAGTCAGACAAGACGGCGTTTTGACCGCCTTAAGAAAAAGCTTCAGACTTTTGTCAAGTTGATTGGGACCAGAATTTGTCCGTAGATGTAATTTTGATTGCTTAATTTCAAAATATGACCTATTGGACAACACGCACCAATATTAAGTGCTTTTTTCCTCCTCACTGAAGTCCCACACCAAAGAGATAATTCCATAATAAGATGCCGTTTTGGCTTGTTGACACCAATCGAGACTTCAGTTTTTAAAAAACTATTTATCCAATGGTGAAGATGTAACTTTACTGAGATTTAATGAAGCTAATACGACTGCTTTTGCTTATCGCATCACTTGTCTCCGCTGTCTGCTTAATTAATACCCATTTTTATTTTTCAATGGAAACGGATCCTTTCAACGAAGAATTCTTTTTCGGAGTTACTTTTGGCGGTAACACTACTAGTGAAGCGAAGCTTCTGATAGATGAGGTGAAAGAATACACTAATCTCTTCGTCATAAATTCTTGGGACATAGTAGCGCGCCCAGATGAAACTGACCTCAACGAAATCTGCGAATACGCCGTAGACGCCGACATGAACTTCATGGTATACTTTAGTTTCATCTTTTGGAACTACACAGGTCAATATGGCACTTATAATTCCTCGTCTTGGGAAAATTATGGTGTTAGTCCATGGCACATCTCATGGATTAATGCCGCAAGGGAAAGATGGGAAAACAAATTCTTGGGGGTTTACCTCTACGACGAGCCTGGTGGAAAACAAATTGACAAAGGATATTGGGGAGGGAACATGATGACCTTCTCAGGAAGAAACATCACAAGTTATTATGCGGAAGGTGTAGCAAACTACAGTGATGCAGCAAATCGATTTGTCAGTGGCATCAGCCGTAGCGGAAGCTGGCGGCATCTGACAAACACCAGTATTCCGGATTCAGTGAACAGCAGAATTCCTTTGTTTACCTCCGATTATGCGCTTTACTGGTTCGACTACTTGGCAGGATACGACGCTGTATTCGCGGAATTGGGATGGAACCATAACCAAACACAGCACATAGCTCTCTGCAGGGGAGCAGCAAATGTGCAAGGAAAAGAGTGGGGTGCTATAATCACTTGGGCCAGTAACGACCCGCCTTACTTGGCGAGTGGGACACATATGCTTCAGGATATGAATACAGCCTATTATTCAGGAGCTAAATATCTAATAGTCTTTAACTATCCCCAAATCAACCCTTACGGCGCTTTAACTGAAGAACATTTCACGGCTATGAAGACGTTTTGGAATAAAATTCACACTTTTCCAGGAAATGTATTGGAAAAGACGGATGCTCAGGTGGCTTTAGTGCTTCCTAAGGATTACGGCTGGGGTATGAGAGACGGATATGACAACATTTGGGGCTTCTGGCCTACAGATGATTTGACTCCTCTAATCGGGGAAAAGATAGCCGTCTTACTCGATAAGTACGGCTCAAAATTAGACATAATTTACGACGACCCCCAATTCAATTACACAGAAAAGTACTCCAAAATATATTTTTGGAACAGTACGGATGCGATCGCGTAAAGAATTGGTAGAGCGCAATGAACTTGTGATGATGCTAAATAACTTATCGGAAGGAACCGACTTCGGAAGGAACCGACTTAAAATAAATGTTGCTGCATCATCTTCTCAAAAATGCAGGAACTAATCTAGGCAGTTTAGTTCGCCATAAGATGTAATTTAACGCCGTTCGGGCCATAATTTGACTATAAAAGTTTCCTTTTAATGATTGACGGAGAATGTATTTCGGGGAGTAAAAATTGTTGTAGAATTCCTTCCTTGCTTCCAAGAGTTCGTCATTGGGTAGGAGGGGATTTTCAAAGATCGGCGTCTGCAGGTCGTATTGGCTCCATTCTATTGACATATTCCATCCCAGCTCTTTCACCAATTCGCGAAGGGCTGTGCCAGGGTATGGCGTTGCCAAGCACAGATAGACGTAATCCGGTTCCACCTTTCGGATGAAATCCATGGTTTGTTTTAATGTATCTGGTGTCTCGCCTGGGTATCCAATGATCACAGATATGGATACGGATATGCCGACCTCCTTTGCCCATCCAATCGCTCTTTCATTTTGTTCAACAGTTGTCCTCTTATTTACGGCGTCTAGGATTTTTTGGCTACCTGACTCAACTCCGAATGAAACGAGTTGACACTTTGCCTCCCTCATTTTAACCAAAACCTCTTTAGAAATTCGGTCAACCCTTGTTTGGCAGTCCCATGGAAGCCCAATATTCCTATTCTTAATTTCCTCACAAATCTTGCCGGCTCTCTCTATGTCAAACGTGAACGCATCGTCGTAAAAGGAAAAGGCATCAGCCCCATGTGTATCTCTTAACCACTCCAGTTCGTCGACGACATTTTTTGGACTTCTTGCTCTAAATTTTACCCCATTCAGCCGAGAGGATACACAATAGGAACACCGAAAGGGACATCCCCGGCTGGTCATGATTGGAAGAATCGTTTTCCCAAAAAGCTGATACTTCTTTAATGGTAACTGCTCATATGCTGGTCGGGGTAGTTCATCAAGGTTTTGGATGAATGGCC
>Ga0315548_1002619_pt1 | contig 13876 bp, 14 predicted proteins | sample SalMarSW160110MG_2_FD_202540 | JGI IMG/M metagenome (GOLD analysis project Ga0315548, IMG submission 202540) | Salt marsh sediment microbial communities from the Plum Island Ecosystem LTER, Massachusetts, United States - Salt Marsh Sediment SW1601-110 ... | reverse complement strand
TATAAAAAGAGGCAGGCAGAATAATAGAAACGAACGCATTTAAAAAGGGCAAAGTCATATTGATGGTTTGCAAAAGGAAGAAGAAAAACAAGTAGACGCCCAGGGCAGAAACAAAAGTCAGGCACATTTCTCCAAAAAGTGTCGGATTATACACCCATCTGCCGATATAACCCAGGATTAACCCTCCCGCGGAGTATGCCAAAACCGCAAGGCCTGAAGGGATGCCGGAAGTTGCTTCGCTAAACAAGCCGCAAAGCGCGCCTACGCCCAACCCATAAAGGGGATTTAAATTGAAGCTAGAAAAAACTATCAGAATCAGCAAAAGGTCGGGTTTTGCCCCCAGGATGCGGATATAGTTAAGCGCCGTGCATTGTAAAACTGTAAATAATATAATTAGCAGCAAAATTAGTAAGTTTCGTGAATTCATAACCCAGTTCATTGTTCGATGATAATCGTAACTTCTTCCAGCCTTGAGAAATCAACTGCCGGCCGAATCTCGGCTACCTTATATAGTCTGTTTTTTTCTTCTTCTACTCTAATGACCTTCCCGATTAAAAGGCCCTTAGGATAGACTCCTCCCAGCCCCGAAGAAATTACCTCATCCCCTATTTCTACTTCCTGAAGATATTTCATCTTAGAGATGCTTTTACCTCTGTAGAAATCGCCAAAGACGATCCCTTCTTCACGGCTATGCCTGATTTTGGCCGGGATCTTGGAATTAAAATCAATAAGCAGGCTGGCCCTGCTTGCAAAGGGGGCAGCTTCGATAATTCTACCCACCAAATTCGGGCCTGAGGTAACAACCAGTCCTTCTTTTATGCCGCTGGATGCACCTTTGTTGAGCAACACGGTTTTCGTCCAGTTGGAAGAATCCTTGCCGATAAGCAGGGCTGCCCTTGTTTTGTAAGAGGCCTCTTGGGGAAAAGAAAGAAGGCTGCGCAGGCGTTCGTTTTCCCGGGCAGCCTCTTCTAAACGGATTAATTCTCCGGTTAAGCTGTCAATTTGGCCTTTTAGCTTTTTATTTTCGGAGGTTAAGTCCTGGAAGTTCAACAGGTACCTGGCGTTGGCAGAGAAACCTTCGCAAAGCTTAAAAGATGGGGAGAGCGGGGTCGTTAGGGCAGGCCTAATATATCTGGAAAGAAAAATACAGCAGACTACAAGAAGAAATACCGTTAACCACTTAAATCTCACATCTCCACCCTTGTGGGAACAAGGAGCCGTTTGAGATAATGTATCTCATCTAAGACCTTGCCTGTCCCTAAGGCTACGGAAGTTATCGGGTCTTCGGCTATATGCACAGGAAGGCCCGTCTCTTCGCTTAGCAACTTATTAATCCCACGCAAGAGCGAACCTCCGCCGGCTAAGACTACCCCCCGCTCAATCAAATCTGCAGAAAGCTCAGGAGGCGTTCTCTCCAGGGTAATCCTGGCTGCCTCCACGATGGCGCTAATCGGGCCGGTCAGGGCCTCTCTTACCTCCTCGGAAGAAATCGTAATTACTTTAGGCAAACCCGCAACCAGGTCCCTTCCCCTGACCTCCATGGTCAGCTCTTCGTCCAAAGGATAGGCCGAGCCGATTTTGATTTTAATCTCCTCGGCGGTCCTTTCGCCAATCATTAAATTGTAGGTCTTCTTCAGGTGTTCGACAATCGCCTCATCCATCTCATCGCCGCCGATTCTGATACATTTGGAAAAGACGATGCCGGCCAAAGAGATTACCGCCATCTCGGTTGTGCCGCCGCCGATATCAATAATCATGTTTCCCGCCGGCTCCTGAATGGGAAGGCCTACGCCTACGGCTGCGGCAATAGGTTCTTCCACTAAAAATACCTCACGCGCCCCGGCATGCTCTGCGGAATCCTTGACCGCGCGCTTTTCTACCTCGGTAATCCCCGAAGGGATAGCGATAATCATCCGCGGGCGTACCAGCACTCTGCGGTGATGCACCTTTTTAATAAAATAACGCAGCATGCTCTCGGTTACCTCAAAATCAGCAATCACTCCGTCTTTCATCGGCCGGATAGCCACGATGCTTCCGGGTGTGCGCCCAAGCATCCTCTTGGCCTCCTCGCCTACCGCCAGGACCTTTGAGGTGGTCTTCTGGATAGCCACCACAGAAGGCTCACAAAGCACAACTCCTTCGCCTTTAACAAAAACCAGCGTTGTGGCCGTGCCCAAATCAATGCCCATATCATTGGAAAAAAGCCCCATTACATAATTAAACGCCTTGATTAACTGCTTCCAGATTTGCAATAAGATATTCATTAATTTTACCTCTCCTCTTGTTATCCTAAAATAATACCAGACCTAAACTCCCTTGTCAAGGATTTAAGCTGCAAAAGGGGCCTGGCCCCTTTTCACTTTTCAATAATTCTTACGGGCGGCGTAGGTAAAGCAGAGAAAATATTTTCTCCACAATGTCTCATCGGAACCGTATTGATTCGTTCCAAAAAAGTAATCTACGATTGCTTCTCGCAAACGGGCGAGCTCTTTAAGTCGAGTGAAACCCGTGGTGCAGTCCAAGCTCAAATCCATCAATTCAAGAGCACGCTCAAAAGCCTTTTGAGAGTAGGCCCTATTATGCTTCGCCCGCCATTTAAGAGCGCGTTCCACCTCACTGCCAATATTTGCCATTTGCTCAAGAAGCGAAAGTTGATTCCAGCGTCCTGAGGCAAGGGCCTTGTGTTGATAAGTCATCGCTTAATCCTTTTGGCAACAATTTCAATAATTTTTTTAGATAGTTCTCCATTTTCTATGCTTCGTGTTCTATTACCTTGAGACGGACGCATATTAATCATGGAATCAAATTCAATAAAGTCATCCCCTTGTGCATCCGGATAAAAGTTGATTCCCCAAAGACTTTTCTGTTTTGAGCCATCCTCAAGAAGCAATGCCTCTAAATCAGAATGAAGTTCGGCATCAACTGCGATAAGCTCTTTATCAACATCAACAACGGCTTTTACTATATTTCCAAATGTAGCAAGAGCCATCTGTCTAAGCTCATCTAGCGTTAACACTTCGGTTACTATTTTCACTATGGTTGGCTTTCTGTCTTTGTCTGTTTAGCGCATCAGGCGCGAGAGTTGCTCAAAGAAGCCGGGGAAGGAGACGTTGACGCAGTCGGCATCCTTAATGCAGGTGCGCCCGCGGGCAACTAATCCTGCGATAGCCATACACATCGCGATACGATGGTCCCCGAAGCTATCCACAGTAGTGCCTTTCAGCTTCACCGGCCCGCGGATAATAATATCGTTATCTTCGCTTTGGATATCGGCGCCTAAGCGGGAAAGGTTAGAGACCATTGCCTTAATCCTGTCGGTTTCTTTGATGCGCAATTCCCCTGCCCCGCAAATCTTCGTCTGACCCTCAGCCTGAGTAGCGGCTACCATCAGAATAGGCAGCTCATCAATAAGCGCAGGTACTTGCTCAGGCAAAATAGTGACTGCTTTAAGCTCGGAGTGCTGCGCAGTTATCTCTCCCCTAGCTTCATCGGCATAATCTTTTTGGGCCATTTGCTTATTCTGATAACCTATATTAAGCCCTGCTCCCATCTTCTGCAAGATGCCCAACAAGGCCGTACGCGTAGGGTTAAGCCCTGCTGACCCAATCTTTATTTGCGAATCCTTGGAAATACATGCGCCTACTAAAAAGAAACCGGCAGCAGAGATATCCCCCGGCACCTCTATGTCTCGGCTGATTAAACTAGCTCGCCCTTTCAAAGAAACCGCTAAATTTTTTACGGAAATATCGGCCCCAAATCGCTTGAGCATTCTTTCGGTATGGTCGCGGGACTTAGTCGGCTCACGCACGCAGGTTGTGCCTTCTGCGTAAAGCCCGGCTAAAAGAACGGCCGATTTTACCTGGGCGCTGGCCACCGGCGAATCGTAAGCAATGGCTTTAAGCGACCGGCCATGGATGGATAGAGGGGCAAACTCACTGCTGTCTCTTCCGGTAATCTTTGCCCCCATTAATGTCAGGGGTGCGATTATTCTTTTCATCGGCCGCCTGCTTAGCGAGGCATCGCCCGAGAGAACAGCATCAAAACGCTGTCCGGCCAGGACCCCTGAGATTAAGCGCATTGAGGTCCCGGAATTACCCAGGTAAAGCTGCTCCCTGGGCTTGCGCAAACCGCCTAAGCCCCGGCCCGCAATAGTAAAAAAGTCTTTGCCTTTACTGATGGGAATACCCATCTTTCTGAAGGCATCCAGGCTGGAGAGGCAGTCCTCGCAAACCGAAAGATTCTTAACCTTTGTTTTTCCTTTAGCTAAACAGCCGATGATAACTGCCCGATGGGAAATAGATTTGTCGGCAGGCGGGATAACTTCGCCCTGCAATCTTTTGGGTTCAACCGTAATACTGGACATTTAGAAAGACTTAACAACTGTATCTTCAAGAATGGCAGCTTCTTGCGAGCCGGGGAGAATAACTGCGGTGGACATCGTATCGTAAATTTTTTCTACCTGAACTTTTCCGATTTCTTTTGCCTGCTGATAAACCAAGAATTCATCGCCAAGGCCTACCTTATCCTGCCTGCCCAGGTCGATAACCACGAAATGAAACTCCCTGTTTACTACTAATACCTTTCCCTCTAATTGCTTCTTCGGCTTAACTACAATCCTCTTAAGCTCTACGCCTGCGCGGCCTGAAGAGTCCGCATAACCACGTCTTGCCTCCTCCAGCCTATCTTCCAGTCTGTCGCAGGTTTCCCTTAACTGCGCAAGGCGATTAGCCAGGTCTGTCCTCTGCCTTTTCTCATTGGCCAAGCTGGTTTCTAATTCTTTGATATTGAGGTCCTTTCCTTCTAGCTGGGCCAGGGCAGCCTGAACGCGCCTTTTGTCCTCTTCTGCCTGTCTTGCTAAGAGCCTTGCCTGCTCTTTAAGCTGGGTTGTCTCTATTTGGGCATGGTCCAGTTTTATTTCTACAGTTCTTTTGGCCTTCTCAACAGAGACCAATCTCTCCTCGGTCTCAATTCTTCTGTTCTTTTCCTGAAACATAAAGAATAAAAGCGTAACTGCGCAGAATAAACAGATTGCAGATACGCTAATCCATAAGACACTACCGCCTTTAAATGCCTTATCCATAAAACCCCCTTTTAATTCATTATTTATTTATTAACAGCAGTATATCATACCCTACCAAAAAATCAAGCAGGAATTATTATTTTAGGCCCTCCAGCAGCGCGGTAAAGGATTCGGGAAGTTCAGAGCAAAATTCTACAAATTCGCCCGTGCGCGGATGTTCAAAGCCCAAGAATACCGCATGCAAGGCCAGGCGTTTAAAACCGGCACTTTTTCCGTAACGTTCATCTCCGAGAACGGGATGATTAAGAGACTGCAGATGAACCCGCAACTGGTGCGTGCGCCCGGTATGGGGGGTGAGCTCGAGAACAGTTGCCGTCCGATATCGCTTAAGCACTTTATATCTTGTCAGGGCCGGTCTTGATTTTTTGAAGAAATTCACCGCCATTTTCTGGCGATTGTGCATATCCCTGCCGATAGGCAGGTCAATCACCCCTTCGTTATGGGCGAGCCTGCCCTTAACTGCAGCTACATATCTGCGCTTAATTGTATGGGCCTGGAATTGCCGGGCTAACTTCTGGTGGGCAAAATCCGTTTTGGCCGCAACCATCACCCCGCTTGTTTCCTTATCCAAACGATGCACTATCCCCGGCCTTAAAGGCCCGTTGATTGCAGATAGCGCCGAGGTATAACCCAGTAATGCGTTAACCAAGGTGCCGGAGTAGTTGCCCGTGGCCGGATGGGTAACCATACCCTCGGGCTTATTGACTACTAAAATATCATCATCTTCAAAAATGATGTCCAGGGGAATTATTTGAGGTAAAACCCTAGGGTTAGGAGGCGGCGGAATATTGACCAGAAGCAAATCGTTTTGTTTAACCTTATAATGGGCCTTAGTTGCTTTTTGATTGACAGTGATATTTTCTGAATTGATCAAAGATTGAATACGCGAACGCGAAATGGAAATATCTATTTTTTTGATGATGTATTGGTCTAACCTTAGGCCTTTATCTTCGATTGAGACCTCAAGAGAGAATTTTTGCATCGTTTCCGCCATATTAGCAATGAAATTATAAACACTGCTGCACTGATAAGTTGGTGCAGTGTAAATCCTGCGAAAATATGTAGGTTGTCACCACGCAAATACTCCATGAAAAAACGCGCGCTGCCGTAAGATAAACAATATAAAAGAAAAACCTGGCCCGAGAAAACCCCTTTATGCCTTTTTGCCTGAAATAGCCTAAGAATAACAAAGATGAACAATAAAATTAGCGAGCTATAAATTTGTACAGGGTGGCGGGCTATAGTTTCTCCGGGAAAATAAACTGCAAATGGTAAATTTGTAGGTTTGCCATAACAACATCCGTTTAAAAAACAGCCAATCCTTCCTATTGCCTGAGCCAGGGCCAGATAAGGAGCGATTATATCCAGGGTAGCAGAAACAGGCATCTCTTGCCTTTTTAAAAAAATGATGCCGCAAATTACCGCCAGGATAAACCCGCCGTAAAAGCTTAAACCTCCTTTATGCAGCATTAGAATCTCGGAAGGATAGATAAGGTAAAACTCCAAATTCTGCAGCACATAAAGGATGCGCGCGCCTAAAACTCCCGCCGCAACAAGGTATATTGAAAGGTTGAAGATTTTTTCCGCAGGCACTTTCTGCCGCGCAGCCTCCTGGCTGGCTAGAAATGCAGCCGTAATAAAGGCTGCGGCGACCATCAGGCCGTAGGAATAAACCTTGAAAGGACCGAATTCGAAAATTACGGGATGCATCTTTTGCGCCTAAGTATTTGCAGTACCAATAGGATTGTCCCTATAGTAATAGCTGAATCGGCTACATTAAATACGGGCCAGATGCGAAAATCCAAGAAATCTACCACATGCCCAAAGCGCATCCTGTCAATCAGATTGCCTATTGCCCCGCCTAAAACTAAAGCCAGAAAAATTTGACTGCTTTTTCGCTGCCTATGGGCCTTTTGGCAGAAAAGGAAGACAATTACGGCAATGGCAAAACAGTAAATCCATATCCAGGCTGAAGCTGCTTTTTTAGAAAATATGCCAAAAGCAAAACCTCTATTAAAGACAAGACTGATATGGAAGATATTTTCTATTACGGGGAGAGATTCGCCGGAAAGAAAGTTCTTAAGGACGATGAATTTGGTTAACTGGTCAACGGCCAATATCACAAAAGCGATAAAAAATGCTGACATATTTTTCCTATCTCGCAAATTACGGTGTCTTTGACTCTTTTTTTCTCTGGCAGCTTATGCAAAGGGTTGCGTAGGCAACAGCGCGCAGCCGCTTGAGGCTAATCGCCTTACTGCATTCAAGGCACTTGCCGTAAGTCTTATCTTTTATCCTCTGCAGGGCCTCGTCTATGGCGTAAATTATCTTCTGGTTGTCACTGGCCAGGTTTAGAGAAAACTCGCGGTCGTAATTATCCGAGGCCTGGTCGGCCATATGAAAGGAGTACCCTGAGAGATCTCCGGAGGCCTCTCTTTGCGACTTGCTCAAGGTATCCTTAGTAATGTCGCTTATTTCCGTAATCACATCTTCTCTTTTCTTTAACAGCACTTTTTTGAACCTCTCTAACTCTTTTTTGTTCATTTTATTTTCTCCCTTTTATTATTTCTATACATCTTGCACACAATGAAGGATAACTACTATTCCTTCCTACGGAAGCGCGCCAGTTCCAGCAACGCTGGCACTTGGGGAAATCTATCCTTTCCACCTTTATTCCTAAATACGGAGTATCCGCAGCCTGCGAGAGCTCATCAGAAAGGCTTGATACCCGCTCCAGGGCAACATCGGAAACAATAAAAATCGAAGCCAACAAATTGAAGTTCTCTTTTAAAAATTTAAAAAGCTCATCTTTGGCTGCATAAAGGTGCACCCGGGCCTCTAAAGAGCCCCTGATTGCCCCTTCTTCTCTTTTATCTTCGATCGCCTTAAGCACCACATTACGAATCACGATTAACCTGCGCATCTTCCCGTCCAAGGCGGGATTAATCCATTTTCGCTCTATGTCCGGCCAGCGGTTCAAAATGACAAAAGGGATTTTGTGCTCGGCGGCGCTCATCTTAGAGAGGCCCTGCCAGACCTCCTCAGCCGTAAAATTAAGTATGGGTGCAAGGACCTTTGTCAATGAAGTGAGAATCTCATAAATCACAGTCTGTGCTGAACGGCGAGACAGGCTCTCCCTGCCAAAAGTATAAAGCCTGTCTTTTAAGATATCCAGATAGAAAGAGGACATTTCATTTACACAAAAATTATAAAGCTTGCGATATACCTTATAATATTGGAAGCACTCAAAATCGTCTGTAACGCCTGTTAAAAGATGCATCAGGCAAGATAAGGCCCACTTATCTATCTCGTAAAGCCGGCTGTATTTTACTCTCTTGCCAAGGTCAAAGTCGTAAATGTTGCCTAAAAGAAAACGTAAGGTGTTTCTAAACTTCCGGTAGGCCTCGGCTGCGCTGGTTAAGCTTTGAGGTGAAACCTTCACATCGTCGGCGTAATCGCAAGAAGCAACCCAAAGCCTCAACACCTCTGCTCCGTATTTGGCCATTATCTCCTCAGGCGTAATCACATTACCCCTGGATTTGGACATCTTCTTGCCTTCGGCGTCTACCGTAAAACCATGGGTTATTACCTGTTTGTAGGGGGCCTGGCCGGTCAAGGCAATTGAACTCAGCAGTGCAGTCTGAAACCAACCGCGATGCTGGTCGCTTCCTTCCAGATAAAGCGCAGCCGGAAACTCCAGGTCCTTATCTTTAGCCAGGACCGCCTGATGGCTGATGCCGGAATCAAACCAGACATCAATAATATCTTTTTCTTTAACGAACTCCTTCTTTCTACAAACGGGACAACGGAACTTGCCGCCTAAAAGCTCATCTGCGCTTTTGGTAAACCAGGCATCCGAGCCGCACTCGGCAACAATCCCGGCCACCCGCTCCATTGCCTTAGAGTTAAGAAGCTCTTTTCCACAGTTCTTACAATAAAAGACGGGGATGGGCACACCCCAGAGCCTCTGCCGGGAAAGGCACCAATCGGGACGTGTCTTGACCATGCCGAAAATACGGTTTTCTCCGGCTGGGGGAATCCACTGGACGCCTCTGATTAACTTTAATGCCTTCTTTCTTAACTTCTTGTGCTCCACATCAATAAACCACTGCCTTGTACTTCTGGTAATCAAAGGGCTCTTGCATCTCCAGCAGTGAGGATAAGCATGCAGCGTCTCTGTTGCATAAAACAGAGAGTTGTTTTTCTTCATCTTCTCTATAATCAATTCATTAGCATCAAAGACCTTGAGGTTAGCAAATTCCGCGCAGGTTGCATCAAACTTTCCTTTCTCATCTACCGGCATAACTACCGGCAGTTTATATTTCAGGCCGGTGAGGTAATCTTCCTGTCCGTGGCCGGGAGCGGTGTGCACGCAACCGGTCCCTTCCCGATCGGAAACATAGCCGGCTAATACCAAACGGGAATCGCGCTCCAGGAAAGGATGCCTTGCCTGCAGATTCTCCAAGTCCGCGCCTTTGACCTCGCCTATCTTTTTATAATCCTTAACCCCCGCCTGATGCATTACACTATCCACCAAATCTTTCGCCAGAATCAAGATTTGCTTGAGACCCTGATCGGAAGAAACCTCCACAAGGCTATACTTAAAGCCGGGGTGGACAGCGATAGCAACATTGGAAACTAAGGTCCATGGGGTGGTGGTCCAAATGAGAAAATTAACTGAATTTCGCCTGCCCTCCGAAACCTTGGCGTAGGAGGGATTTTCGAATTTCGAATTTTGAATTAACTTCTTTAATGCTTTTTCTGGGTTTGGGAGTGGGAATTTGACGAAAACTGAAGGAGAACGATGCTCTTCGTATTCTACCTCTGCCTCGGCCAGCGCAGTCTCACAATTGGGACACCAGTTAATCGGCTTGAGGCCGCGATAGATATACTTGGCCCTGGTCAGCCTGGCAAAGGCCCGGATAATCTCAGCCTCGTAAGCAAAATCCAAGGTCAAATAAGGCCTTTGCCAGTCGGCGATTAGCCCCAGCCTCTTAAACTGCTCTCTCTGGATGTTCACAAACTTAAGGGCAAATGTCCTGGCCTTTTTCCTGAATTCCACCTTATCTACCTGGTCCTTCCTTAGGCCCAGCTCCTTAAAAAGCTGCAGCTCTACGGGAAGACCATGGCAATCCCAGCCGGGAACAAAAGGCAGATCGTATCCCCGCATCAGCTTATATTTGACCACAAAGTCCTTAAGGATTTTATTTAAGGCATGACCCATGTGGATATCGCCATTGGCGTAAGGAGGGCCGTCGTGCAAAATGAATTTAGGAAGCCCGCGCGATTTCTTTCTAGCCAGGGCGTAGATATCCTGCTGCTGCCAAAGATGTAATATTTTCGGTTCCAGCTCCTTAAGGCGGGCCTGCATAGGAAAGTCGGTCTTAGGTAAGCTTAATGTATTTTTATAATTCATCTATTTTATATATTTGCCGATAATAATGTCCAGTTTCTTTTTGGTTTGCGCAGGAATATCCTTGGCTGCGGTTACAATAGTGCTCTTTAATGCGCCAGCACACAAACAATCTCGCCTCTGGCCTATTTTACTAACGGCTGATTTTATTATTTTCTTGGCATTCTCAACATTTTTGCGCATATTCTCCAAGATTAAATCAATATTAACTGCCTCTTCTTCAGCGTGCCAGGAATCATAATCGGTAACCATAGCCATGCTAACATAGCAGATCTCCGCCTCTCGGGCAAGCCTGGCCTCGGCCATATTGGTCATTCCGATTACATCCACACCCCAGCTTTTATAAAGGCCTGACTCTGCGCGCGTAGAAAATGCCGGGCCTTCCATATTTATATAGGTTCCTTTGGGGTGCGCAGCCAAACCGAATTCTTTCGTAATCTCAAAAAGCATTTTCCGTAATGCCGGACAGGTAGGTTCGGCAAATCCTATGTGCGCTACAATACCTTCCCCGAAAAAAGTAGTCTTGCGGGCCTGATTTGTACGGTCAATAAACTGGTCCACAAGCACAAAGTGCCGGGGCTTGACTTCTTCCTTAAGGCTGCCCACCGCAGAAACAGAAATAATCCTCTCCACGCCCAGCTTTTTCATCCCGTAAATATTAGCCCGATAGTTAAGCTCACCGGGAAGAATCTTATGCCCCCTGCCGTGACGGGGCAAAAAGACAACCTCCTTACCTTCTAAATTGCCCAGGATAAACTCATCGGAAGGCTCGCCAAAAGGCGTCTTCAGGCGGATTCTTTCTATGCTCTTTATTCCCTCTATATCATAAAGCCCGCTGCCGCCGATAATCCCAATCTTACTCATCTTTTTCCCTCTATCTCTGCAGCTGCTTTGACCTCTTAGCCGCGGCATAGCAAGCCTGTTGCAAGATATTTCCAAATGCTTTTTTCTCAAGTATCTTAAAAGCGGCTTCCGTAGTTCCGCCTTTAGAAGTAACCCGTTTCCTTAACATTTGTTCTAGCGCTTTTTTCTTAAACGACTGTTCTATCAGCATCGCACTGCCCAAAACCGTCTTTCTTGCTAATTTCTCTGCGATAGGACGAGGAATACCCATCTGCCCTGCTGCCTCAATTAACTTCTCTACGCAATAAAAGAAATAGGCCGGCCCTGAGCCGCTGATAGCAGTTACCGCATCCATCAATTTTTCTTTTACCTCTACCACCTCGCCCACACAGGAAAAAACAGCCCTGGCCTCATTTTTATCTTTGAGAGTAGCATATTTACCTGGGGTCATTACTGATATGCCTTGGCAAATTTGCGCGGGCATATTGGGCATTACCCTGACCAGAGAAACCTTTCCCAGCAGAGTTTCCAGTGTCTTCGTGGTTATCCCGGCGCAAATAGAGATTACCGCCTTGCCCTGTAAAGAAAACATTACGTCCCGGCAAACTGCAGCAACATCCTGAGGCTTGACGGCCAGGATAATCAAATTGGACTTTTTAATCAGTGCGCTATTTGAACCAACAACGCCGACCCCAAACTTAAGGCGCACGGCGTTCAGCCTTCTCTTGTCCCTGTCGGAACAGAAAATGTTTCTTTTGCTGGTAAACCTTTGGGCAATCAGGCCCTTAATCAGCGCCCGGCCCATATTACCGCAGCCGATTATCCCTATCTTCATTTTAAATACCCCCGATATCTGGCTTAATCTAACACAAAAGGGCTTTTCTGTCAATGGAAAATACAAACTTGACATAACTTTTCCTTTAGGGTATATTGAAGATGGAGTATTTGAAAAAAAGATGTCAAAAGTAGCCTTTGAATCATTAAATAAACGGGGGATATTGCAAAATCTCATAGTTGCCATTCTATTGATGGCCGTTATCCCTCTGCTTCTGACTATTTATATCCTCCATACCGAAGCAGCCGAGATTTTGCAAAAGGACAATGTTCAGCTGAGCATCCTGCTTATGGTCTCCTCGGCCTGCTGCGGATACATCCTTAGCAGAAAAACCGTAATTTCGATGATTAGACTGACTAAGGAGGCACGCGCTATCACTCAAGGAAACCTCAGAAAACAGCTCAAGACAGAAGAAAATAACGAAATAAACGAACTTGCCCAATACTTTAACCAGATTACCGGTGAATTACAAAAAAACATCAGGGACCTCAAAGAATCTAAAAGAGTATTGCAAAACGTGCTTTTGCGTATCGGCAATGCTATGGCCTCTTCCGAAAAAATAGACAGCATCCTGGCGCTAACCATTGAAACCTTAACCAATGCCTTAGGAGCCGCCTCCGGAGCAATTATGCTTCTAAAAAAAGAAAGGCTGCATATTTTGGTATCCTACGGAATAGACCCGCGGCGGCAGAAGTCCGTTGAAATAAAAAAGGGTTCGGGGATAATTGGCTGGGTAGCTAAAGAAAGAAAAGCAGAGAATATAACCAGAACACAGCAGGACCGCCGTTTTGACAGCGAAGTCAAAATGGGGCTGGCCCATAAATCCATAATTTGCGTTCCTCTGATATTCGAAGATAGACTAATCGGCACAATTTCCGTACATGATAAAATCGGGGCTTCAGAATTCGCAGAAGACGACCTTATCTTGTTAGGGAATTTAGCCGCTCAGACTGCTATCGCCATCGAGAACAGCCGGCTGAATAAAGACATAGAAAGGGCGTACGTAGAAACAATCTCTGCCTTAGCCCTGGCTGTGGAGGCCAAAGATGCCTACAGCCGCGGCCACGCCAAGCGGGTCAGCGCAGATGTAGTGAAGCTGGCAAAGAAATTCAACTTAGATAAAGAAACTATCTCTATTCTTAAAGATGCGGCGCTTCTCCACGACATTGGCAAAATAGGGATTAAGGACGAAATCCTGTTAAAAACCGCTTCCTTAACTGCGGAAGAAAAAAGCCAGATGCAGCGGCATGCAATCATCGGAGAAAATATTCTAAAACCCATCAGCTCTTTAGCCAAGGTAGCCTATCTGGTGCGCCATCATCAGGAGCAGGAGAACGGCAAGGGTTATCCCGACGGGCTTAGCGGAAAAGAAATGCCCCTTACGCTTAAAATATTAATTGTGGCAGACGCCTATGATGCGATGACTTCAGACAGGCCCTACAGGAAGGCAATGAGCAAGCAGCAGACAAAGAAAGAATTGTTGAAATACAGCGGAATCTATTTTAACCCCAAAGTAGTGCAGACATTCATTGAAATAATTTAGCTGAAAACCTCTATCAAAAGTATTCGCGATACAGCGCTTTTGTCCGATTGGCTATGCGCTTGAGCAGAAAAGATTCCACTCCCCCCAAAAAAACATTTTTACCTTTATTCTTAAAACCGTAGTGAATTAAGCCTATGCTTGTAGCGTAAAGCACACTCTGCA
>Ga0315548_1002617_pt1 | contig 13884 bp, 13 predicted proteins | sample SalMarSW160110MG_2_FD_202540 | JGI IMG/M metagenome (GOLD analysis project Ga0315548, IMG submission 202540) | Salt marsh sediment microbial communities from the Plum Island Ecosystem LTER, Massachusetts, United States - Salt Marsh Sediment SW1601-110 ... | reverse complement strand
CCTTGCCGGAGACTTGTTGCCTCATGACAAGGGTACCGGATCGGCGAATTTGGTCAACGAGGGTGATACGACTTTTCGAGACTCTTGTTAGAGTGCAACTGGTATGACTTTACGGGACTCGACACAAGCAAACATCACCGCATACAAGATCGGACTGTGGTCGGCTATGCTCCTTGCCGTAGAAACAATTGCCTTCGGAATCTCGTTATTAATCCCTACAGCCGATAACGCCGCTTATCTGGCTTCCTTCCTCATAGCCCCTTCATTTGTGGTGCTCATGGTCGCTATTCATTACTCCGCTCCACCAGATAAGAAGGTGTGGAGCCACCTGGGGATATCCTTTGCCATCATCTACGCTGTCTTGGGGGCCTTCAACTACTATGTTCAACTCACTGTCGTGCGCACCAATAGTTTGGGAGTGTCACAGGACCTGCTCCAGTTGTTTGCTTTCACGCCTGGCTCGATTATGTTCGCTCAAGATATGCTCGGTTATAGTTTCCTGTGTCTTGCTACCTTGATAGCGGCCCCTGTGTTCACAGGCGATAGACTAGCCACCTGGATTAAATGGTCGTTCGTCATTCATGGTCTAGTGCTATTCGTGCCGCTGGTCTTCCCAGCCCTTTCCTTTTCACAAGATGCGACCGGCGATGAAATTGGTATTTTAGCGAATCTATTCTGGTGTATTCTGTTCGCCCCCATAGCTCTGTTACTGGCTGTGTACTTCAGACGCTTGATAAGACATCAATAGAAGTTGTCCTTGGGGCGGCCCAACCACGGCTTGCACCCGACGCGGCTATCGCCGCCCGAAATCGGCGGCTACACGCGCATTCAGGGTGTCTTGTGGCGAAGGCTCGTTCCCGCACCCGCCGCGCGGGTGAAGCCAACCGTTGGTGCGCCAAGCAAAGCTTGGTGCTTCTTGAGGGGTGAAAGTTCCCTTTGGGTAAGGGCTAACCACCCACCCATACCGAGTGTTGCAACTGCGAGGAAGGTCGTTCAGGAGGTGTGAACAGAACCGAACGAACCAGTTGAAGCGTACACAGGGAATCACGCAGCCCGCAAGGGAGATCGCACTCCCTGAAGCTTGATACAGCCTCGATAAAGAGCTTAGGGGACGCAAGTCTCAGATGCAGACGGCGATGGTGTTAACGGGCCAGAAGCCAACACAAAGAGCGCCGAGAAGCGGGTGAGTGCTCGGAGGGCCTGCCGGGGTCCACAGGGCATGGGATGCGGCACACGGGGCGTGCGAAAGAGAAACGTCAGGAACTTGAGACCCTGGTGGTTTCTGGGTGCTGTGAGTGAACGGGGCGTCTGCACAAGAGGAACGGATAGTGTGCCACAGACGGGAAAACCCTGAGACTGAAGTAGGCCGGACTCTAAACGCAGATGAACAAACGCGAACGAGCAGGAGACCAGCCTTGTGTTAAGCTAGAAGGTGTCGCCTTTTGGAGTACTATTTGAAGTGTGGTAAAGTAGGGATGGCAGCCGCCTGCCTGCACAGGCAGGTAAGCAGTAGGCGCTGTGGGAAGGGTGGGCAGCGCAGTTTGCTGTCCACGCTTCCCACAGCGCAGCCACCCGACCACACCGGCTTCAAATGGTGCCCGAAAGGAAATCTAACCATGTCGAAATCAGAACGTCGTCTGCGTTTGACCGCTGCCCGCAAGTTGGAGTTGTATTTGGCGACTCGCTCGCCGGATGATTTGTGTCTTGTCAAATGGTGTAAATTCGGTGCTTCACGATGAGTATGGCCATTCTTAACCGTCGTCGTAGTGGCTGTGGAAGTGGCGGATGCAAAGCATCCGTCAGCAGAGCGCAGCGATGTCCACAATTCCACAGCCTTCGCTTCTCCCTGTCAGTGGATCGGTGCCAGCCGCAAGGGGCTGGACAACGCCACCGGATCCTCGAGTGGCTCCTTCAGCTTCCGCATCGACTCCAGGCTGAAGTGCCGTCGTCCTGTCTGCCATTCCTCGTGGATCTCGATCAACACCGATCCCACCAGCCGCAGCACTGCGTCCGAGTCGGGAAAGATGCCCACGACGTTCGTTCTCCGCTTGACCTCCCGGTTCAACCTCTCCAGCGGGTTGGTCGAGTAGATACGCGTCCAATGCTCCGGTAGGAAGGCCATGTAGCTCAACACGTCCTCTTCACCGGCCAGCGATACGTCCGCCGCCTTCGGCCACCGCTCCCCCATCGCCCGCGCCACTTCAGCCAACTGCTGTTGAGCCGCTTCCTGGTTCGGCTGGGCAAAGATCGTACGCAAGGCCGCTGCCACCATCGACTTGTCCCCTTTCGGGATATGCGCCAGCACGTTGCGCATGAAGTGTACGCGGCAACGCTGCCAGGTCGCGCCAGTCAACACCGCTGCTATGGCCTCCTTCAGTCCTTCGTGAGCATCGCTGATCACCAATTGCACACCTTTCAGCCCGCGAGCGACCAGGCTGCGCAGAAATGCCGTCCAGAAAGCCGCTTCTTCGCTCTCGCCGATGTCTATGGCCAGGATGTCCCGTTCCCCACTTTCCCTCACACCTATGGCTATCACGACCGCCATATTCACGATGCGATGGTTCTGCCGTACCTTCAGGTATAGCCCATCCAGCCAGAGATAAGGATACGCTTCTTCCAGAGGACGATTGCGAAATGCCGTCACGGCTTCGTCCAGTTCCTTGCAGATACGCGATACCTTACTCTTATCTACCCCCGCCAGCCCCAGGGCTTGCACCAGATCGTCGACTTTCCGCGTGCTCACCCCTTTCACATATGCCGACTGGATCACGGCTATCAGCGCTCTCTCCGCACGCCTTCTGGGCTCCAGAAAGCTGGGAAAGTAGGACCCCCGGCGCAGCTTGGGAATCCATACCGGGATATCCCCCACTCGCGTCTCCCAGCTCCGCTCTCGGTAGCCGTTTCGATGGCCCAGACGGTCATCACTGTGCTCATATCGCTCCGCTCCTATCTGCTCGCTTACCTCTGCTTCCATCAGCAAGTGAGTCAGCAGGGCGATACTCTCGCGCAGAAAGTCGCCGTCCAGATCCGTCCCCGTGTTGCGCAAGTACTCAAGCAATGCTATAGTTGGTTTAGCCATTGGATGCCTCCTCTTGTGAGTTTGGTCATACCCACATGAAGCATCCGGTGGCCTTTTTGTCAAGGTCCCTTTTTACACTACATCATGAAACATTATCAAAACCAAACCAGGAGAGTGCCATTGGACCCACAAACTGCATTTTGCCCCAATTTGGCTTGTCCTGCAAGTGGGCAGGTTGGAAAAGGGAATATCGGTATCCATAGTCACAGGGAACGCCGGTACAAGTGTCACGTATGCGGCAAGACGTTTGCCCAAACCAAAGGGGCCGTCTTCTATCGGCTGCAGAAGGCCACAGACCTGGTGGTCATCGTCACAACGCTGTTGGCCTACGGCTGTCCGGTGCAGGCAATCGTCATGGCCTTTGGCCTTGATGAGCGCACAGTGTTGAGTTGGCAAGCCCGCTCCGGCAAGCACTGCCAGCGTGTCCACGAGCACCTGGTAGAACAGCCACGCGATTTGGGCCAAGTGCAAGCAGATGAGATTCGGGCCAAGATTCAGGCGGACATCCTGTGGCTGGCAATGGCCATCCAAGTTCAGACCCGGCTTTGGTTGGGGGGTGTACTTAGCACGTGCAGAGATGCGAACCTAATCGGTACTTTGGTTCAGAAGGTGCGCGCCTGTGCGCTGTGCCGCCCCCTTCTGTTCTGTGTAGATGGATGCAAGACCTATATCCAGGCTATTCGGCGGGTCTTTCGAGAGCCGATGCGTGCAGGCAGAGCGGTACGTCCTCGCTTGCGACCCTGGGACGGCATCCACATCGCCCAGGTGGTCAAACAGTATGCTCGCAAGCGCGTCGTAGGGATAGTACGTCAAGTCGTGCAGGGAAGCCAGGCTCAAATCGAAACCCTGTTGCAGAGAACACAGAATGGCGGAACGAGCAACGTCGCCTACATTGAGCGCTTGAATGCCACCTTTCGTTCGCGGATCTCGGTGTTGATCCGTCGTGGTCGTGCCCTCGTGCGTCAAATGAGCTCTTTGCACGAGGCGATGTATTTGGTTGGCACGGTGTACAATTTCTGTACCTATCACAAGAGCTTGCGCATCCCGATCTATTTACCCAACGGTCAGCGACGTCGGCTGCGTAGAACGCCCGCCATTGCCGCCGGTATCACGCCGGATGTACTCATCCGCGATCACCTCTGGACTGTCGAGGAATTGCTCTCTTTTCGGGTACCCCCGCCCCCTTGGAGACCTCCAAAGCGGCGAGGATGCCCGTCAATTGCTGTCAAAATGCCTGTTGCTCAGTGGTGCACTTGACCACGATTGAATGTAGAGCTACCGGCGATCCCCTTTGAGCAAGTAACCAGCGGCTTATTTCCGCCAAGCTGCACTAGTGACAGGGGATGCCTGGCCCGGCCAAGAATCAGGCGATGCCTTTACCCCAGCCGCCGAACCGGCCTCGTAACAACTAGAGTCGAACAATGTCCATTGTAGTACGATGCCGCAGAACCGGCAGGTTTCGGGCTTGATGCTTCCTGGCCGTGCTTGCTGCCATGTACATTGCAATGGTAACTCAGCAGATCGCCAACGGGATTTAGTACGCATACAACCGCCCGTAAGGTCGTAACGAGAGCGGAACCAGCTTGGTGAACGTCAGGCTGAGGATGTCGCCTGCATCGCGGTCGAAGTGAGCGGCGTACTCGTCCACCAACCCGCGCAACAGCGCGTGATCGGCGTCTTCCATCGGCACCTGCCCCACCTCCTTGCCCAACTGGTAATCCTCCAATTCTCCCCGGATGTACATCACCCCGCCGTGCATCCCGGTGCCGATGAAGTTAGCCGTGTGCCGCTCGCCGGGACGCAGGGTCAGCCCAAGCACCACCAGCACGCCGCCGGCCATGTACTCCCCCAGAAAGTGCTGTGCCGTACCGCCGATGACGATGATGGGCCGCTTGTCCTCGTACTGCTTCATGTGGATGGCCACCCGGTAGCCTACGTCGTCGCGGATGAAAACCTTGCCACCGCGCATCGAGTAGCCGGTGGCGTCGCCAGCCCGCCCGTGGACGATCACCTCGCCGCCGTTCATCGTGTTGCCGCAGCCATCCTGCGCGTTGCCGTGCACCACGATGCACGGCCCGTCCATAAACGACGCCAGGTCGTTTCCCGGCGTGCCGTGAATGTGAATCTCGACCGAGCGGTGCAGATCGGTGCCGATGTAGCGCTGGCCGAAGACGTTGTACAGATCGACGCGCTCCGCCCCATCGGCCACGGCCTGGCGCAACTGGGCGTTCAGGTCTTTGTAGTGGACGCCGCCGGCGTCAATTTGCAGCGTTGGCTCTCCCATGCTCTCACACCCCCACACTCTGTACCGCGCAAGCGTATGCCGGTGCCTGCACGCTCAATGTCGCCCCCATCGGCGGTTCGATCGATTCTCCCAATCGCCCTACTACGGGCTGGCCGCCCACGGGCGTCCACACCCAATCGAGCTCCGGGCTGACCAGGCGGATCGGCGCTTCCTCCGAAGATAGATATAGCCGATCGCCGCTGGCCGCTGCCGTCAAGGGACGCAGCCGGATGCGGTCGGTGAGGCCGATCATCTCCCCCTGGCGGGCGATGATGACAGTGAACGGGCCGTTGATCAGCAGGCTGCCGTAGACCTGCCGCAGCGTGCGGGCCAGCATCTGATCCTCTGATGCCATGCGCTCGATCTCGATCCACAGCGGCGGGGCCATCACCGTCGCCGTGACCTCGACGGGCAGGTGATGCCGGCGCATCAACAGGTCGGCGGCGTAGGCCATCACCTCGGTGTCGGTCTGCATCGTGCAGTGGTAGCCCTGCATCTCCAGGTAGCGGCGGTTGGTGCCGTAGGAGGAGATCTCGCCGTTGTGCACCACCGTCCAATCCAGCAGACCGAACGGGTGCGCGCCACCCCACCAACCGGGCGTGTTCGTCGGAAAGCGCGCGTGGGCCGTCCACAGGTACCCCTCGTACTCCTCGATGCCAAAGTACTCGGCGATCTGGCTGGGATGTCCCACACCCTTGAAGACCCCCGTGTTTTTCCCGCTGGCGTAGATGTAGGCCCCAATGCCGGAGGTGTTGAGTTCCATCACCTTGTCGACGATGTACTCTTCCTCGTCCCCATTCTTTTCCTCGGGAATGCGCTTGGGGTCGATGCACAGAAAGTAGCGCCAGATGAGGGGTGGGTTGGGCAGTTCGGTCGTTCGCTGGTGCGGCACCTGCTCCCGGCGTGACATGACAAAGTGCTCGTTCAGAAACTCCTCCACCTGCGGCTTGCTGTCTGGCTCGGTGAACATCACGTGAAAGGCATAGCAGTCGGCGTGTTCGGGGTAGCAACCGTAGACGGCGAACCCCGCGCCCAGGCCATTGCCGCGCTCCTCCATGTTGGTGATGCCGGTGACGATGTCGCGGCCCGAAAAGCGCTCGCCGCTGACGTCCATAATTCCGAACAACCCGCAGGCGTCGTAGACCTTGTCGTCGCCGTAGCGGTTTTCCAAAGATGCCAAGCTTATTGCTCCTCCCATACTCCCACACTCCATCACACCACAATCCCCTCTCCGACGACCATATGCTTCCGATACTCCTTCGGCAGCGAGATCAGGCCAAAGCTGCCCGAAAGCAGGTGGTCCTTGAACGGGCTCACGTCCACCCGGTCGCGGATCAGGCCGGTGTAGATGCCTGCCCGGTCTATATCGCCCACGCAGATGGCCCCCACCAGCCGGTTGCGGTGCAATACTAACCGCTTGTACGTCAGCGCACCCCGGTCGTATCTCTCCAGAATCTCGTACTCGTCCTGATGTTCCTGCGGATCGGTAAGCCCCACGGCGATGGTGGGCATGCCGGCGATGTCCTCCGAGTTCATCGGGAAGCCGCCTTCGTATGTCTTTTCGATGCCGGCCATGTTGCACCCCGCCACGTGACCTTGCCGTGTGGCGTGCGGCCAGATGGCGATGGGGCGCTCGACCTCCAGGATCATATCGTACGTCTCCACGCAATCCCCGGCGGCGTACACGTCCGGCACGGAGGTCTGCATGTGCGCATCGACGAGGATGCCCTGGTTGACCTTGATGCCCGTCCGCTTCTCCGGCTCGGGCAGGATCAGGTCCAGGTTGGGGCGCACGCCGATGCCAAATATGACCAGATCACAGTCGACCATTTCCCCGTCCTGCAAGACGGCGTGATCTACACGACCTTCCTTGCCGACGATCTCTTTCACCGTCGTACCGGTGATGACCTCCGCGCCCGCCCTGCGCAAGATCGATTCCGCCAGCTTGGAGGCGGTGTGGTCGAAGGAGATGCTCAGGATGCGGTCGGCCAGCTCGACCAGCGTCAGGTGCAGGCCGCGCGCCATCAGCGCCTTGACCGCTTTCATGCCGATCAACCCGCCGCCCACGATGAGGGTGGTCTGCACATCGTGGTCCTTGATGTGCCGGTCGATCTTTTGTGCGTCCTCCCACTTGGTGAAGGTAAAGACGCCGTCCAGGTCGATGCCCTCCACCGGTGGGACGAAGGGCTTGCCGCCCACGGCCAGGAGCAGCCGGTCGTAGGACACCGCTCCCCCGCCTGCCAGCGACACTTTCTTCTCCTGCGTGTCGATGGCCGTCGCCCTGACCCCCAGCATCGGCTCCACGCCGTACCGCTCGTAAAAGTCGAGCGGACGGTAGTACATCCGATCCTCGTCCACCAACTCGCCCAGCAGATGGCACACCAGGGGCCGGGAATAGACGTGGTGCGTCTCGTCGGAGATGACGGTGATGGGATTCTCTGAGTCGTACTGCCGGATGGCCTCGATGGCGCCCACGGCGGCAGCCGAATTACCGATGATGACGTATCTCATTGCTCTCGCTCCTCAAATACCAGAGCTTCGTTGGGACAATGGGCCACACAAGCAGGCATCTCATCGCCGTAACACAGGTCGCACTTGGAGGCCGCCTTGGTGCCCTTCAGGTTGCGCTGGATCGCGCCAAACGGGCAGGCCATGACGCACATCCAGCACCCCACGCACCGATCCTCGTCGCACAGCACCGCCTCCGTGTCCTCATCCCGGCGCATCGCCCCGGTGATGCAGGCATCCAGGCAGGGAGCGTCCACGCAGTGACGGCACGGCATGGCGAACGAGAGCGGCCCCTCCTCCTCAAACACCAGGCGTGGCATGAGTTGAGGCGCTTCTTCCTTGTACGCCTTGATGATCTTTTTCGACTGCGAGTGCTGTACCAGGCAGTGCACCTCGCACAGCCGGCAAGCGATGCAGTATTCCTCGTTCACATAGATGCGTTTCATTGATCCTCTCCCTAGCCCTCTCCCCTCCCCCTCCCCTCTCCCACCTGGGAGAGGGGAGGGGGAGGCGGCGAAGCCGCCAGGGGTGGGGTGAGGGCTGCTACGCCTGACCAGCCGCCTTAATGCCCAACGACCTTAACTCAACCTCGTTCAGCCCTACGCCCCGCAGGTGATCCCGGTTGCCGCGCAGGCTCTCGATGGCGTTGACGCCCATCCCGCCCAGCATCTCTTTGATCTCTAGTGACCAGGCGCGGATCAGGTTCACCAGGCGGCGGCTGCCGATGTTGGGGTTCAGCCGTTTGGTCAGGTAGGGGTCCTGCGTGGCGATGCCCCAGTTGCACTTGCCCGTGTAGCACTTTTGGCACAGGTGGCAGCCCAGCGCCACCAACGCCGCCGTGCCGATGTAGACCGCATCCGCTCCCAGAGCGATGATCTTGACGACATCGCCGCTGTTGCGAATTGAACCAGCGGCGATCAGGGACACTTGATTACGGATGCCTTCCTGCCGCAGACGCTGGTCGACAGACGCAATGGCCAGCTCGATGGGGATGCCTACGTTGTTGCGGATGACCGTCGGCGCAGCGCCGGTGCCGCCTCGCAGGCCGTCGATGGCGATATAGTCGGCGCCGGCGCGCGCGATGCCGCTGGCGATGGGGGCGATGTTGTGCACGGCGGCCACCTTGACGCCAACTGGCTTTTCGTAACCCGTCGCCTCTTTGAGGGCATAGACGAGTTGCCGCAGGTCCTCGATGGAGTAGATATCGTGATGCGGTGCCGGGGAGAGCGCGTCTGTGCCCTCGGGGATCATGCGCGTCCTGGAGACATCCGCCGAGACCTTTTCCCCCGGCAGGTGCCCCCCGATGCCGGGCTTGGCCCCCTGGCCGATCTTGATCTCCAGCGCCACGGCCACGTCCAGATACTCGGGATGGACGCCAAAGCGGCCCGATGCCACCTGCGCGATGGTCCAGGGGCCGTACTCGTACAGGGTGGAATGGAGCCCGCCCTCGCCGGTGTTGTAGACGATGCCGGCCTGCTTGGCCGCCCGCGCCAGCGAGACGCAGGCGTTGTAGCTGATGGAACCGTATGACATTGCGGAGAACATGATCGGCGTTTCCAGGGTCAATTGCGGCGCGAGCTGGGTATCCAGCTTGACCTGGCCGTCCTCGCAGTGGACCTCCACGCGGTCCGGCTTGCGCCCGATGGTGGTGCGCAGCTCCATCGGCTCGCGCAGCGGGTCGATGGAAGGGTTGGTCACCTGCGAGGCGTTCAGCAGTATGTGATCAAAATAGATCCGCTGGGGCTGGTCGCAGCCCATCCCCGAGAGCAGGATGCCGCCCGTCTCTGCCTGCTTGTGCAGGTTGGTGATCACCTGGTGCGCCCAGTTGGCATTGGCCCGAAAGTCCAGAGGATTGCGCACGCAGGTAATGGCCCGGGTGGGGCACAGCGTCACACAGCGGTGACAGCCCACGCATCGGGAGTAGTCGCTGTAGACCCAGTCATCCTCTGGGTCATAGACGTGCACATCGTTGGCGCATTGGCGCACGCACACCTGACAGGCAATGCAGCGCTCGTCGTCGCGCACGATCTTGAATTCGGGTGGCAGTAGGCTCAAGCTCATATGTGATCTTCCTTGGTACAGGCCCCAGATCGAAACACCGCCGGGTTCGGCGGTGCGCTCAGGTCAGGTTTCGCGTTCAGCACCTACCTGCGCGCAGCTATCCTCCGTCCAGAATAGTGATACCAACGATGCTCGGGGAGGTCGCGTTCATCATTCCCCCGATCCCCCTCGTAGACGATTCTCGAGGAGAGTAAAGTGTTCAGCCATAAACTTCTTACCTTCTTCGAACTTGCCAGCCAAGATAGCCTCGACCATGTTCCTGTGACTTGTCCAAATCCTCTCATAGTAGCCGTAGTCAAAATAGTGGTGCAACCCCACTGCCTCGTATGTGTCCCAATAGGCTCTCAGCAGTCCCTGAACGAACTCGTTTTCCAGCCTACGGAAGATGAGCAGATGCAGGTCACGGTGCTCCCTATGGGGGATCTCCGCAGGCGTACCTTTGAGCTTGTGCTCGGCGTGTCCCAGAACCCTTTGCAGCTCCTGCTTATCTTCCACGGTCAGGTCACCCACGGCCTCTTCCCAGAACCCGATCTCGAGCTGGACTCGCAGTTCATAAAAGTGATCGAAATTCTTCCAGTCGCACGCGGTGCTGTACAGGACCAGGGTACGGATGGCAGTGTAGAAATCGAAAGGGCAGATATAGGTGCCATCCCCGGGTCGCATCTCCACCACGCCGTAGGCCTCTACCGCAACCAGCTCCTCGCGCAGCTTGCCACGACTTACTCCCAACACATCAGCCAGCTTGTCCATAGGGGGGAGCTTGACCGGACCCCCGCCTTGTGAAGTGAGTTCCTCGTCGACGATGTATTGGAGAATTGCGTAGGGAAGTATCCCTTGTAGCATTCTATCCCAGATCCTGTTTCATTCTATCGATACAATATATCATATCTATATAATCTATAATAATTATAATCCCAACAACTGGTTTTGTCAAGAAAATCGCCCAATGCTTTTTGACTACCTCCAGGTACAGTAGTACAATACCATCCCATGCTATCACATGATAGGACACTGTCTTTGGACGAAACAAGCCTGATCGCCGCAGCCCAACAAGGCAAGGTGGATGCCTTCAACGATCTGGTGTTGACCTACCAGCACCAAGTCTATAACCTCGCCTACCGCATCATGGGCGATCCAGCCTCCGCCGCCGATGCCACGCAGGAGACCTTTATCACTGCCTTCCAGAACCTGGCCCGCTTTCGCGGCGGCTCCTTCAAGTCCTACCTGCTGCGCATCGTCTCCAACCGATGTTACGACGAACTGCGCCGTCGCAAGCGCCGCCCGGCCATATCGTTCGAGGACGTCGAGGTGGACGAGGACGCCAACCCGATGCTGGTCAACGGCGGCGAAGGACCGGAGGCATACACCGAGCGGCAGGAGATGGCCCACGTGATCCAGGCCGGCATCGAGACGCTGCCCCCCGATCAGCGCGTCACGCTGGTGCTCTCCGACGCGGAAGGGTTGGACTACCAGGGGATCGCTGAGGTGATGGAGGTGTCGCTGGGAACGGTGAAATCGCGGCTGGCGCGGGCGCGGTCCAAGCTGCGCGACTACCTCCGAGCCAACGGGGAACTTTTGCCTGCGCGGTACCGTCTTGAGGATGAAGGTTCGGGTAGGGGATAGGAATGGCACGAGAGATGAAACTGCGGAAAAAGGAACAGGTGGCCCGCGACGAGCTGCTCTCGGCGTATCTGGACGATCAACTGGATGCCGAGGAACGTGCTCGCCTGGAGATATGGTTGGCCGACGATGCGGCGCTACGAGCCGAACTGGAGGCGCTGCGCCGAACCGTAGAGATGGTGCGCGATCTGCCGTCGTGGCCTATCCCGCGCAACTTTATCCTGCCGCAGACGATAGCGCCCAAGCCGCAGCGGGCACCTGCGGCACGCCCGCGCCTTCGCTGGGCCGCTCCATTCCTGACGGCAGCCACCGCCGCCGTCAGCCTTCTCTTTGTCGCCGTGCTGGCAGGCGATCTGCTGCTCTCCGGTGCGGCGAGGATGGCTTATGCGCCGAGGGCGGCCGAGCAAAAGCTAACAGCGCCTTCGCCGGCCGCCGAAGCTATCGCAGTGGAGGAGGCCCCCGCCGCCTCTGCACCTGGCGAGACGCCGCCCCAGGAAACAGACACCGAGGGCGAGACGCTGTCTGTTACCGCCCCACCGAAAGCAATGGCACCCACTGACACGGCAAACGGTACACCATCCCCTTCACCCACGCCGGCTTCGTACGGTCCGGCGGCCGGCGATGGAGAAGGCGAGGAAGAGAGTGGAGAACGTGCCGAAGCAACCGTGCAGGCCACAGAACTCTCTGCGGCGGGTGGCGGCGTGACTGAGGGCGCTGGCGCGCCCACGCCGACGGCCGCCCCGCTCGCGGCAGAAATCGCGCCTGCTCAAACCGCGACACCCGCGCCCACCCTGATCCCAGAAGAATCGTTGCGCAGCCCAGCGCCCGCTCCAAGCGGAGAGAACGGCATCATCCCCACAGTAAACGCCGGAGAACTGGCGGATGAGGGTGGGGATCAAGGCGCCCACCGGGATGTCACTCCCCAACTGATTTCACCATGGCGGATTCTAGAGATCGCGCTGGGCGTGGTCGCTGTGGGAATGGCAGTGGCGACCGTTGTGGCATGGCGCGCCCGCCGTCGCTAGGAGACACCGGCTTGCCACACACCCCTGACTTGAACTACTGCCCCACCTGCGGCAGCCCGCTCGAGGATCGAGAAGCGTTCGGGCGCGTGCGCCGCTTCTGCCCGGACTGTGACCAGATCGTTTTCCGCGACCACAAGGTCGCCGCGGGCGTGCTCGTCGAGCGAGATGGCAAGGTGCTCCTCGTCCGCCGATGCATGGGACCGCGCCAGGGGACATGGAGCTTCCCGGCAGGTTTCGTCGAGTTTGACGAGGAACCTGCCGAGGCAGCAGTGCGCGAGTGCCGCGAGGAAACCGGCCTGGAGGTTGAGATCACCGGCCTGCACGCCGTCGTCGGGCCGGAGCCTTCCGGCGCGGCCACCATCGTCATCGTGTACCGGGCCCATGTGGTGGGAGGTGAATTGAAGGCCGGCGACGACGTGGATCGGGTTGATTTCTTCGCGCCGGGTGAACTGCCGCCGCTAGCTTTTCGTGCCACGCGCGTCGCCCTGAACCAGTGGTACGATCCCCCACAACGCGGGCTCTAGCCCGGCAGGCACATCGGAGGCATGGAAACCACAGCCGCTGAGGGTGATATCGCGCCCGACCCGCTCGTGGGAATTACCGGACAAGACGTGCAGCAAATTAGTACCACCGAGGAAGGAGACACCCCTCAGATCAGCCCTGCCTCTCAGGTCTATCTCAGCAAACTCCGCCCAGCCGGTGAAGACGGCGTTATGAATGACCAACCTCTCGTCGTTTTGAATGCCCTTGCCGTGGAAATCCCCCTCAAAGATACAGTCCTCGATCAACACCATGGAGTAAAAGTAGGCATGGGCAAAGTGAGCGGCCGCGATTCGGCAGCCAACCAGCTCCACCATATCGTAGAACGTGCGCCCCTCCAGATCGATCCCATCGATGACACAATTGTGCAGAACGATGGGCTGGTAGACGCCGCGCATGTCCTCGCCGCAGAGCCAGCGACTCACCACCAACGGATCGAGATCGAGCAGACCCGTGATCCGCAAGTTCTCAATAGACTCCCCCATACTCAGGCGCTCGATCACCTGGTGGGCCGATTCAACCCTCAGCTTGGCAGACGGCGGCATCTTGATTCCCTGCGCTAAGTATACATCCAAATCGCGAGGTCTGCACGTTTTGCTTCAGCGAGGGGAGAAACGACCTGCGACACGCACCCCGCGCACCGTGTCTGTTCAAAATTTGGGAACGTGTTCTGTATTCCCCACTGGGGCTGCAAAAAGACATACTTTTGGTGCAACTCGCCCCACTTCGATGCTATGTATGGCGCTATTTAGGGCTGACGCCCCACC
>Ga0315548_1002614_pt1 | contig 13890 bp, 12 predicted proteins | sample SalMarSW160110MG_2_FD_202540 | JGI IMG/M metagenome (GOLD analysis project Ga0315548, IMG submission 202540) | Salt marsh sediment microbial communities from the Plum Island Ecosystem LTER, Massachusetts, United States - Salt Marsh Sediment SW1601-110 ... | reverse complement strand
AAAGGAATATGGCAGGAGATCTGGTTAACACACTAGCTGACTTAAAGGAAGATGAGGCTCTTAAGATTGTTAAAGATAGGCTGAATGCCGGTGAAGAGCCGCTCAAAATCCTGGAAGATGCCAGAAAGGGCATGGAAATCGTGGGCAAGCGCTTTGCCGATAGCGAGTATTTCATACCCGACCTGGTCTACTCCGGCGAGATACTAAAGGCGGTAACCGAGCTGGTCAAGCCCAAGATGACCAAGGCAGCGGAGAGCAAGAAGCTGGGCAAGGTTGTCTTCGGCACGGTGGCCGGTGATATACACGATATCGGTAAGGACATCGTCGCCTTCATGCTCGATGTCAACGGCTTCGAGGTCATAGACCTGGGCGTGGATGTACCGGTGCAGAAGTTTGTCGATAAGATAAAGGAAACCGGTGCCCCCGTTGTTGGCTTAAGCGGATTCCTGACGCTGGCCTTTGATTCCATGAAACAAACTATAGAAGCCATACAAAAGGCCGGTCTGCATGATAAGGTGAAAATCATGATTGGCGGCGGCCAGATCAGCGAGGAGATAAGAAAGTATACCGGCGCTGATGCCTACGGCAAAGACGCCATGGCAGCGGTAACACTGGCCAAAGGATGGATAGGAGGCAAGTAAGCATCTCCACAGCAAAAAAGCAAAAAAAGGAGACAAAAAATGGAAAGGAAATGGGAAGAGTTATCACCAGATGAAAGGCAGGAGGTGCTGTTTCAGAGGTGGCTTTCGCCGAAAGACCATGAGGGGAATGACCTTAAATTCAAAAGCCCCCAGGCCGAGAAAGCGTACAAAGAAAGAGTAACCAGGCTCAAAGATGCAATTCAACTCAAGAAATTGCCCGACAGGGTGCCGGTCCTTCCCATTGTTGGCTTTTTCTACGCTTTTTACGCCGGCTTCACCCCTAAAGAGGTGATGTATGACTACGAAAAGGCCGTCTCAGCAGCTAGAAAATACGTCTTGGAACTTGAGCCGGATTTTCACATGGGCGCGATTGGGCCTGGCCCGGGAAAGTTCTTTGACATTCTTGACTACAAGTTATACGCCTGGCCCGGCCATGGAGTCTCACCCAACGGTACCTACCAGTGCCTTGAAAAAGAATATATGAAGGCGGATGAATATGATGCTTTGATTCAGGACCCGTCGAACTTTTACAGTAATACCTACCTGCCGCGCATATACGGCGCGCTGCAGGCCTTCACGGCTCCCAGTCTCACCAACGTGCTCGAAATATTTGGACTCGCCTTTAATTTCATACCCTATGGTCTGCCCCCCGTTCAAGCCGCCTATAAGGCCCTGATGGAAGCCGGGAATGAAGCCCTTAAATGGGCCACGGCGATGGGTGCCTTCAATGAGGAGATAGCAGCAGCAGGATTTCCCGCCGCCGCCGTCGGCATGGCCAAGGCACCTTATGACACACTCGGCGACACCCTCAGAGGAACCAGAGGGCTAATGGTTGATATATACCGGCAGCCCGATAAGGTCCTCAAAGCCCTGGAAGTATTAACGCCGATAATGATTAATACTGGGGCAGGCGCGGCCAAGGGGGCCGGACTTCCTCTAGTGTTTATACCGCTACATAAAGGTGCCGACGGCTTTATGTCTGATGAGCAGTTTAAGACCTTCTACTGGCCAACCCTTAGAAAGCTCCTCATGGGCTTAATTGATGAGGGCTGCGTCCCGTTTCTTTTTGTTGAGGGGAGCTATAACACGCGTCTGAAAGTTATCCGGGATGTACCTAAAGGTAAGACTTTATGGTCGTTCGATACCACAGACATGGCTAAAGCCAAGGAAATGCTGGGCGACGTTGCCTGCATCGGCGGCAACGTGCCTATCGACCTGTTAGCCGTAGGCACCGCAAGCCAAGTGAAAGACTACGCCAAAAAACTCATCGATACTTGCGGCAAAGGCGGCGGTTATCTTATGGCCAATGGGGTGGCACTTGATGAGGCAAAGCCGGAAAATGTCAAGGCGATGATAGACGCCACCAAGGAATACGGCGTATATAAATAGGCACTTACAGGGATAAGCTATGCCGGTAATCCGTGATATTCCCCTGAGCCTGAATACCGGGGAAGTGCTGCGCCGCCAGGGACTGGGGGGAAAAGCTAAGGTCAGGCCGGAGATAGAGAGCCTGATTAAGGAGTTGCTGGCCAGCCTAGAGAGCCATCATCTTCTGGAGCCGGCGGCGGCCTACGAATACTATCCGGTAACCGGGATGAGCGGCAGCCAGATATCGCTGGAAGGTGGTAAAGCAATACACAGCCCGGCACTACCGGCCATCTTACCGGAAGCGCAAGAAATCATCGCTCTAATCTGTACCATCGGCCCCAGGCTGGAAAAGCAGGCCAGCGCCTACACCAAAAACGGCCAGGCTCTGCGCGGCATGGTTCTGGATGGTATCGGCAGCGCCGCCGTGGACAAGCTGATTTCGGAGGTACTCAGGCCTGTCGCCGCCGAGGTTGCCCAGCGAGGCTATGAGATAAGCAGCCCGGTCAACCCGGGTATGCCCGGCTTTGCCATGACCGAGCAGTGGAATATAATGGAACTGGCTGGCGGAGATGAAATCGGGGTGAGCCTCACCAAATCCGGAATACTGGTCCCCCGTAAATCGGTCTCCATGGTCATCGGCATCGGCCCCAGGATGACCCGGTGGACACAGGCCGAAGTCTGCGCCCGCTGCAGCCTCAGGGAGACCTGCCCCTATAGAATACAGGAATAAGCCATGACAGCCTGTAAGATTGATTTTGAGCCGGTAGGCAGACGAGGGGAATGCCAGAGCCAAGAGTCTCTCCTGGAGTGCGCCCGTAAGCTCGGTGCCGGTATCAGCAGCATCTGCGGCGGCAAGGGGACCTGCCACTCCTGCAAGGTGCAGGTATTGAGCGGCACCGTCTCCAAACCGACCCCCGGTGAACTGGAGACCTTCTCCCCCCAAGAGCTGAAAGCGGGCTGGCGTCTCGCCTGCCAGACCTATCCCCACACCAATGTCAAGGTAAACGTACCCGCCGAATCGATGACCACCCCCCAGCGCCTCCAGATAGAGGGACAGGAGGTAACCGTCCACCCCCAACCCCCAGTTCGGGCCTACCCTGTCAAACTGGCTATACCATCACTGGAAGCACCACAGGCTGATGCCGATAACCTGCTCCAGAAGCTGAACCAAAAACACAAGCTAAACTGCAACAGGTTTGATATCGGTGCCCTGCGCGTCATCTCCGAACAGCTAAGGTCGTGGAAGTGGCAGTGCCAGGCAGCCGTCCGCAGCGACCAAGTGATAGCTCTCCTACCCCCCAAAAACCACCCCCTGGGGCTAGCCATAGACCTGGGCACCACCAAGATTGCCGGCTACCTGGTTAATTTGAGTGATGGCAAGACCCTGGCCGCCAGGGGGGTGATGAACCCCCAGATAAGCCACGGCGAAGATATCATCAGCCGCATTAGCGGCGCCGTGCATTCGGAGGAAGAGAGGACCCAGATACAGCGGCTGGCGGCGGAAGCCATCAGCCAGCTGGGCGCCGACCTCTGCGCCGAAGTCAACGCAAATATCGAGGAAATCGTCGAGGTGGTGGTCGTCGGCAATACCGCCATGCACCACCTCTTTCTCGGCCTGCCGGTAAGGCAACTGGCGCTGGCCCCCTTCGTGCCAGCGGTCAGCCGAGCTGTGGACACCAAAGCCCGTAATTTAAACTTAAACTTTGCCCCCGGCGCCTACGTCCATCTGCTACCCAACATCGCCGGCTTCGTCGGCGCCGACCACGTCGCCATGCTGCTGGCCACCAGGGTCGGGTCGAAAAAGGGCCCCATAGTGGCCCTTGACATCGGCACCAACACCGAAGTCTCAGTAATCCACGAAGGCAGAATAGTCAGCACCTCCTGCGCCTCCGGCCCCGCCTTTGAAGGTGGCCATATCAAGTACGGCATGCGGGCGGCTGAAGGAGCCATCGAGCGCCTGCAGATAAGCGGCGACAGCATCAAGTACCAGACCATCGGCGAAGCGCCGCCGGTGGGTATCTGCGGCTCAGGGATTCTTGACGCCCTGGCCCAGCTTTACCTGGCTAAAGCCGTCGACGAAGGCGGCCGCATAAACCCCGACCACCCCCGCGTCCGCAGCCTTCGGGGTCAGCGCGAATTTATCCTGGTCAGCAAAGAAGAACGCAAAGGCCAGCCGGCCATTACCATCAACCAGCGCGATGTCAGAGAGCTGCAGCTGGCCAAAGCCGCCATCCGCAGCGGCATCCAGGCACTTCTGGAGACCACTGGCGTCCCGGAAGAAAATATAAAGCAGGTAATCATCGCCGGCGCCTTCGGCACCTACGTCAATGTCGCCAGCGCCGTAGAAATCGGCATGCTGCCCTCACTGCCGCTAACCCGCTTCCTTCAGCCGGGCAACGCCGCCGGCATGGGGGCCAAGCTGGCCCTGATTTCAGTCAAACAGCGGGCTCAAGCTCAGGCACTGGTCTCCAGAGTCCGCTATATCGAGCTGGCCAGCGCCCACAACTTCGAGCAGACCTTCATGCAGTCAAGCTACCTGGGGCGCTACCGGATTATAGACGGTAAAAGAGAGAAAATCGGCTGAGCACCGATTCACTTATTTGAGTTACCCTTGTCCTTCTCCCCCTTCTCCTCGCCCTTGGTGAAATCCCTCAGCTTCTCGGCCAGAGAGGTCAGGCGCTTCTGCACCCGGTCGTTGATGGAACCAGGCTCAAAGCGACCGTCTTTGCGGCGCTTACCCGCCTTCACCCCGGTAAGCACCTCGATGCCCTCGTCAATGGTGCTCACCGGGTAGATATGGAACTTGCCTTCCTTGACCACCGCCACCACCTCTTCCTTCAGCATCAGGTTCCTTACGTTAGAGGCGGGGATAAGGACCCCCTGCTCCCCGCTCAAGCCCCTGGCCCGGCAGACCTCAAAGAAACCCTCAACCTTCTCGTTGATGCCCCCGATAGCCTGCACCTCCCCCTTCTGGTTCACCGAGCCGGTAACGGCGATACCCTGCTTTATGGGCACGTCGGCCAGGCGGGAGAGGATAGCGTAAAGCTCGGTGCTGGAGGCGCTGTCCCCCTCCACCTCCTCGTAGCTCTGCTCAAAGACCAGCCGCGCCGAAAGGGACAGCGGAATATCCCCAACATACCTGTCGGTTATGTAGCCATTAAGTATCATAACCCCCTTGGTGTGGAGGCGCCCCCCCAGCTTGGCCTCCCGCTCGATATCAACCAGCCCCTCCCGACCCACACCCACGCTGGCGGTTATCCGGTTGGGGCGGCCGAAGGCAAAATCACCCAGGTCTATCACCGCCAGGCCGTTTACCTGCCCGGCCTTCTCTCCCTTAGCATCGATGATAATCATACCGTTGTCTATCATCTCGTTGATGCGCTGCTGGATAAGGTTGGAGCGGTAGACCTTCTCCTCGACGGCCTTGTCCACATGTTTTCCCTCAATATGCCTGGCTTTATCCTCCTCCGCCCAGAAGCTGGCCTCACGCAGAATATCGGCGATATCGGCAAAAAGGGAGGACAGCTTTTCCTGGTCACCGGCCAGCCGCGAGCTGTGTTCGATAATCTGGGCTAGGGCGTCACGGCTCAGGTGCTTTAAGCCTTCGCTGTTGCAAATGCGGCAGATGACGGCGGCGTAGTCCTTCAGGTTGGCCGCTGTCCGGTCCATACGGCTGTCAAATTCAGCCTTGACCTTGAACAGCTCCTTGAAGTCCGGGTCCAGCCGCAATAAGAGGTAGTAATACATAGGCTCCCCGATAACCACCACCTTCACCTCCAGCGGTATAGGCTCCGGTTTCAGACTCTTGGTCACCACAAAGCCGAGCCGCTCACCCAGCTCTTCAATATCCAGCTTGCCATTACGGAGGGTCCTCTTCAAGCCCTCCCAGGACTGGAAGTTGGTCAGTATATCCTCGACTCTGACCACCAGGTAGCCGCCGTTGGCGTGGTGCAGAGAGCCGCCCTTAATCATGGTGAAATCGGTAGACAGAGCCCCGAACTGGGCTTCCTTTTCAATACGCCCGAAGAGGTTATTAAAGGTAGGATTCGGCTCCAGAATAACCGGCGCCCCCTTCACCCCCGAGTTATCCACCAGAAGATTGACCTCGTACTTCCTCAAAGCCTGTTTCTGCGCCGTCTCCCTCATGGCGGCCAGGGGGTCTCCCTCCTGGGCTTTGGGCTCCGCCCGGAACTGCTCAAAGTGCTCGATGATATCCTGCTCCACCTCTTTCAGGTAAGCAACCACCGGCGGCAGCTCAGCGTACTTCTCCCCCAGCTTCTCGAAAAGGTGCCTGACGGAGTAGCCGGCCACCTCACGGTCGGTATCTTCCAGTTGTTTATCAATGGCGCTCTGCTCTGTAGTTAGCTTGGCGATTTGCTCCTTCAGCTCGCCGGCCAGTTCATCCTGCTTCTTCTTTAGCGCCTCTTTCTCTTGAGTGCCCAGCCTGTTATAGGCCTCCTCGCTCATTGGCTCACCGTCGGCAGCCGGTACAAAAACCACTCCTACCGGCGTCGCCTGGAGGATAAACCCCATCTCCCTGGCCTTCTTCTCCAGCATTTTGAATACCGCTGCCCGCTTCCTGTCAAAATCTTCGGTTATCTCCCCCCGCCGTTCGGCATACTCTTTGCTGGTAAAAGTCTGGACAAGGCTGCGCCGGGCACTATCAATGGCAACTTCCATATCCCTGCGCAGAGTCTTCCCCATCCCCACCGGTACCCCCAGGGCTTTAGGGCAGTAGGCATCACCGAAGTTATGCACATAGCACCAGTCGGACGGAGTTTTCTTCTTGGCGGCCAGCGCTTCCACGAAGGACTTTATAGCCGTAGTCCGGCCGGTGCCGGCCAGCCCCGAGACATAGATGTTAAAACCCGCTTTGGCAATGTTGAGGCCGAACTTTAGCGCGCTCAGCGCTCTAGCCTGGCCGATGATACCATCTTTGGGCTTTAGCTCCTCGGTGGAATCACAGTTAAACACGGTCGGGGGGCACTGCAGTCTTACCTGCTCAGCGGTCAGTTCCTTGGCCATGGCTCACCTCCTTAGCGCAGTCTATATAATAACAGATATCGGCCTTCATAGCATACACCACAAGGGGTTAAAAAGAGGGGGCAATATCGGGGATGGGCTTCAAGTCTTGGAGATGCTGGCGTCATCCAGCTCGGCCGATTTTCTAATGCGTAGAAAGGCGTCAACCACTTCGGGGTCGAACTGGCCACCCCGGTGGTGTCTTATCTCATCGCAGGCAGTCTGGATGCTCTCAGCGGCACGGTAGGGACGGCCGGATATAATGGCGTCATAGGTATCAGCCACCGCCAGGATGCGGGCGGCCAGTGGTATCTCTTCACCGGACAACCGGTCAGGATAACCTGTACCATCGTAGCGCTCGTGGTGATGCCTAACCGCCTTCAGGATGGCATCATCCTCGACGATAGGCGTCAGGATGTGTTCACCGATGTCGGAGTGGGACAGTATATGCTGGTATTCCTCAGCGCTCACCTTACCTGGCTTGTTCAAGACCGCCTCCCTCACCCCGATCTTACCGATATCGTGGATTAGGCCGGCCAGCCTTATTTTTTCAATCTCCGGCCTTGATAAGCCCAGCTCGGCGGCGATAGCCACCGATATCCCAGCCACCCGCTGCGAATGGCCGCTGGTATATTTATCCTTGGCCTCCAAAGCATAGGCCAGTGACGTTATGGCGTTAAGAAAGGCAGCACGTATTTTCCGCGCCTGCTCCTCCACCTTCTGCTCCAGGTGCAGCTGATAGTCTCTGATTTCCAGCTCCAGCCTTTTTTTCTCCAGAGCCCTCTCTATACTCAGCACCACCTCATCCAGGTTGAACGGCTTGGTGATATAGTCATAGGCTCCCTGCTTCAGACACTCGATAGCGGTGCTGATGTCGATAACCGCCGTAGCCATGATTACGGCTATATCGGGGTGGGCCGCCTTTATCTCGGTAAGCAGCTCAATCCCCGACCTGCCCGGCATCTTGACATCCAGAATCGCCAGCTGCACAGCGGTGCTTCTTATCTTGGCCAGGGCCTCATCGGCGCTGCTCGCCTGCTCACAGCGGTAGCCAGCCGCCCCCACCTTCTCCAACAGGACCCGCCTGACTACCGCCTCATCGTCAACGATTAATATGACCGGTTGCTTTTCCGCCATCTTCATCTTCCATTCTTAATGTCAGCCGCTAGTACCACCGGCCTAAGGTTCCCCTGACCAGTGCTTTAAGCTCATCCGGAGAAAACGGCTTAAGCAGAACTGGCCGGCCCGTCTGCTCCAGAAAGCTCTGGGTATCATCACCGAATACATCGCCGGTGGTAAATATCACCCTGCTGGCCAGTTCCGGGTATCTCTTCTCGATATAACGATAAAGCTGCTTGCCGTCCATCACCGGCGTCTTGATATCAACCAGAAGCAGGTCATAGTCTGCCTTCATCAGCATACTTTCCGCGGCCACCCCGTTTTGAGCAAAGTCCACCTGATACCCCTGGCTGGTAAGGACGCGCTGGCAGACCTGCCTGATACTGGGCTCATCCTCAACCGATAGTATTCTCCTTTTGACGCCACCGGAGCTAGTCATGACTGCCTCTCTGGCTCTTAGTGCCCGCCAAGACTGGCAGTTCCACAACAAAAGTAGCCCCTTTACCCGGCTGGCTCTCGGCATAGAGCAGGCCGTTATGCTCGGTTACTATCCCGTGGCAGATGCTCAAACCTAAGCCCGTCCCCTCCCCCACCTCCTTGGTGGTGAAAAAGGGGTCAAACAGGTGCACCAGGTCCTCTTTGGCAATCCCGGGACCATCATCGGCAAAGGAGGCTACGATACTATTGCCGACACGCCGGGTGGTAATGGTCAGGGTACCCCTCCGGTGCGCCTCGAGCATAAAATGCTCGGCGTTGATAATAATATTGAGAAACACCTGCTGCAGTTGAAAAAAGTCAGCCATGGTCAGCGGCAGGTCGGGAGCAAAATGGGTAACCACCTGGATATTCTCCACCCTGTGCTCGTAGGCACGTAATGTCAGCACCTTTTCAATGACGCCGTTTATATCCACCAGCTGTTTTACCGGGGCATGTTTGCGGGCAAAGATAAGCAGGTTCTTCATAACGTCGGCGGCACGTTTGGCCTCGCTGTAGATAATCTTGATATCCTCCCTGATTTCATCGGGGAGGTCTTTGCTCAAAAGCAGCTGGGAGAAACCGATAACACCGGTCAGCGGGTTGTTAAGCTCATGGGCAAGGCCCGATGCCAGCTCCCCGATGGAGGCCAGCCGGTCGGCGATAATCAACTGCTCCTCGGCCCGCCTCTGCTCGGTCTCCAGGCTCTCAAGCTCAATCACACGCCGGCGCAGGGCCTCTAACTCAATGGCTATGTCTGCCTGTATTTCACCAACACGTTCCAATTAATTGTCCTAATAAGGAGTGCATTTTGTTGACAGTTGGTCACATAATAGCACAAAAGTTGTCTACTGTCAACAAACAATTACCAAAGGGCACTGAGAGTAACCATTGCTCGCGAGCGAGAAATTGTAACGGAATTTTTACATCAATTTTATGGGCAATTAATTCCACCCCTATAAGATAAAAATGTAACGACTTTAATGGAGAACAAGTTAATGGAAGAAACCAAATACAACCTGCTGATTATCGACCAAAGTGACCTCACCACGGATGAGATAAACGTCTCAGACTTGTCCGAAGAGAGCTTCGAAACGATAACCCTCCCCGACCACTTTGAGGCGCTGTCCCAAATGAGCCAGCTAAGGCCCGACCTGATTATTCTCGGGGAAGGGCTGGCGGAAGACAGCTTTGAAGCCTGCCGCCAGCTACGCCGGGCGGTTGACGTTCCGGTTCTCATGCTGGGCACTACCCCCCGCTCCCGGGGCTGGGTCAGGACGATAAACGCCGGCGCCGACCTCTACCTGACCAGACCAGTAAGACAGGCCGAGCTGGTAGCCAGAATGAAGGCGATATTACGCCGCCGCGAGTGGGCCTGTACTGGCGGATAACCCAAGCTAAGGAGGAACCAAAGTGGAAAGAAACCAAGACTATAACAGCCAGAATCTAGGCAGAATCATCAAGCAGCAGAGACTTATCTCCGGGCTAACGCTGAGGGAGCTTGCCGATAGTTCCGGGGTATCCTCGTCCCACATTGGCCGCATCGAGAGAGGCGAGCGCTTCCCCTCCGCCCACGTCCTGCGCCGCGTCGCCCGCCACCTGGGCTTCGAGGAGAGCGAGCTTTTTGCTCTGGCCGGGTACTTCACCCCTCAGCCCCCAACCGCCGCCGAGAGCAGAGCCGCCGACAGCGTCGCCCAGCTGGACCCCCTGGTCGCCCGGGCCCTGGCCCAGGAGTCTGTCGAGGTACAGCGCCTGGCACTGGTCATTCTCACCCTGCTCAAGAGTATCGCCAAATCGCAGCAATAGGTCGCCAACCACACCAAGCATGAGAAAGGACTGATAAAATGTCAGAGAACAACCGGAAAGACATCATCTTCATGCTGACCAAAGACGATGTCCTGGCCTGCGCTAAAGAGCTCAAGATACCCAAAGAGCAGATAACCGACGATACCATCGAGCTGATAGAGAACAGGCTAGAAGTAGAATTCGGCCACTGGCCGGAGATAGTAAAAGAAGTCCTCACCCAGGCCACCCAGTGCCCTCTGGGGCTGGTCTGCTTTCCTTCATGTTGCTGGTGGAAAGAGGGCAGATGCATATTTCCCCGGCAGGCTTGAGCAGCTGCCGCCAGTGATATGCTCTGCCCCCACCACCCCAAAAGGCTTACTTTAGCCCCACCCCAAGACGCCTCCTGTCCACTAAAATCCATATAGTCACCTTTTCGCCACCCCCCCAAAGTGCCTATTACGAATGTATTTTAGCCGATTTGTCCATTTTCTTTAGTTGACTACTGGCATTTTTTTCGCTTTTATGGTACAATATGCCCAAAGCCTGATAGGGGTGGCGCTGCAACATGGAAAACGTGAGTGCCGAAAACAACGGCAAGGCTCTGGACCTCCTCCTGGAGAAGGTCTATCGGGACGGTGGCTACGATTTCCGCGACTACAAGCGCGGGACGGTAACCCGCCGCCTGGAGCGGCGGCTATACGCCACCGGGACAACCACCTATGAGGAATACACGCGCTTCCTGGAGAACCACTCCGAAGAGTACCAGAACTTAGCCGAAGACCTCACCATAAAGGTAAGCGGCTTTTTCCGCAGCCGGCACACCTTTCAGCAGGTAGCCAGGCTGGTGCTACCCAGACTGGTGGCACAAAAAATAAGGCACGGGGAACGCAGCTTAAGCCTCTGGAGCGCTGCCTGCGCCCGTGGCGAAGAGCCATACTCCGTAGCCATCATGCTAGCTGATTTTCTGGGTAACCAGCTAGACGAGTTTGAGATATCAATTTACGCCTCCGACATCAACCGCCAGGCCCTGGCCGAGGCGAAGGCGGGGGTATACTCCTCCAAAGAACTGGAGAGCCTCCCCCCACCCACCCTGGCCAATCACTTCAGCCGCAATGGCAAAGGCTATGTGGTCAACAGCAACATCAAGCAGATGGTCAGCTTCTCCCATTTCGACCTGGTAGCAACCACTCCCCCACCCTTCACCCCCCTGGACTGCGTTTTCTGCTGCAACATCCTGATATACCTGCAGAGACAGCTCCAGGAGAAGGTCTTAAGCCTGATCTACGATTCGCTGGCCACCCCCGGCTACCTGGTTCTGGGTGAGGTGGAGACACTGACAGATAGCCTGCGCCCCAGGCTGGAATGTGTTAACGCCAAGGCAAGGATATATAAGAAGAAATGAAATTGAGGAGGTGACAGGTGGGCAACCAAATACTTGTAGCTAAAACTGAACCGTCTGAGCTGAACCGGAGAACACGTGTCCTCAACAGTCTGATATGGCTCCTTATGGGGGTATTAGGGCTCTTCCTGGTTTATGTCCTGGCCACAGGGATGCAATCATGGATATCCGGTCTTATTTCTTTTGTCGCCGCACTGGTCGTCTCTGGCATAGGCTACTGGCTGGCTCGCTCCGGGAAATTCTACGCCGCGGTCTACCTTTTCCTGAGTGGCTTCGTCGTCTTACTATTATTCGTAGTATTTATGGGTGGTAGAACCGCCTTCAGTATCTCTGAAGAGACGGGTTTGGGATGGGGAGTAGTGGCAACAGCAGTAATGATATCGTTTGTACTGGCCTGTATGTCATGGCTCTTCGGAGAAAGTATAAACAACGCCTTTTCCACACTAAAGAAGCGCTCCGCCGAACTACAGTCCAGTCACGAGGAGCTAAAAGCAGCCAACGCCGAGTTACAAGCCAAAGAACAGGCGCTGGCCGATGAAGCTACCCGGCGGCGTATACTAATTGACCAGTCCCGGGACGGTATCGTTGTCCTCAGTGAGGACGGCAAGGTATATGAGGCCAATCGGAGCTTTGCCGAGATGCTGGGTTATTCCAGCGAGGAAGCACGTCAACTTAATGTATTTGATTGGGAATACTTGTTCCCACGCGAACAAGTGCTCGAAATGATACGGACTGTGGATGAAGCTGGCGATCACTTCGAAACCCGCCATCGCCGTAAAGATGGCAGTACTTATAACGTAGAAATTAGCACTAACGCCGCTACGTTCGCCGGGCAGAAGCTGATATTCTGCGTGTGCCGGGATATCACCGAGCGCAAAACCATGGAAAAACAGATTCAGGAGAAGAACGAGGAGCTGGATGCCCAGAACGAAGAGCTCAAGGCTACCGATGAGGAACTGCGCGCCAGCAACTCAGAGCTTCAGACCGCCCACGATAAACTGCTGGAGACACAGGAACAGCTGATTCGCTCGGAGAAGCTGGCGGCCATCGGCCAGCTGGCCAGCGGGGTCGGCCACGAGCTGCGCAACCCGCTGGGGGCAATCAAGAACGCCGGCTTCTACATACGGAGGCGGGTAACCAATACCGACATCCCGTCTACAGAACCGCGGGTGATAGAATTTCTGGACATCATCGACGAAGAGGTTAACTCGGCCAACAAGGTGATAACCGACCTCCTCGGCTTCTCCCGGGTAGCCAAGCCAACGGTGGCCCCGGCCAATATCGCCGGCATAATCGAGGATGCCCTCAGGTACACCCAGGTGCCGGAAGCCGTTAAGTTAAGCAAAGATATAAACAACAACCTGCCCATGGTGATGGTGGACGGCGAACAGATTAAGCAGGTATTCCTCAATATTACCCTCAACGCCCTGCAGGCAATGGGCGAAAAAGGCGGCCGCCTCGATATCAGGGCCGCTGACAAAGGCAAATTCGTCGAGGTGGAGTTCATCGACACCGGCGGCGGCATTCCCGACGAAATCAAAAAGAAGATTTTCGACCCCCTCTTCACCACCAAGGCCAAGGGGGTGGGCTTAGGGCTCTCGGTATGCAAGACCATCATAGAGCGCCACGAGGGTGACATCAAGGTAAAGAGCCAGGCGGGCAAGGGGACCACCTTTACCATCTCCCTGCCCACCGAGAAGATTCTAGCAACCAGCGCTGTAACCAAGGGGGAAAACGATGGACAAGATCAACGTCTTAGTAGTTGACGACCTCAAGAGCAGCCGGCTGACCCTGGGCGGCATACTGGAAGACGAAGGGCACAACGTAGTCCTCGCCGAGAACGGCTACCAGGCCATCGAGGCGGCCAAGCAGGTTCCCTTTGACCTCGTCTTCATGGACATAAAGATGCCGGGGATCAACGGGGTGCAGACCTTCCGCGAGGTAAAGAAGACCAATCCCCACGCCGCGGTGATAATGATGACCGCCTACTCCGTGGAAGACCTGGTACGGGAAGCCCTGGAAGAGGGCGCCTACGCCGTGGTCTACAAGCCGTTTGACATGGAGCACGTGGTAAGCATCATC
>Ga0315548_1002613_pt1 | contig 13893 bp, 9 predicted proteins | sample SalMarSW160110MG_2_FD_202540 | JGI IMG/M metagenome (GOLD analysis project Ga0315548, IMG submission 202540) | Salt marsh sediment microbial communities from the Plum Island Ecosystem LTER, Massachusetts, United States - Salt Marsh Sediment SW1601-110 ... | reverse complement strand
ATCCTATCTTGCTCCTGTTTATGCTCGTCGTTAAGCTGCCTGTTTTCGGCCTTTTCAAACAATACAGAGGCTGGTGGAGATATGTCGGTATTTCAGACCTCATTGGTATCGTTCATGCGTCACTCATGAGCACCTTAGTCATAGTAGTTGTATGGTTCATCCTCAGTAACACCAACTTTGCAATTAAATATCTTCCTCCGGGTATGGCCGAACCTGCTGAAGGCGTCTGTATTGCTGATTTGTTTGCTACAGTTTTGCTTCTGGCAGGGCTGCGAATGATTATACGGCTATATTACGAGGCGTCCCGCACAGTCGAGGTCGGAAGGCTTAGAAGATTTCTTATAATCGGCGCAGGCAATGCCGGCGAAGCGTTACTTCGAGAAATACACAGAATGCCTGTTGTACAATATGAAGTAATAGGTCTCATCGATGACGACCCTGCCAAGCAGGGCACTCACATTCATGGAATATCTGTTCTCGGTACGGTAGAGCAACTACCTGGAATCTGCAAGGATCACAATATCGAAGAAATAGCTATTGCAATGCCTTCGGCAAGCCACCGACAACTCAGACGCGTCATTCAGGTCTGCGAAGGTACAAAAATCAGATTTCGCACCGTACCCCATATCACCGATATTGCTTCCGGTAAATTTCGTGTCTCCCAGATTCGAGATGTCGATATAAACGACTTATTGGGTAGAGAAACTGTGCAGCTTGAATTGGATTCGATAGAAGCTTATGCAAAAGAAAAAACAATTCTTGTCACCGGCGCCGGCGGCTCCATAGGCTCGGAATTGTGCCGTCAGCTATGCAATTTCAAACCTAAACTTCTTTTGCTCGTCGAACAGGCCGAAAATCCGCTTTTCTATATAGAAAGGGAGTTAAGAACACGATTTCCAGCGGTCGATATCGAAACGCTTATTTGCAATATCACAGACAAGAACAGCCTTGAGCAAATATTCGACAGGTATAATCCGCAGGTTGTGATTCATGCCGCCGCTCACAAACATGTCCCTTTAATGGAGCTTAACGCCACACAGGCGATAATTAATAATATCGTCGGTACACAAGTTGTTGCAGATGCATCAGAGAAATTCGATACAACAAATTTTGTCATGATAAGTACGGATAAAGCCGTCAATCCAACCAGTATAATGGGCTCATCCAAACGGATTGCTGAAATGTATATTCAGGATCTCAGCAGAACGAGCAAAACACATTTTGTCACTGTACGTTTCGGCAATGTTCTCGACTCCGAAGGTTCCGTTGTACCTATTTTCAAAAAGCAAATAGCTCAGGGTGGTCCGGTAACCGTTACACATCCTGAAATGAAACGTTATTTTATGACCATCCCTGAAGCAAGTCAGCTCGTCCTTCAGGCGGCTGCCATGGGAAAAGGCGGAGAAATCTTCGTTTTGGATATGGGTGAGCCAGTAAAGATCGTAGATCTGGCAAGAGAGCTTATCACACTCAGTGGCTTCAGACCTGGTGAAGATATTGAAATAGATTTTACCGGCCCCAGACCCGGTGAGAAACTGTTTGAAGAACTGTCCATAGAAGGCGAAGATATGCAGAGAACAAGGCATCCAAAAATTAGTATATGGAAAAACATACCAATGGAGCGTGATAAACTTCGCATCGGTATAAAAGAATTAATAACACTCGCTAAAACATATAAACGCACAGAAATAATAGAAAAAATTAAAGAACTTATACCTGAATATATAAGTTCTGAATTGTCTCTGGAACAAATAAATTGCAAAAAAAGTAATAAGAATAACTAAAATGAGCCTTCAATCTCATTTATTAAACTATTCTTTGCTTTCAGCCTGAAGGTATGATTATAAACCTATTGGGTATATAATATATCCAGTTTTACTCAAAAAAACCCCTATATTACGAATGAAGAAAATGCATAATTTGCCCATATTAACATGTTTTTTATTCGGTCTTTTTTTTTCCTTTATCATACCGAAAAATATTTAATCCTGTCTCTCCATATATATTTTCGGACTATCTTTAAAAATCATCGATTTTATATTAAAAATTGGTCTTAAAATCCCCATAGTATGACTTTCATCGAATAAATGTAACAATCAGAAATAATTTAAATAAATTCCTTTATCATCACTATTTAGTCACATTTACTGTTTATTTTTAGATATAAATACTTAAAGCTTCTCAATCCATTTAATTCACTTCCTTATCGGTGTATTATCTCCTAATATACATGTTATCTGCCCATTTGTAAATGTCGATATAATACGTAATTACCCAAATTGTCTACTTTAGCCATATGTGGTATAATACAAAATATATTCTATGAGTTATTTATTTATATTATCATTATCTTAAGAGTTAGGAGGCCGATAAAATGAATGCTTTAAGAATTTCACAGACATGGAGATTAATCTCTATACTGATTATAGTCTTCCTTTTTAGTTTTCCCATACAAGCTCAATACGGCGGTGGTACAGGAGAGCAGAATAATCCCTACCTTATCTTCTCAGCCGAACAAATGAATACTATCGGAGCAAATCCTATTGACTGGGACAAACACTTCCGACTCATGTCTGATATTGATATGACAAGTGACATAAAACCACTATTCAATATTATTGGAACCAAGGAAGAACCATTCACCGGTGTGTTTGATGGTAATAATTATAAAATCCTGTATTTCACCTATACTTTCATAGACACAAATAATGTTGGTCTTTTTGGCTATGTTGATAATCCAAATACAGAAATTACAAACCTTGGATTGATTGATCCAAATATTGTTGCGGCAAACGGAACAAACGTTGGCTCTCTTGTCGGTCACCTTCGAAATGGATCCATCAAACGCTGCTACGCTGAGGGTGGAGTTATTTATGGTAATAAGACTATCGGTGGTTTAGTTGGTTCCAATTATAACGGAATAATAACCGAATGTTATGCTAATGTTGACATATCAGGAAATGAGAGAATAGGTGGCCTGGTCGGAGAGAACAAAAACGGCATAATCAGTGCTTGCTATGCCAACGGTAATGTTTACGGTGGTTATAATAGTCAATATATCGGCGGGCTGGTGGCAATCAACAATTCACTGATACATCATTGCTATGCTACCGGCATGGTATCCGCTGAGGAGGGAAGTATCTTTATAAGCGGGCTGGTGGCGTACAGCCTACCGGATACTATAAATAATTGTTTCTGGGATGAAGAAACAAGCGGCATTCAAGAAAACAAAATATTAACCGTTGAAGAAGGAATTGGTCTGACAACTACCCAGATGTATAACTCTAACACTTTTATGGATGCCGGATGGGATTTTATGGACGAGATCCAAAACGGCACGGAAGATATCTGGTGGATTAATGAAGGTCAGGACTACCCCCGATTGTTGTGGGAATTGACTCAAGATGTGGAATATGAGTCTTTATCCGTGAGAACCGCGCTGGCAGACAATGAATCAACTTCCGAAGAGTCTGCTGATGAAGTATATAGCGACACTTCTACTGTTACTGAATACTTCACAGAACGATTTACTTCTGGTTCTGATTCCTTCGATCTATCGAATAAATCAATCATGTTCACCCCAACTACAGACGGTACATATTACAGTTTTTCCGTACAGAATATTACAGAATTACCGACCAATCCCATAGGGGGTACAAAACTGGTATTGACTGACGATAGTTACAAGGATGCGCGCCTGAGCGATCAAAAAAAGTTAAAAATCTTTGGCTACAATTATGAAAGATTCTTTGTCGGAAGTAACGGTTATATCACTTTTAACTTCGGAGATACAAGCCGTAACAACATACTGATGAACCATTTTAACACAAAACGTATATCTGTTTTATTCAATGACTTCGATCCATCCAGAAGAGGAGCAGTCAGATGGAAACAGTTGGAAGATCGAGCGGTTGTCACATGGGAAAATGTCTCAGAATATGTTCCGATTAATTCCAATACATTCCAGGTTGAAATGTATTATGATGGAAAGATACAGCTTGCCTGGCTTGATATTGCAGCCAGCAATGGCATTGTAGGTTTATCAAGGGGAACTGTTATGCCGGAGGATTTTCAGGAAACAGATTTTTCAGAACATATCCCACCATCAGATCAGGGCGGTGAGCCGGATACTGATACTCCGGGAAGTAGTTCGGGAAGAAGAAACAGAAAGAAGTAACTATCTTAAGCTATCAGATATTCCTTCTTTCTAATGAGTTAATATAAAACATTTTAGGCATAAATTAAGCTGATTTTAATGATAGCATCTTATTAGTAAGAGATTAATAAAGAAGGCAGGTATATTATGCAGATTGGAACAATCTTTTTAGAGTTCATAAATAAAAAATATTTCCGGCTGCTTAGCTTCACGCTCATAGTAATAATTTTATCCGGTTCAGAAGCTTTTGCCCTGGATCCAATGGGCCCACCAACTACCGGTCTGATGGAAGGTCAGTATGAATTCGGAATTGATTACTCCAACAGCACAATGGACCTTAAATTGGAAGGTGGCAAATATACTGAATGGAATCATACTACAAGTGTAACAGAATCAGGAGAGGCTGAATCGTTCACACTTAAAGACTTTGAAATGAACAAAATATATACCCATCTCGGGTACGGCATCTGGGATTATTGTGATATGTTCTTACGCTTAGGTATAGTGAACGCCGAATTCGGTGATTCGATCTGGGAAGCAGGAGAAAAATTTGACAACCAGTCAGATATCACATTTTGCATCGGTTCTCGGGCGACCTTTTATGAGGAGGGCAATCTCAAAATAGGTAGAATTATTCAGCTTAGCTGGGCTAACCTGGCTGGGCGCTTAAAATCACCACAATGGACGGAAGATGAGTCGAGTGACATCGAACTAATCGAAATACAAGCCGCTATAGGTCCGACATACACCACGGAAAATGGAATTTCGTTTTACGGTGGACCTTTCTTCCATTTTGTCAGCGGTGATATAGAAGAAAAATACAACGATATTAACGAGTATGGGGAAGACATAACGGCGAAATATACATGGGATATCAATGCAACCTCAAATTTCGGCGGTTATATCGGCGTACAGTTGGATGACGGCGAATATACTTTCCTCAACATCGAATACCAATGCACATCAGGAGCCGATTTATATAGTTTTAACCTAATCTACAGATTCTAACTTGAACAGTGCTTTTGGCGGAATTAGAAAAAAGGAAAAAGAGAAATATCCGCCACCTTTATCAACAAGCAAATTCATTTAATAATTTACCAGCTACCTGTTGTACCGCTATCCGATTGTACCTTTGGTAGAATAGCCGATTGTAATGAGCGCATAAAAAACCCCCGTGCTGTTCCGGGGGTTTCTTTTTCTGAAGTATTTTACCGTCGTTTAGTTTTTCAATGGATTCATATCGTTTCCATCGTTTCCATCGTTTCGAGGATGGGCGTTTTCATAGACCTCTTTGAGTCTTGTTGTCGTAAGATGTGTGTAAACCTGCGTTGTTGACAGTGATTGATGGCCGAGCAATTCCTGGACGCTTCTCAAATCCGCACCATTATTAAGCATGTGTGTTGCAAAACTATGCCGCAGGGTATGAGGGCTGATAGCAGGATCAAGGCCCGCCATCTTTAAGTATTTATCCATCTTTCGGCGAACACTTCGAGTACTCAATCGTCGGCCATGTTTATTCACAAAAAGAACCTTCGGATCGAAATTATTGTTATTCTGAGCCCGTTTATTTCTGAATTCCATATAATGTTGTATAGTCTGCAGGGCAGAGGCTCCGATTGGCGTAATCCTTTCTTTTTTACCCTTGCCTCTGACATGCACAACCTCGCCGAGGAAATCGATATCCTCCATATTCAGTGCTACAAGCTCACTGACTCTTATACCTGTGCTGTATAGTGTTTCCAGGATTGCTCTGTCTCTCGCTCCGAGCCAGGTATTCATAGGTGGCGTATCAAGCAGTCTCTTTACTTCTTCATATTCGAGAAATTTCGGCAGCTTTTTATCCTGCTTCGGTGTTCTAACGGCCGTTACCGGATTTGCGCTGACATGATTTCTTTTCACAAGAAATTTATAGAAGCTTCTCAACGTCGCCAGCTTACGCGCTATCGTTGCTTTTGAGTAAACTTTTTCATTTAGGTAAGCAAGATATGCTCTGATGGAATCCGTACCTGTCGACAGTAGCAATTGGTCGATCCTAAGATCGACCTTCATTGCAACCGCCGTTGCAGGACCGCCATTATCGAACGAAATAGATTCGCCCTCAGACCGGCCATCTTCCGGAGTTCCACATAGAAACTCACCAAATTGGGACAAATCAGCCCCGTAGCATTTTGCAGTGTGCTCGGAAAAACGTCTCTCATACTTCAAGTAATCTAAGAACTTCTGGATAATCATGCTTTCTTCTATCATAATTTACCTGTCTATATTAAGGTTCTCTTTCTAAAAACTACAACGTCAATTGTTTTCTCCAACATTGCGGATTCCATTTGAACTAATTAACATTAAACTGATGATCTTTGTTTTCTCCCAAGAGTTCGTCCGCCCGGCCAACAAGCAACTGTGTTAGTTTAAAACTTAGCACCGCCGCATCAAACCAATCGAAGTTCGTGCGATTATCCTTGGCCTGATCAATTAGGGCGTCCAATAATTCACCTTCATTTCCGTTCTCGTAACGAAAAATGAACTTCTCTGCTCCCTTATGTAAAACAAGTTGATGCCTTATTTTATGCATTGAAATTAAATATTCCGTCCATTAGAAACCTTCCTGAAAAACCAAATCCATTCTTCACTTTCCTATTCCTAAGTACTTGCGATAAAACCGACTCTTTGGTAAACGGTACAAGGCTTTTATCGGCCAATACTTGTTCAGGCTTTACAAATTGAATGAGAATAGATGTAAATTAACAGGAATTTTTTTCTGATTATTTTGATGATATGTTGGATCCGCTTTCATGCGGAAGTGAATTCTATTCTTCAGGTGGGCCTTTAACTTTGCATTTATCAGGATTTGACTTTGAAAAAGGTCTTTCCCCCTTTTTGTTCGAAACCAATAGCACCTTTTTGCTTAAGGATAGTGACATATTTTAGCGCCTCATTGGGGCCGATGCGCATAGACGAACATATATCATCCAGCGAACAGGGTCTGCGTTTCAGCATTGAAAACAGGGTTTCCGTTTTACCCTTTACCTCTAAACGCAATCCCAACGAATCACCCTGCTCATCGTCAAATTGGATACCGGAAAAATCAGATATTATCTCACAGTTCTCACCCAACTGTTCAGATATAGACTGGAGTTTCCGGGCATTTAGTTTCCTTAGACTCATTTCAGCCGTCGGGCGAACTGCTGTGTTGAGCTGAACCTTATCGGGACGAATACGTTGGATAATAGCCCTGATTTTAGCTATTTGCCCGGAATTGGTATTTATCGTATCAACTAAAAAAACCTCAAGCCATATCCGGCCGGCAAACTCTTCTCTAAATGAACATAATCCTGAAATATGCTTCTCAATACTAATATCTCGATGTGGACGGTTTATTCGACGAAAAGTTTGCTCGTCACCGGCATCAAGCGAAGGCAGTACAATATCAGCTCTTGCACATTCTTCTCGCACATCAGCCCTGTAAAACAATGTTCCGTTGGTAACTATAGCTATGGGGATATCCGTATTTTTTTTTATCTGGTCAATAATTTCACCCAAAAGGGAATTCAAGGTAGGTTCACCCGAACCGGCAATAGTAATATAATCTGTTTCCAGCCCTTTTTTTAATGTCTCCTTTAATTCGGCAATTATCGGTTCGAGAGGTACATAAGGCTTTCGCTCAATCGTTTTTTCAATTGTCTTACCGAGCTGGCAATAAATACAGTCGAGTGTACAGACCTTAAACGGCACAATATCAACACCGAAGCTCCTTCCCAATCTCCTGGAAGGCACAGGACCATAAAAATATTTTTTTTCTTCGGTCAATTAACAGACCCTTCCGTTATAAATCTCTTTAGTTAACTTCTTACAAGTTCAAATATTCCCTTACACATTTTCAGTAATGTTTCGAGCCATTCTATAGGCATAATACAGGCGGCATCGGATTTTGCTTTTTCCGGTTGGGTATGAACCTCGACAAAAAGACCATTTGCACCGGCGGCAATAGCCGCTTTGGCGAGTATCGGAGCTGTTTCTCTTCTGCCTGCGCTGGCATTACCGAGCCCGCCCGGCTGCTGGGTACTATGGGTTGCATCAAAAACAACCGGACAGCCCAACTGCTGCATCGCCTCAATAGCGGTCATATCGTTGACCAGCCGGTTATAGCCGAAAAATGTGCCCCTTTCGGTAAGCAATATTTTTTTGTTGTTACAGGCATGAATCTTATCAACTACATTTTTCATCTCGCCGGGTGAGAGAAACTGGCCCTTTTTAACATTGACAGGCTTTCCCGTTTCGGCACAGGCACACAGCAAATCAGTTTGTCTACACAAAAAAGCGGGCACCTGCAAACAATCAACAACCGCTCCGGCTATTTCGGCTTGTGCCGGTTCGTGGATGTCAGTCATTACCGGCAGATTGGTTTCTCGTCGAACTTGCGTTAGAATCTCCAGTCCTTTTTCGAGACCCGGTCCACGAAAGCCGGATATACTGGAGCGATTGGCTTTGTCAAAACTGGCTTTGAAAATCATTCCGACGCCGGTTTTTTGGCTAATGTTCACAAGTCTGCCGGCTATATCCAGGCAAAGGTCTTTACTTTCAATAACGCAGGGACCGGCCATTACAAATAAAGAAGCATTCAAACCAATTTCAACGTCACCAATTGTGAAATTTCTTTGATCCATATAGTAAGTCCTACTTTAAGTTCAATGATTATCCAATCGCTCTGATAATTCTTGTTCTAATGCCCGCCGGTTTGGCACCTTCAGGTACGACACAATTAACTGCATGAGGTATAACATTTATTTGGACCGGCAGGAATGGGCCGGGATCACCGTCAATTTCAGTTCGTATGAGTTTAACCTCAGAACTAATTGTAATATTTTTGCCCTGACGATAAATAACATCCCGGCGGTTGGCGTGGTGTTTCAATATTGTCATGATCGAATGTTTAACCAGATGGAGTCGTGATGCACATTTGTAGATACATATATCCAACAGGCCGTCGCCGTAATCGGCATAATGCAAAATTTGCAGACCCACCGCGTATCTTGAAATGTTTCCTATAAAAACAAGCCCCGGACCGTCATAAATTTCTTCCCCGTCAACCTGAACTTTCATCGGGGCAAACCTATAGCCCCAGAATGTTCGCCAAATCGGCCAGAAGTAATCAAAGTGATTAATATGCCCGTCCCGCTGTTCGCTGACCCGCTTTACCACCTCGCCATCAAATCCGAAGCCGGCCACAGAGGTAAAGCATTTTCCATTTACACTTCCGAGATCCAGAGGCCGAATGTATCCGGCTTCAAATATTTTGATCATAGTTTTTAATTTTTCGTCGAAGCCCAATTCATTAGCCAACAGATTCTCCGTTCCGGAGGGCATTATCAATAACGGTTTGTCACTGCCTTCCAGGCCGTGTGCCACTTCTCTGACGGTACCGTCACCACCGGCTGCTATTACTAATGCGCAGTTGTAATCAACTGCTGCATCGGTAGCCAGTTCACATGCATGCGCCAGTGATCTGGTAAGGCTGCACCTTACTTCATACCCCCTTTTAACGAGGTATTTCTCAAATCGGTGCCCCATCATTTTAGTACAGGTGGCACCGGATTTGGGATTTACTATATATGCAATGTAACCATCATCAGGCTTCATATAAGTACAAAAGTGTACATGTCATAAGTCCATATGGATTATATTCCTGTTTTTTCCTTCTTAATTCGAAGAAGCTGCTCGGTAATCATGGAAGCATAACTCTTTGGGATATGTGGCAGAGCTTCCAGTCCCAGGTTTTTTTGAACATGGATTATTTTTTCGTCGTCCGGCCCTTCTATTTCCACAAAATCTCCAAGCACTTCCAACCTGTCCAAAGCAACTTCGCACCCACCAAGCCGCCATAGACGGCGCTTTTTCTCAACTGTTAACTTTCCTTCGTATCCCAACGCCGAGAGAAGCTTTTGTGTCGATTCTGAGTCATCAACTTCTATTTCTATTTCCTGTCTCTTTTTGAAATTGCTTTTCTCTTTGGCGCCTTTATATGTCAAAATAAACTTCGTTTTCTCTCCAACAACCTGCCGGCGTAAACGAAGGCATCGGTCAGTATTGCTTAAGTTCCCGCTGGAATCATCAAAATGAATATCCATCTGCAATTGCTCAGCTACAAATTCGGCACCAAGCTGATGCAGCTTATCTTCAATCTCTTGTAACGAATCAACTTTTAGTTTTGCTTCTATTTCAGTAAACATCTATCTGTTTTCTATCTACCTTCTCAATTTTCTTTATTGAGTTTCCGGACGGCATCAATAAAACCAACCGGATTAACAACCGCCCCTGCGTCCGTCTGGACGGCGGTTTTAAGCCACAGATCAACAATCGTCTTGGGATCGATATCCGGCTTAACCTGGTAAGCCAAGGCCGCCAACCCCGCCATGTAAGGAGCCGCACAGCTCATTCCCCCTTCCGTATCGTAAGTATAAATTTCCGGGCCGTGATGACTTGCAGTTGCCTTATTACTTGCAGGTACTAAAAGAACATCGTTTGGTGTACTATATTTTCCCCGTTTATAACTTGATGGATTATCAGGATCCGTTCCCGAAATAAGTTTAAGTGTACCATATCTAAGCCATTGCCCGCTGCATGTCACAACCAGGATTCCGTTTTGTTCTGCCTTTATTAAAGTTTCCTTCCAAAGTTCATAATTCTTCTGTTGTAAAAATGTACCTGTAGATATACTGACAACCACTATCTTCTCTGAAGCACCGGCTTCTTTGTTCATCTTTATTATTTTATCAATAATATTACAATATATCTTATTATCCGGCATTGCAGTCATACGCATTGCAAAATAGTAAAGCGAAGCTTTGGGAGCTACTCCGCAATTTTTACCAACTGCAATACTGGCAAGAGGAGCGCCGTGAATTGCAGGCGACTTATCTAATAAATGCATCTCTTCATATAATACTAATTGGTTTTTATACTCTATGTGGTCCTTTAATAAAGGCTGATCAAGTATTGCAATACCGATTCCCCTGCCATCAATTCCCTGTTTATGCAAACTGCGAATGCCAAGCCCCGGATTCTTGCCTTCATCAAGGATACGAGCCGGATTGAAACCATCAGGCAGCTTGTCAGAATCTGGCCATTTGGTACTGCTGTCAAAGGGCATTTCCGCTAACAGTTCTGCATAATTTCTCAAATCAAGTTTCTCCAACGATACACCGGCAAATCCCCAGAAGGGATCGAACTTATCAAGGTCCCCTTCGTTCCGAAGGACGATCTGTCGTTCCTGGCCGATATCGATCCCCTTACGTCCGGCGTTTATCCAAAGCAGGGTAAATGGTGTTGAGAATTCCCTCATTCTGCCAAATCTGGCGCTTATTCCGGGATAGCTGATATCGAGGATTTCCATGCCGCCATCGTTCTTCTTCGTTTCCTTCGAGGCAGTTCCGAGTAGTGCCTTGAGTTCCTCCGGTGTTGAAAGTTTATAGGCCAGCTTGCCTTCCGTCGCTGCATGGCGAACAATCTCTGCCAGGCTCGATTTTGTTTCGGTTTCTGCAAAGACGGCTATCTCCAGTAGTGACAACAAAAGTCCAAACGCGAATATTGTCACCAATGGTCTTCGTTTGAATGTGCTCATACCAAACACGTCCTTTCCGATTTACATGACGATGTTCACCAATCGGGACTTGATGACGATGATTTTTTTCGGCTCTTTGCCTGCCATAGCGGCGATTACTTTGTCACAACTCAGGGCTTTTTGTTTTATCTGCTCCTCGTTAGCATCGGCAGGCACGACTATTTTATCCTTTATTTTGCCGTTGACCTGAATGGCCAGTTCAATTTCTTTTTCTTTAATAAGCTGCTTATCGTATTCAGGCCAATTCTCATAAGCCAGGCTTTCTGCATGGCCGAGCTTTGCCCATAGTTCCTCTGAAATATGAGGAGAGAACGGAGAAAGAATCAGAACAAGTTTTTCTACCGCTGTCTTAGGCATAACCGCGAGTTTATTCAGATGATTGACGAAAATCATCATGGCACTGATCGCCGTATTGAAACCGAAACCCTCAATATCGTCCCCGACTTTCTTTATTGTCTGGTTCAGTAATCTAAGTGTCGCCTCATCAGCCTGGACATCCCTTACGGCGCTGTCGATTTCGCCGGTGTCCTTTTCAACAACGGCCCGCCAGAGTTTCTGCAGAAACCGATGCACACCCTCGACTCCCTGCATGCTCCAGGGCTTGATGGCCTCCAATGGCCCCATGAACATTTCATAAAGCCGCATCGAATCGGCTCCGTAATCGGTGATGACTTTATCGGGATTGACCACGTTGCCACGGGACTTACTCATCTTCTGGCCATCCTCACCCAAAATCATTCCCTGATTGACAAGCTTCCTGAACGGTTCCTTGGTGGTGACATACCCTAAATCATAGAGGAATTTATGCCAGAACCGAGAGTACAGCAGATGCAGCACAGCATGTTCGGCACCGCCAATATATAAATCGACCGGCATCCAGTATTTCTCCTTATCAGGGTCCCAGCCCTGTTTGCTATTGTCCGGGTCGAGATAACGCAGATAATACCAGCAACTGCCCGCCCACTGCGGCATCGTATTTGTCTCGCGTTTTGCCTTAGAACCGTCAGGTAAAGTGATATTAATCCAATCGGTGGCATTTGCCAAAGGCGGCTCGCCTGTACCGGCCGGTTTGTAATTCTTGACCACCGGCAATTTCAAAGGCAAATCTTCCTCCGAAAGCCCGATGATCCGGCCATCTTCGGTATGAACTATCGGAAACGGCTCACCCCAATAGCGCTGCCTGCTGAAAAGCCAGTCCCGCAGCTTATAGTTGATGGCTTTTGTTCCCTGTCCTCTCTGCTGTAGCCAGTCCGTTATCTTCTCCTTGAATTCCAATGTGCTTAGTCCGTCGAACCGTCCGCTGTTTATCGCCCTGCCGTCACCGATAAAACACAGCTTGCCTTCTCTGACTAATTCGGATTGTTCACTATCTTCCGGATCAACTACCGGGATAATCGACAGATTGAATTTCGTTGCGAACTCGAAGTCACGCTCATCGTGGGCGGGCACGGCCATAATAGCACCGGTCCCGTAGCTAATCAAAACATAGTCGCTTATCCAGATCGGAATCTTTTCGCCGTTGACCGGATTGATTGCATAAGCGCCGATAAATTCACCGGTTTTGTCTTTGGCCAAATCAGTACGATCCAAATCGCTCTTGCGGGCCGCTTCTTCGCGGTATTTTTGAACGGCTTGTTTTTTGTCCTCAGCCGTAAGTATATCCACGAGCGGATGCTCAGGTGCCATCACCATATATGTGGCGCCGAACAACGTATCGGGCCGGGTAGTAAAAACGCGAATATTTTCATCGAAACCATCGACCTTGAAATCCACATCAGCCCCGATACTTTTACCTATCCAGTCAACCTGCAGTTTCTTGATGGATGCCGGCCAGTCAACTTCAACCAAATCATCGAGCATCCTTTCAGCGTATTTCGTGATTCTTAGCATCCACTGCCGCATCGGTTTTCTTACTACCGGATACCCGCCCCGCTCACTCAGCCCCCCAACGACTTCTTCATTCGCTAAAACCGTCCCCAACGCCGGGCACCAGTTGACCGGCACCTCAGCCTCATAGGCAAGACGATTGTCATCGACGAATTTCTGCCTATCCTGTTCGCTCAAGCCCTCGGGTATTGGTAAATCTTCAATCGGTTTGGCTTTTTGTTCATTTTCGTCGAAA
>Ga0315548_1002608_pt1 | contig 13916 bp, 11 predicted proteins | sample SalMarSW160110MG_2_FD_202540 | JGI IMG/M metagenome (GOLD analysis project Ga0315548, IMG submission 202540) | Salt marsh sediment microbial communities from the Plum Island Ecosystem LTER, Massachusetts, United States - Salt Marsh Sediment SW1601-110 ... | reverse complement strand
GATCTCGGCAACAAGACGGCCTCGCCCTGGAGCGTGCCCGAACAGCTGAAGGGCTATCTCGGGGGAATGGGGTACGGAACCAAGATCCTGGTCGATGAGGTGCCGCCCCGGACAGATCCTCTCGCTCCGGAAAACAAGCTGATCCTGACTGTGGGCCCCCTGACCGGAACCATGGCCCCCATGCAGCCGCAGAGCTGCATCGTGACCAAATCCCCTTTGACCGAAACGATCCTCAACAGCTACGCCGGGGGCTTCCTTGGGGCGGAGATACGCTTTGCCGGTCTGGACGGCCTGATCCTGGAGGGAGCTGCTCCCGAGTGGACGCTGCTCCTGATCGAGGATGACCGGGTCAGCTTCCACAGCGCCGAGGCGGTCCTGGGCAGAAGCACCGCTGAAACCGAAGCCTATCTGAAGAAAACCTTCGGTCCCGATGTGCGCACCCTCTCCATCGGGCGGGCCGGAGAGAAGAAGGTGGCCATGGCTTCGGTCTTTTCGGAGACCCGGACCTTCGGCCGGGGCGGAGCCGGGGCGGTGCTGGGTTCCAAACGGGTCAAGGCGATCGCCGTGCGGGGAAGCGGGGGTGTGGAGGTAGCCCGTCCCGAGGAGTTCGCCCTCCTGGTGCGGGAAAATATGGAGCTGCTCAAGGCCGCCTGCGCCGAGGAGTACAACCTCGTCGGTATGTTCTCCCGGGTCGGGACCGGAGCGGGCATGGGTTTGGTGAACGGCCGGGGTGCCTTGGCCACCCGGAATCACATCTTCGGCAGCTTCGAAGGTTTCGGACGGATCGACGGCTACGCCTACGCCGACAAGTTCTATACCCGGGCCATCGCCTGCTACGGATGCCCCGTGCACTGCGGCATGCTGCACAAGTTCACCCGGGCGGACGGAAGCAGCTCCTGGTTGAGGGGTCCGGAGTACGAGACCATGTACTCTCTGGGATCGGATCTGCTGAACGGTGATCCGGTGCTGCTGGCCGAGGCCAATCAGATCTGCGAGGAGTACGGGATGGACACCCTGACCACCGGGGTGTCCGTGGCCTGGGCTCTGGAGATGGGGGAGTCGGGGAAGCTCGAGGAGCCGGGGCTGGATCTGAGGTTCGGCGGCCGGGCGGCGATCCTCGGACTGCTGCGGAAGATCGGAGAGAGGGAGGGGATCGGCGATCTGCTGGCCCGGGGCCCGAAACGGGCGGCGCAAGCCGTGGGCGGCGAATTGGGTCGATTCATGCAGATCAAGAACTCCGGTTTTGCCGCCTGGATGCCCCGGCGGATGAAGGGCACCGGCCTGGCCTTCGCCACCTCCAACCGGGGAGCCTGTCACAAACGCGCCCCGATCGGCGCGGAGATCACGGGCCAGATCGATATGGATGCCTACGAGGGCAAGGCGGCCCTGGTCAAGGAGATCCAGGACCGGGTGAACGCCATCTTCACCCTGGTCAGCTGCCGCTTCCACGAGTTCGTTACTCCGCCGGAGGCCTATCCCCGTTTCGTTTCCGCGGCGACCGGGCGGGAGATATCCTTGAAGGAGTTCCTGGCAGTCGGGGAACGGATCTGGAATCTCGAGCGCCTCTTCAACATCGGAGCGGGCATGGGGCGGGCGGATGACCGGCTGCCGGAGCGCTGCTACCAGCCGATCCGGGGGGAGTCGTCCGAGGGAGCGGTAATGGACAGGCAGAAGTTCGAGGGCATGCTCGACGAGTACTACCGGCTTCGCGGCTGGGACCAAGGGGGCATCCCGACTCAGGAGAAGCTCGAGGAGCTGGGGATCCCGGAGTACGCCCGCCTGGGGGTGCGGTGAAGCTTCACTTCGAGTTCCTGACCGTGTTCCGGCAGAAGATGGGACGGGACAGCCTGACGGTCCGGCTGGCCGATCCGCCCGGAAGGAGGCCGACCGTGCTGGAGGCTCTGGAGGCGCTCGAGAGTTCGGTCGCGAGCAAGGGGCTTAGGTTTCTGGACGGAGCACGGGTAGCCGGGGGCGTATTGATTTTCCGAAGATCATCGACGGGCGCCCTGGAACGAATCCGGGATCCCGAGGATGAGAGCATGGAACCGGGTGAGAATCTGGTCCTCTCCGTTGCCATGGAGGGAGGGTGACAGCCGTGCAATACCTGAGAGCTGAAAATCTGGCCCAGGCTCTTGCTCAGGCCGCTGCGGCGGCGGGGGAGCGGATGAAGTTCCTGGCCGGAGGAACCGACCTGTGCGTACAGATCGCCGAGGGGGCCTTGGATCCCACGCTGCTTATCGACATCAGCGCAGCCGAGGAGCTGCGGCGGATAGAGCATGGTGCGGAGGGATTGCGGATCGGGGCCGCGCTCCCCATCGCCGATCTGCTCGAGGCCGCCCGAGCTGCGGCAGCCGGGAAGCGGACCGAGTCTGCGGGCATACCCCGCTGCCTGCTCCAGGGAGCGGCGGCGATCGGTTCGCCCCAGATTCGCCAGCTGGGCACGATCGGCGGTAACGTGTGCAATGCCTCTCCCTGCGGGGACACCCTGGCGCCGCTCATCGTGCTGGCCGCCGGCTTTACCCTGAGCTCAGCCCGGGGAAGCCGGGTCGTGCCGGCGGAGGAGTTCTTCCTCGGACCCAAGGCCACGGTGCTCGAACCCGGAGAGATCCTAGAGTCGATCCTGATTCCCGCATCCCACCTCAGCGGCCGCTCGGCTTTTCGCATGATCGGCAAACGGAACGGCCAGGCGATCTCTCAGGTCAATGTAGCTGTCTGGGTGAAGTTGGAGCAGAGCGGAGGTACCGTGTCCGGCGGAGGTTCCGCTGCCGGTGGGGCGCCCGGCGCTGCAGAGGGCACTCCAGCAGCAGGCAATTCAATAGAGGATATCCGCATCGCCGCCGGCTCCGTGGCTCCGATTCCCCTGCGTCTCGGCCGGGCGGAGGAGCGCTTGAGGGGAAGCGTTCCCGACGAAGCAGCACTGCAGGCAGCAGCCAAGGCGGTGCAGGAGGAGATTCGGCCGATCTCGGATGTGCGCACCAGCCGGGCCTACCGCCGCGGCGTCGCCGCCTCCCTGTTCATGGACGTGATGGCCGAGGTTCTGGAAAGGGAAGGAGGGTGAAGTGCGATGCTGCTGGAATTCGAATTGAACGGGAGACAGACCCGGGTCGAAGCAGAACCGACCCAGCGCACCCTGGATCTGCTTCGGGATGTTCTGGGGCTGACAGGCACCAAGGAGGGCTGCGGCCGCGGAGAGTGCGGAGCCTGCACGATCCTGTTGGACGGGAAGCCCGTGAACTCCTGTCTGCTCTACGCGGCCAAGCTCCAGGGGAGGCGGGTTACCACGATCGAAGGCCTGGCCGCGGCGGATAGCGCGGCTGATAGCGCCTCAGGTCGCGGTGCCGAAGGCAATCCCCCGGCTCTGCACCCCCTGCAGGAAGCCTTCCTCTCCGAAGGGGCCGTGCAGTGCGGCTTCTGCACGCCGGGAATGATCCTCAGCGCCAAGAGCCTGCTCGATCAGAATCCCGATCCTGATGTGCGGGAAATCGAGGAGGCCTTGAGCGGCAACCTGTGCCGCTGCACCGGCTACGGCAAGATCGTCAAGGCGGTGCAGAAAGCGGCCGCCGCCGCACAGGCCGCCGCCGCGCAGACCGCGGAGCTGGGGCCGGGAAGGCGGGCTGCATCCGAGAAATCAGGCAACGGGGCAGCTGTGCGGAGCACAAAGGCGAAGAGCGCCGGGAATGCAAAGAGCGATCGCAGACAGAGGGGAGCATCCCGATGAGCGCCGAGAACTTCAGAGTCATAGGGCGGGGCGTGGCCAGGGTGGACGGTGTCGAACTGGTTACCGGGCGGGCAAAATTCGCCGGGGATCTGCGCTTCCCGGGAATGCTCTACGCCGCAGCCCGAAGGGCGGGGATCCCGGCCGGCAAGATCCGCGGGATCGACGGCTCCGCGGCTCTCGCCCTGCCGGGGGTCAGAGCGGTCCTCACCGCCGGGGACATCCCGGGTCCGAACATCATCGGTATTCTGCCCCCCTTCGATCAGCCGCTGCTGGCAGCCGGGGAGGTTCGTTACGAGGGAGAATCCCTGGCCCTGGTCGTGGCGGAGAGCAGGGAGGCGGCCAAACGGGCAGCCGCCGCAATCCGGGTGGACATCGACTCCTGGGAACCGATCCTGGATGTGGATGAGGCCCTGGCAGATGGATGCCGGAAGATTCACCCGGACGGGAACATCACCTTCTCCAAGCGGCTGGTCAAGGGAGATGTGGAGAAGGGATTCTCCGAAGCCGAAGTCGTGGTCGAGAACACCTATTACACCTCCTTCCAGGAGCACGCTTACCTTGAACCGGAGACCGTGGTTGCGGTTCCGGGGGGAGACGGCCGGGTTACGGTGTACGCCTCCTGTCAGTCTCCCTTCCACATCCGCGGGCATATCGCCGCCAATCTCGATTTGCCAGCCTCCCGGGTCAAGGTGATTCAGGCCTACACGGGGGGTTCCTTCGGAGGCAAGGACGATGTGGCCGCCGAAATCGGCTGTCTGGCCGCGGTGGCCGCCCTCAGGGTGCAGGCGGCGGTGATGATCGTCCACGATCGGGGGGAATCGATTTTTGGTTCGAATCTGCGCCACGCCGCCCGTATCCACTACCGTACCGGCAGCCGCAAGGACGGCACCATCCTGGCCCGGGAGGCCAGGATCTATCTGGACGGCGGGGCTTACGCCTCGGAGAGCCCCTTCGTAACCATGAAGGCGCTGATACACGCCGGTGGTCCCTACCACGTTCCGAACGTGCGGGTGGAATGCACGGCGGTGTACACCAACAAGACCTACTGCGGGGCCTTTCGCGGTTTCGGTGTGCCTCAGGTCACCTTCGCCTCGGAATCCCAGATCGACGAGCTGGCCGCTGAGCTGAACATGGACCCCCTGGAGCTGCGCCGGAAGAACGCCCTGCGGGCCGGGGAGGCGAACGCTACCGGCCAGGTCTTCGACCGATCCGTCGGGCTGGTGCAGACCATCGATCGGGTCGCCGAACGGCGGGATCAGCTCCCGCCGGCGGCTGCGGAGGGAAGCAGTGCGAACGGGGGTCGCTGGCTCTACGGACGGGGCTGCGCCTGCCTGCTCCAGGGCATATCCAACGGCGCGGAGGGGATCGACGTGGCGGGTGCCTCCGTGCAGGCGAGTCAGGACGGCAGCGTACTGGTGGGGGTAGGGCTCACCGACATGGGCCAGGGCTCCCGCACCGTGTTCGCCCAGATTGCAGCCGAGGTGCTGGGGGTGACCATGGACCGGGTCACGGTGCGCCAGGTGGACACCGATTCCGTTCACGACTCCGGCCCGACCGTGGCCTCCCGCAGCACCACCGTGGGGGGCATGGCCGTGTACAAGGCGGCCCGGGAGGTGCGCTCGTCCCTGGTAAAGATGGCCTCCCTGATGCTCAAGTGCGATGAGGAGCGAGTCCTGCTGCAGGACAACTTCGCCGTGCTCGCTCCGCGCGCGGACAATCCCGAGGCGCGTATCCCCCTGCAGGAGGTAGCCACCGCGGCTTATTGGACGGGATTTCCCCTGATGAATCTTGCCTTCTCCCGGGCTCCGGATGCTCGGTTCGACCACGAGACCCACCAGGGCAAAATCTATATCGCCTACAACTTCGGAACCCATCTGATGGACGTGCGCATCGACAGGCTGACCGGAGCGGTGGAGGTTCTGCGCCATCTGGCGGCCCACGATCTGGGCAAGGCGATCAACCCTCTGGGCGTCGAAGGCCAGGTCGAGGGGGGTGCCCTGATGGGATTCGGAATGGCCCACCTGGAGCGGATCGAACACGAGGGGGGATGCATCCAAAACGCTAACTTCGCCGACTACGCCGTTCCTTCGATCAAGGATCGCCTGCCCACCGAAACGATCATCGTGGAGGATCCCAATCCCACCGGACCGTACGGAGCCAAAGGTGTCGGTGAACCCCCGGTTGCGGGAACGGCCGCAGCCTTCGCCAATGCCGTGGCCGCGGCCACGGGCATACGCTTCACCCGCCTGCCTATCCGGCGGGAGGATCTTCTGGCGGCGTTGCAGGGGAGGGATAGAGGTCCGGCGGAGGAGACAGGCTAGATAGAGCAGCGCCTGAGGCGCGGCGGAAGGAGGAAACATGGCGGATATTCTGATTACGAATGGTTTGGTGCTGACCTGTGAGAAGGATGTACTATCCGGGCCGATCATCCCCGACGGGGCGGTTGCGGTTGAGGGGAACAAGATCCTCGAGGTGGGCAGCAGCGCCGAGCTGGCCGCCAAGTATGCAGGCGCCCACCGGATCGATGCCTCGGGCTGCATCGTGATGCCGGGCTTCGTCATCACCCACACCCACATGCCCTACGTGCTCGGACACAACATGCCCGTGGATTTCAGTCGGCTGAAGAGCTTCTGGGATATGCTGCAGAAGATGGGCTGGGAGTGGCTGGAGGATATCACCACCGGGGAGGGAATCTATGCCGCTACCCGCTACGCCGCCGCGAAGATGCTCAAGAGCGGCACGACCACGGTTTGCGAGATGGTGGAAGGGCCGAACGCCCTGCCCGGAGCTTTGAGCAGCAGTGTCAGAGCCATCGAAGAGGTAGGAATCCGGGCCCAGGTGGGTTTCGAGGTAACGGAGCGTATACCCGGGGTGAGCATCCTCGAACGGATGGATCCGGCCAGGGCCGAAGAGGGCTTTCAGGAAAACCTCCGGCTGCTGAAAAGCCATCCGGCCGGCGGCGAGGGGCGCATCCAGGGACGGCTGGGGGTTCACACCGCCTACACCAATTCGCCGGATACTTTGCGGGCGGCGCGAAGCTTTGCAGATCAGCACGGCTGCGGCATCCAGATCCACGCGGCCGAGATCCCCAGGGCGTTCCTGGTGGAGAAGTACGGCAAATCCGCTCCCCGGGTTCTGGAAGAGACCGGTGTGCTCGGAGCGGACGTGCTGGCCGTGCACTGCATCGACATGACCGATGAGGATCTGGAGATCTTTCAGCGCCGCGGCGTTCACGTAGCCCACACCCCCATGACCAACTCCCTGGGCGGAAACGGGGTAGCCCGGGTCCCGGAGATGCTCGAGCTGGGGATCAACGTTTCCCTGGGACACGACTGCTTCTTCACCCTCGATACGCCTGAGTACATCCGCTACGCCTACCTGCTGCACAAGGCCCACAATGCCAATCCCATGCTTCTGCCCCCCTTCCAGGCGCTGGATCTGGTCCTGGGCAACGGCGCCCGCGCGTTGGGATTGCAGGAGCGTATCGGCAGCCTGGCCGCGGGCAAACGGGCGGACATCCTGGTTATCCGGCCGGATGCGCCCGCCCCGGTAACTCCCGCCTCGGTGACTTCCTGGATTACGATGACTTTCCGCGGCAGGGACGTGGAAACCGTTCTGGTAGACGGCCGGGTGGTCGTGGATCAGGGGCGGATGACCACGGTGGATGAGGAGGAGGTGGCGCGGAAGTGCCGGGAAGAGGCAATAAAGCTATGGCGAAAAAACGGAATTGATGTTTAAATAGGGTGGCTCTATGGCTGCGGACCTGAGAACACGTTTTTGCGGGCTCGACTTCAGCAATCCGATCATCGTCGCTGCCGGCGCCCACGGACGGGACGGTGAAACCATGAAAGGGGTTTCCGCCTCCGGGGTTGCCGGGGTGTGCACCAAAACCATCGTGTCTCAACCGGCCACGGACGTGCTGCCCTGCTTCACCAAGGTGCGCTCCGGTATGATCAACTCCGTGTTCGGTTCCGACAGGAGCGCGGAGTACTGGTTCAGCGAAGGAATCGAGCGGGCCAAGCAGGGGCAGGCTCGGGTCATCGCCAACCTGGCCGGTTTCACGCCGGAGGAGGCCGCAGAGCTGGCGGTCAAGGCTCAAGAAGCGGGAGCCGATTTGATCGAGGTTCCCACCCACTGTCCCCACATGGGGGAGATCCTCAATGCGATGTTCCCCGGGATGAACTTCCCCGAGCCGAAGCTCACGGATCTGGAGCCGATGAAGGAGTCGGTTCGGCTCATCAAGCAGGCCGTGACCATCCCGGTGATCGTCAAGCTCTCCGGAACCTTCTCCCATATCGTTCCTGTATGGGCTCGGGGAGTGAAGGAGGCGGGGGCCGACGGCATTGCCTGTTCCGACGCTCTGGGCCCGGCACTGTCCATCGACATCAGGACCGGACAACCCGCCCTCGGGGGGCCCCGGGGCGTAGGGGGGCTGACAGGTCCGGGGATCATGCCGATCACCCTGCGCATGGTCCTGGAGATCGCCGCCAGCGTGGAGCTTCCCATTGTCGGTGTCGGCGGGGTGAGCTCCGCCGAGGATGTGCTGCAGTACCTCATGGCCGGAGCGACCCTGGTGGGGGTGTGCACCGCCGGGCATGTGAACGGGGTCGGGCGATACTCCCGGATCATCGACGACTTGAAGCGACTGCTCGAGGGTCTGGGGGCCGAAAGCCCCGAGCAGGTCCGCGGCCTGACCCTGAAGCGGATCGAGGAACGAAAACAGAGAGGCCTGCAGGCGGTCACCGAAGCGCTCGTGCCTACGGTGCTTGTGGACCGGTGCAACGGCTGTGGGAACTGTGAACGGGTCTGCGTGTACGGTGCGGCCCGGTTGTCCCAACGCGACGGGAACAAAAAGGCCACGATCGATCCTCAAACCTGTGTCGGCTGCGGATTGTGCGTCAGCGTTTGCCCGGTGGATGCCCTCGAGCAGGCCTACTATGCCTGAGTCTGATGGCCCGGCCCGTTCAGGCTCGATTGGTGGTATCGAATAGAAGAGAAAAGGCTTCGTTGAAGCCTTGAAATACGGGCTGCAGCATTTCTTCGGGAATACTGCAACCTGAAGAGAAAGGAGATTTCCATGAAGAGGAACTTTAAGAAAGCGGTCCTGAGCATCCTGCTGCTTCTCGGTTTGCTTCTCCCAGGACTCGCCTTTGCCGTGGGTGAAAGTGAGACTGCGCCGGCGCAGGCCAAACCCTTCAACATAGCCGTATTCGTGCCCGGTGTCGTGGCGGGCAGCCCGCTGTACGAGCAGATGGTCGAGGGTACGGAAAAGGCCGCCGCCGAGTACGCCAACGCATCGGTGAAGGTGCTGGAGGCGGGTTTCAACCAGGCAGAGTGGGAGGAGAAGATGACCTCCCTGGCCGCGACCGGAGAGTACGATCTGATCGTTACCTCCAATCCGGCCATGCCCTTCATCAGCATGCCCGTGGCGGAGAAATTCCCCAATCAGAAATGGTTGAACCTGGACGGGTATTTGAACGGGCATCCCCAGTTCGCCACCGTCCTCTACAACCAGATGGAGATGACCTACATGGACGGCTATCTCGGCGCCCTGATTTCGACCAGCAACATGAGCGGCGCGAATCCGGACCTCAAGGCCGGGATGGTGGTGGCCCAGGAATACCCGGCTCTCACCAAGCTGATGAAGCCGGGCTTCGAGCTGGGGCTCAAGGCGGTCAATCCCGGCTTTACCGTGGACTACCGGGTCATCGGCAACTGGTACGACGCCAACAAGGCGGCCGACCTGGCCGACAGCATGATCGACGCCGGCGTCGATGTGATCATCACTATCGCCGGCGGGGCCAACCAGGGCGTGATCAAGGCCTGCCAGGAGCGGGGGAAATACGTGCTGTTCGTCGATTCCAACGACTACAAGGCGGCACCCGGAACCATCGTGGGCTGTGCCGTGCTCAATCAGACAAAGGCCGCCTACGAACGTGTCAAGATGGCCATCGAGGGAACCCTGGAGTACGGGAAAGCGGTGATCGTGAACACCAAGGACGGCTACGTCGACTTTGCGGACAAGGATCCCTTGTACATCGACAATGTTCCCGCCGATATCCGGGCCAGGATGGACGATCTGGTCAAGAAGATGCGCAGCGGCGCTTTCCATCTGGAACCGCCCCAGCTGTAGGCCGGCTGAAGCGGCGCCTGTTCTATACGAGAAACGCAATCGGGGTGCGGGAAGATCCCATCCTCCCCGCACCCCCCGTTGTCGAGGGATGGATCCTTTGAGCTCAGGGCTGTACCTGCAGATGCGGGGAATCACTAAAACCTACCCGGAGAACGACGTTCTGGCCAATGACGAGGTGGATTTTGAGGTCCGGGAGAACGAGATCCACGCCGTGGTGGGCGAGAACGGAGCCGGGAAAACCACCCTGATGAAGATCCTCTACGGGTTGGAGCAGCCGGACTCCGGTCGTATTCTCCTGAAGGGGGAGGAAGTCCGGATTCACAGTCCCCTGGATGCCAACCGCCTGGGGATCGGGATGGTTCACCAGCACTTCCGCCTGATCCCCGAGTTCACAATCGCGGAGAACGTGGTGCTGGGTATCGAACCCCGCAGGCGGGGAATCTTCTTCGACAGGGAGCGGGCTGTCTGCGGGGTCGAGGAGGTGATCCGCCGCTACGGCTTCTCTATCGATCCCAGGCTGCCCGTGTCCCGGCTCACCGTCGGGCAGATGCAGCTGGTGGAGATCATCAAGATCCTCTACCGGGAGGCGGAGCTGCTGATCCTGGACGAACCGACCTCGGTGCTCACCGAACAGCAGATCCACAAGCTCTTCGGGACCCTCGAAAATCTCCGCTCGATCGGCAAGACCGTCGTGATCATCACCCACAAGCTGGGAGAGGTGAAGGCCATAAGCCAGCGGGTTACGGTGATGCGCAAGGGCGAGGTCGTGGCCGTGCGGGATACCGCCGAGGTGGATGAGAGGGAGCTGTCCCGGTTGATGGTGGGCAAGAGCGTAACCTTCCAGTTCGAGCGGGAAGCCGTGAACAAGGGTCGGGTGGTGCTGGAGCTCAGAGATGTGGTGCTGCGGCAGAAGGGCCAGGACCGTCCCCTGCTGGATCACGTGAATCTAAAGGTCCACGCCGGGGAGATCGTCGGGGTGGCCGGAGTGAGCGGCAACGGGCTGGCCGAGCTGGAGGACGTGGTCGGCGGCCTGCGCCGGGTCAGCCAGGGAAGGCTGCTGCACGACGGAAGGAATATCACCGACCTGTCCGCGGTGCAGCTGCGGGAGAGGGGCCTGGCCTACGTGCCGGCGGACCGGCTTCAGAGGGGTTCGAGCCTGCAGTCCTCGGTGATGGAGAACATGATCATCTCCAGCCATCACGATTTCCTCCAGGGCGGGTTTTTCCGGCGGCGGGCGGTGGAGGAGTTCGCCGAAACGCTTTCCAGCAGCTTCTCGATCGACGGGGACCCCCGGGTGCCGATCGGCACCCTTTCGGGGGGCAACATCCAGAAGGTAATCCTGGCCCGGGAGCTGGCTTCCCAGTCCGACTTTATCATCTTCTCCGAACCCACCTGGGGGCTGGACATTGCCTCGGCGGAGTTCATCTACGCCAAGATCCTGGAGATCCGGAGGCGGGGTATCGCCGTGCTGCTGATCTCCTCGAATCTGGACGAGATCCTGGCGCTCAGCGACACCCTGGTGGTCCTGTACCGGGGAAAGGTGGTGGCCAGCTTGAGCAATGAGCGGAAGCTGTCCAAGGAGCTGGTCGGGGAGTACATGATGGGACTGCGGGACGATTCTCGAGGCGCCGCTGCGCCCTCGGATAACGGCCCCACCGAAACCGGCCCCTCGGAATCCGGGCCCTCCCCGGGAGAAGCGTCGTGAAGCGCCCGCACCGGGCGGATGCGCTGCTTACCGGCGCCCTGGGGCTGCTGATCACGCTCGGGATCTCCTTCCTCATCGCCGTCATTCTCATCTTCCTCCTGAGCAAGCAGCCCCTCACCACGATCTACTACTTCTTCGTCGGTCCCTTCACCAACAGGTACTACTTCGGCAACATGCTCAACACGGCCATCCCCCTGGTGTTCACCGGCCTGGGCATTGCGGTGGCCTTCAAGAGCTCGGTGTTCAACCTGGGCGGGGAAGGGCAGGTCTACTCAGGGGCCCTGGTGGCAACGGTGATTCTGCTGGCCCTTCCGCAAAGCAGCGGCTACCTGGGCGGGCCGGCCGCCCTGGCCGCGGCTCTGGCTACCGGTGCGGTGCTGGCCGGAATGAGCGGTTTCTTCAAGATGAAGTGGAGGACCGACGAGCTGATCTCCTCCTTCCTCATTTCCTCGGCGGTGATCTTCATCGTCAACTACTTCATCACCGGACCCCTGGATGATCCGAGCAACAGCATGCTGGCCACCCGCGCCGTCGACAAGCAGTACCACTTTCTGGGGATATTCCCGCCCTCCAAGCTGGATATCAGCGCGATCTTCGCCATGCTGGCCGGGGTGCTGGTGTTCTTCCTCATGTACTACACCCACTGGGGGTACGAGATGCGCATGTGCGGGTTGAATCGGGAGTTCTCCCGCTACGGGGGAATCAACGTCTCCACCTACGTGGTTCTGCCGATGATAATAAGCGGAGCACTGCACGGGCTGGCCGGGGGTATTGCCATCATGGGCACCTACCACATGGCGGTCAAGGAGTTCTCCTACGGCATGGGCTGGAACGGCATCGCCGTGGCTCTGATCGCCAAGAACAATCCCCTGGGGGTGCTGCCGGCGGCCGTGTTCTTCGCCTATCTGGATGCCGGGGCCAAGGCGGCCATGCTGCACTCGGATGTTACCTTCGAGATCGCGGCCATCGTGCAATCCGTTATCTTCTACCTGATCACCGCCCAGGCCATCTACAGCTTTCTTCGCCGAAGAAAGAGGTCTCGCCCATGAACGAGCAAAGCTTCACCTTTCCCCTGCTGCACAATGCCATCGGCATCATGACACCCTTTCTCCTGGCCGCCACCGGGGGATTGTTTACCGAGCTGGCGGGGATGCTCAATATCGCCCTGGAAGGCCTGATGCTGATCGGAGCCTTCTTCAGCGTGGTCTTCGCCGGGCTCACCGGAAGCCTGGTGCTGGGCATACTCCTGGGCGTCGTCTCGGCCGTGCTGGCCGCCGCCCTGTTCGCAGGCGTAAGCCTGAATCTCAAGGCCAACGTGTTCATCTCCGGTCTGGCCACCAACCTGCTGGCCTCGGGCCTGACCATCGTGCTGGCTTTCCAGCTGTTCGGCAACAAGGGGGTGGTGCGTTTCGAAATCCCCAAGCTGCCATCCCTCATGATACCGGCGCTGGCCCGCATCCCGATCCTGGGAGACCTGTTGATCGGTCACAACATTCTCGTGTACTTCAGCTGGCTGCTCGTGGTGCTGGCCGCGCTCGCCATCTACCGCACCCCCTTCGGCCTGCGCATCCGGGGCACCGGGCTCAATGCGGCCACCATCGCCTCCCTGGGCCTCAAGCCCCGGCGCTATCAGATGGCGGGCATCCTGATCTCCGGTTTCACCTGCGGCCTGGCAGGGGCCGTGCTCACCCTGAAGCTCAGCGCCTTCGTGCCCAACATCACCTCGGGCCGGGGCTGGATCGCCCTGGTGGCCATCTACCTGGGCAACAAGACGCCCTGGGGCATCGTGATCGCCTCCTTCATCTTCGGTTTTGCCGAGAGTCTGTCCAATTTCGCGCAAGGGGCGATCAACATCCCCGCCGACTTCATCCTGGCCTTTCCCTACCTGATCACCGTACTGGCAATGATCGTCTACTCGATCTGGCGGCACTACCGGGCCCGGGCGTAACCCGTCTATATCAGCGCGTACTCCCACCCGAGCGCTGTGGACATCTCGTCTCGTTCCGTCCCTCTGTGAAATGCGATGATTAGATAAACTAGTTGACAAACTGGTTGATTATGGATATCCTGTAGCTGTGAAAATCATCGAAGTGGGCGCATTCGAGGCCAAGACGCATTTCAGCCAACTCCTCGATGAGGTTGAGGAAGGTGCTGTTGTCAAGATCAGCCGGCGTGGCAAACCGGTTGCGATTCTCAAGCAGGCTGATGCGGTATCCCGGGAGGCTTCGGTGAAGGCCTTGAGGGAGCTCAGGACACTCTGCAAAGTCAAGATACCCCTGGATGAAATCCAGGAACTTCGGGATAAGGGCAGGGAACGCTGATGGCCCACGCTCTGATCGTGCTGGATGCCTCGGCGGCCA
>Ga0315548_1002602_pt1 | contig 13923 bp, 17 predicted proteins | sample SalMarSW160110MG_2_FD_202540 | JGI IMG/M metagenome (GOLD analysis project Ga0315548, IMG submission 202540) | Salt marsh sediment microbial communities from the Plum Island Ecosystem LTER, Massachusetts, United States - Salt Marsh Sediment SW1601-110 ... | reverse complement strand
GACGCGCAGAGCTTCGGTCAGGGCCTTGAGGGGATCGGGGAGAAACTCCAGCGTCGTGATCAGGGACACCAGGTCGAAGGACTTTGAGAGAAATGGAAGCGTTAGCGCATCCCCTTGCAAATAAACCGGGCTACTCAAGCTTAGTACCTCGTCCAACATCGGGTGGGATGGGTCTAGTCCCACCGCTTGCAGTCCCAGCTCGGTAAACCAACGCGTGAAATGGCCCGTTCCACAGCCCACTTCCAGAATGGTGTGCATCTCTGGGAACGCAGTCAGCAGCCACTGCAAAAGGGCCTTTTCTTGACGGTCAGCCTGGCGGCCGATGGTAAGGTACCAGGTTTCATAGCCGGCGGCGATCTGGTGCTTGGCGAAAGGATTGAGGCTAATTTTCTCCTTCGCTGATAACAATTACTTTCCCAACTCCTGCTCGAATGAAATCCTCTTCATACTCAGCCGCGAACATGGCAATGGCAAGATCCCCGGTACAATGGCATGGGGCTACCTGTTCCACTCCTAAACGCCGAAAATCTATCAGGATAGCATCAATCTCAGCTCTACTTTTACTTCCCAGGTGGAAGCCGCCCAGCACCAGACGTACCGGATCATCGAACAAGGTCTTGGCTTGCTCCACGATCTCCACAATGCCCGGGTGAGCGCAACCGGTGACGACAACCAGCCCTTGATCGGTCTGGATTACCAGGGATTGCTCTCGGATACTCCCCCCCATTTCGCCAGTCGTAAATATGCCCTCGGCGATCAATAAACCGGGCGTTACTTCGATCACTTCAGTTCTCCTACCCAATTGATCTTTGAAGGAAGCTGAGAAGGAGGCGGGTAAATAGACAGTCGGACGCGCCCCGCTTTCCAACAGGGCATTCAGGCCACCGGTATGATCCCCATGGGCATGAGAGAGCACAACGCGCCCAATTTGGGTCGGGTCAATCCCTAAGATGCGCATGTTTTCCATCAGTGTTGGCCCATCTCCTCCGGTGTCGAAGAGTAAGGTATGGCCACGGTATTTCACCAGGGCGGAGAATCCCCAGGCCAATTTAAGCCTTGCATCATAAGCATTGTTGTCGTAAACGATGGTGATAGTAAGCGATTCTTTAACAGGCATCGGTGTTTTTAAGGCTGCCTCCAGAGTTCCTGGAGCACTTGCAGAGGACACGATGGGTGCGGGAGTGAAACCCTTCTCCGGAATGGTCATGGTAGGAATGGAGGCATTCGCTCCATTAGCTGAGACAACCCAGGTCGAATCCGCCGGGGAGGGCCTGCCTGGCGAGGTGACAGCAGATGGGCAGCAAGCACTCAAAGACAAAAGTATCCCAATCAGGAAAAAAACACAAACCAACGAAACCTCTGATAACCGCCAGAAGCAAATTATCATCGGGGCGACTCATTCATAGATAATGTCTATTGACTTGGGTCCGCCCATCCTTGCGAGGGCCTCCGCCAGGGCTTTATTGGCGCGCTCTATGGCCTGAGCCGCCGTCAATATATCAGGAGCAGCTTCGCCGGCATTCTCAGCCCAGCGCCGGAATTCGCTGGCGTGTTCTTCATTATGCTCAATCCAATGCGGGATCAGCACCCGTAGCTTCTCCACTTCATTCATGACTTTCCTCGCTTTCCTGGAGCGATTCTAAAATCACTTTATGTTTGATCAAATCGATCCGGCGAATAGTAGCCGGCACAACCTGCACCGGCTCAAATAGGGCGATCAAACGCACACCCTCCGGGAGGGGTTCCACCATCAACACGTCTCGCATAATCACTTTGTCGTTCAAATATACGGTGGCCTGACACATCCTTCTCCTCCTTTCTAAAGGGGCTGCGCTTCCTTGATCAACGCCAGCTCAATCACCTGATCGGTAATGTTTTCAAACGCCTGGCTGCGATAGGCCTCGATGGCACCCTGATCACACAGTGCCGAGAATTCCGGATCAAGGGGTAGATGTCCAAGCAGTTGAGTTCCAACCCACTGGGCGGTCTTGTCTGCCTGGCTGGGGCCGAACAAATCGATCTTTACACCGCATTGCGGGCAGAGGATGTAGCTCATGTTTTCTATTAGGCCAATCAGCCTCACGCCTAAACCTGCCGCCATGGTGGCGGCTTTGCGCACCACCATGCCGGCCAGGTCTTGAGGAGAAGTAACCAGCACGATGCCGTCCAGCGGTAAGGACTGCATGACGGTCAAGGACGCATCCGACGTCCCAGGCGGCAGGTCTACGACCAACACATCCAGATCGCCCCAGGCAATGTCGCTCCAAAACTGCTGAATCGCCCGGCTGATCAGGGGACCCCGCCACACGACCGGTTGGTCTTCATCCGGCAAGAGAAAATTGATCGACATCAATTTAATTCCCTTACGGGATTCGATCGGCTGGATCCCCTCAGGCCCACCTACTGGGAGCTGATGAGCGCCAAATATCTTGGGGATGCTCGGACCGGTGATATCGGCATCCAGTACGCCAACCTGGAAGCCACGTTTTCTCAGTGATGAAGCCAACAATCCGGCGACGGAAGACTTGCCAACCCCTCCCTTGCCACTCATAACCGCCAGCACCCGGCGAACATGAACCCCAGTTTTGGGTGCGACTTTTAATTCTTCCCTGACGGCAGATTGAAAAGTTACTTTCTGAGCATCTGTCATCTCCGTTAGCTTGACTTCCACCTGTAGCCCCTCTGCTATTGCAGTCGCGGCTTGGCGTATAGCCGCAACCAGATCTTGCTTGATCGGCGCGTCCAGCGATGGTAACGCCAGAATCACATCGACTCTAGTTCCATCGACCATCACCTCTGGGATCATGCCCAACTCAACCAGGTTGCGACTCTGGATTTCAGGATGCTTCACTCGACTCAAAGCTTGATAAACTTCTGATCTAGATACCTGATATGTCATGGCTCATCTCCATTATCTTCATGATGTGTTCTAACAACACCAGCCCAAGAATACGGCTACCTGGTAAATCACAGCCCCAATGCCAAATGAGGCAATTAATAAGAGCATTAGCACGCCCCAATCCAATCCCATGAACGCTGAGCTGCTATTTTTTCGATCCGAGACTCGCTCAAAGGGTACAAATCTCGCTGAAAAAGCACCACCACGTGGGCAGGGATATCACTTCCCCCACCCACGTGACCAGTTAATCCTATACCAGTATCCCAAGCCGATATACTAAAGCCCTTTCAATATACGGCGTAATTCCCAGGCATGACCTGCCTCCTCAGAGACCATCTCATCCAGCTGTAACTGCAACTCGACAAGGTCCAACTCCTCAGCCATCTGGGCGTGTTTCCGGTAGTTCTCGATGTCCTGCTTTTCCATCTCAAGACCCAGTTTCAGCATTTCCTTATTTCCCTCGGGTTTAGAGAATTCCTTAGGCGTGGCGACAGGCTCGCCACTCAGATCAATGATCACATCCGTGAGAAACGAGGCATGGCGCAAATTTAATTTAGAGATATTGGCAGCCTTATTATCTTGTGGAATTTAGCTCCTGACTCAATCTCGGCCAACCTGAGAGTTGCATGTTGACAGGCTTCCTCCATCAGGCTTTTTGCTACCTGCGGAGATAACTTATTTAAGTCTGACATCAGATATCCTTTGCTGAGCAAATACTCTGCAACCAATGTACGTTCAAGGACCGATTGAGGGCCTCCCGCTAAAAGTCGATTCGGGTCAATGGTTTCTCCGGACATTTCTCGCCTCCAGAAATCCTCGCAATCCCGGTAAAGCTTATCCGCTCTTTAATTAGATGCAATTGTTAGATAAATGGTACAAATACACTAAAATATGATATTTTGATGGACACGAGCATCTAATGAGGGTGCTTCATTCTGCCATGTCGGTGAGGCGTATTGTCGGTACGATTTCCGATATAGGCACCCGCACCGGTTTTCCGTTGCCATCCATATAAACTCGATATAAATCATCCAGGCTTTCGATGCGGTCAATGAACAAAATACCGTCCAGATGATCGATCTCGTGGTGCACCAAGACCGCATCGAAGCCTGCAAGGATGCGGTCAAATGGTTTCCCGTCTTCAGCGATACCTGTGACTCGCAGGTAATGAGGGCGGATGGTTTCACCGTATAAGCCGGGGAAGCTAAGGCACCCATCAAAATCTTTGCGCTCATCATCCGATTCAATGATTTCCGGATCAACCAGTGCAGTTGGTGTACCAGCTTCGTGATCCCATTCGTTCCTGGCTCCCAGGCAAACGATCACGACGCGTGAGTGCACACCAATTTGGGGGGCAGCCAATCCGATCCCATCGTAGTGAGCCAGCATGGTCTCTTTGAGGTCTTCAATCAGGTGCTTGGTTTGCCGGTTAAAGTTGTGGATAGGATGGCTTTTCGCTCTCAGTGCAGTTCTATCTTTTGGGTATAGCAGAATCTCGCGCACAGCCATTGGTTAACCCCCGATCAGCTTTAAACCCGATTTGGCAGAGTATCGGCTTTCAGCGGCTTCCAGTTCCTCGATGAATCCAAGAATATCACCTTGGGACTTTTTTGCATGCAGTGGAGTTCCCTTTAGCCACGAAATGGAGATCGATGGATCTTCATGAATGACTCCGCCTGGTTCAATGCCTCGCTCAGCCAATTTTGTCCGGAGGTAGTTTTCCGTATCTGAATTTCTGATTTTGTTTAACAGGAACAACACTCCCCTAATTCTGGCATCGGTAAATTGTTTATTCGCTACTGCCACGAGATCCAGGCTTTCTAAATGCCGGGTGGCCGGCAGTTTTCCGTTCTTGATTTGGTCTACCATGTCTCTCATGTTGATCGCCATCTCTACGGCTGCGATCGTAGGATCCACCAGCACAATGGCCCAATCCAGGCCAGTGATTACACCCCTGGCAGTATCTTCAAAACCCGCTTTAAAATCCACCAGGGTTACCGGGGCTTCCCCACGCTTGCTTATCCTGAGATCCCTGGCAATCTTGGAAACAGGGCCATCGCAGCCTGCCCCAGGTCCCAGTTCGCCAATTTTCCCTACGATCAGCAGCGATATGCCTGCCTGATTTTGCGCATGATACTTGCTGGGGAGATCATCCAGGGATACCTCACTTCCAGGAAGTGGTGTAGGGTCATCCACAGGGCAGGTAACCAATCCCCCGCTGAAAACCATTCCACCGAAGTAATCCATCAATAATTTCGGAGGTCGGTCGATCCCCAATGCGAGTGGAAGGCCGACATTTGTCGAATCGGCGTCCAAGACGCATACTTTGTAACGGCGCTCCTGGAGGCTGCTTGCCAGTAAAACGACGGCCGTGCTCTTCCCAGATCCCCCTTTCCCGAAAATACCAATGCGTTTACCGGCAAGCACACCGTTTTTAAGATTGGTACCCGTTCTATCCATCCTTCTTATCTCCATATCCAGTTGGCTCAAGCCTTTTCAGCGCGCCCGAGCGGTTAGAGTTTATCACCTTGATCCAGCGGAACAGACTCCGCATTACCTCCGAAGTAATCAACCTGACTCAAATAACGAAGCAGATAAGGGCGCGCACAAAGGTTGCTTGCCGATCCCTCCTCACTGGAGAACCTTCCCACCGGAAGCGTTTTCTTGCTCCAGGATGAGATTGGCTCTTTCAACATCCTGCTCACTTGCTTGAACGATGACCACCCGGCCACCCAAACGGGTACCTTGGATATAGAGGTGATTGTCAGCCTCGCGTTGTGCGACTCCCATGAAGCAGCCAAGAAAACCACCAACAAACGCGCCAGCCAGGATGGCACCCAGGAAGGCGACGATGCCGTACGGTCGTCCAAAACTAAGCAGATTGCATTGGCACCAGCCGACGAGCGCGCCGAATATCCCGTAGATAGCAATTTCGATGGCAGCGCCCCAGGTCGCGTACCTGGTCACCACCCCGACCGGTTCAGGGTCTAAAAGTTTCCAGATGGCGCTCTCATTGATCAACGTGCTGATTCTGTCATCGACAAAACCAGCCTCTTTAAGCCTCTGAATGGATCTGGCGGCATCAACATCATGCCAAAATAATGCGATAATCGAGTTCATTTTGCATCTCCATATCACATAGTGCCTCGATTTACTGGTATCAAGAAGCCATCTTTGTTCTCTATTTCTATTATACAACTATACTGGACAATGTCAATTATTCTTGTATAATAGAGGTGTCAAATATTCTGATTAAAGTTATAATCATTTGGTAGAGTCCTTGTATCCAATGCAGATCCAAGTTAAACAGTAGAGATGGGGAACAGAATGGCCGAAAAACCGGTTCCTAATGTTGGCGTGCGTTTGCGTTCGTTACGAGATCAGCAGGGATTATCTTTAAGAGCGCTGGCCGAACGCTGCGGTCTATCCATCAATGCCATCAGCCAGATTGAGCGTGGTGAGAATTCCCCGACAGTCTCCACCCTCCATCGCCTGGCGACCGCGCTGAGTGTGCACATCACCGATCTCTTCCAGGAAGAGACCAAACAAACGATGGTCTTGGTGAAGCGCAACCAAGGGCTTCGCTCGCAAAGCAGTGGTGTTCTAATGGAGAGCCTGGGGATAGGTTTATTCAACCAGCAGCTAGAGCCTTTCCGGATGGTAATCCAACCCGGGGTCGGGATTAAGGAGGATCTGGTCTCACATTCCGGTGAGGAGTTCATCCATTGCCTGGAGGGGGAAATCGAATATTCGATTGGAGGCCGTATTTTCCGGCTCGAGCAGGGTGATAGCCTGTTATTTGATGCCAACCACCTACATGGTTATCGAAACCGAACAGATAAGCAAGTTGTCGTCCTGATGGTCTTCCTGACCTTTCGAGATCTACAGCTTACCCAGCAACTGCATTTGCCGGTGTAATATAGGGGAAATTACGCAGCAAATACAGCTTGCATCCCACCTGAAGTGCATCAAGAATCCCGAGATGATCGCCAGGCGTTAGCCAGGTTGGCGCTTGATTTGCTTGTCCTTTTTAGGTAAGATTCAACTGAGAGAATTCGCATTTCGCCATCCTGGTTGGCGCTCTTGCTAACCGCCAGCTTTTCGAGCGGGATACTCGTTTAAGCGAGCATCCCGCCTGACCGGACAACCGCCCGACATAACCAGCCCCTCAAACCATGCCCACCAACCTACCCCCAGAATATTACGAGGTTGATAAGCGCTACCGGGCCGCCAAAAGTGACCAGGAGAAGATCACCCTGCTGGTAGAGTTAATCAGCACGGTTCCCAAGCACAAGGGCACCGAAAAGCTGCGCGCCACCCTGAGCAGCCGCCTTGCCAAGCTGCGGGCGGCCACCCAAACCCGCAAGAAGGTCAGCCGGCAAGCATCCCTGTTCCAGATCGAGCGGGAAGGCGCCGGGCAGGTGGTTGTGGCCGGTACCACCAACGTGGGCAAATCGGCCCTAGTGGAGGCTCTCACCAACGCCGCTCCCGAAGTATCTGCATCCCCCTATACCACCTGGACTCCCACCCCGGGCATGCTGGTCGTGGAAAACGTGCAGATCCAGCTGGTCGACACGCCGCCCCTGGACCGGGATTACCTGGAGCCCGAACTGTTGGAACTGATCCGCCACGCCGACCTGCTCTTGCTGGTAGTCGACTTGCAAACCGAACCCATCCGCCAGCTGCAGCGCTCTCTGGCTATTCTGGAAGCTAACCGCATCCAACCCTTGCATCTGGACGCCGATCACCCTGATTGCGAACCCCCGGGATGCCTGCCGTTGCTGGTGGCGGTCAACAAATGCGACGACCGCGATTCCGAAGAGATCTATGAGATTTTCTGCCAGCTGATGGAGGGGCATTGGCCCTGCCAACCCGTTTCAGCCGCCAGCGGATACAACCTGGAAGACCTCAAGCAGGCTATTTTACACAGATTGGGGGTTATGCGCATCTATTCCAAGCCTCCCGGCAAAGATCCCGACCTGACGGTACCCTTCGTCATGCCGCGCGGCAGCACCGTCATCGAGTTCGCCAGCCAGATCCACCTGGATTTCCTGCGGGAGTTGAAATCCGCCCGGGTGTGGGGCAGCGGCGTGTTCGACGGTCAAATCGTGGGGCGCGACCATGTTCTGCACGACCGCGATGTGGTGGAACTGCGCCGGCGCTGATTCTAGACCTGAAAGATTTCTATCTTTTTAAACTCTTCAGGTCTCCTCATCTTCCGAAACCAAATAATCAAGGGTTCCTCCACCTCTTTGGATCTGTAAGTGATAGGCGGTGAAATGATCCAGGTCATTGAACCAATCCAGAACATGATCACACTGGATTCGAGCAGGTTTTGTTGATTGGAACTCTTGAAAGGAAGAGGTAGGCCAGGCCCGAAAGTCATCGATATGGCCGTGCTTTTGGGGGTTGCGGTGGATGAATTCCACCAAGTTTATGAAATGGGAATCGGGGTCGACTTCAATCCGTCTGAAAGGTTTTATTTATGGATCAGCATCATGGACGATTATGGTATAGGTTGAAACCTTTCAGGTCTCTCGTAGGTTTCGTCGCGAGGCAATTTTTTTAATAAGGGCCACAAGACAATCGCGGTGCAGAGAGAGGGTATGGTTACAGCTACCAATGCTTCATATAAACCGGAGATATCCCCGAAGATCAGACCCGCAATAGCAAAGCCAAGCATGTTGGTTGGAATCCACCAGATAGCTTTGGGCACATTCGCTCGCAGAATCAGCCATTGGGCCACCCCAATGATGATACCGAGGATAATACCTGCCAGCATGGAATACCAAATTGAATTAGGAACATTGATAGTGCCTAAAGGGTTGTAGCGTAGACCGATATCTAAAAATGCAAGTGACCAACCCAAGGTGGTGGTCAGTACCCACCAGCCCATTCGTGGCAGTTTCAGGCTGAGCAAGAGATATTGGATAATGCCAAGTATGACTCCATACAAAGGTATAAAAGCATAGGCCAGCATATAATCTTCAGTGATTCGAGTCTTTCCTGCCACCAAAATGGTGTCACCTACCACCTTCTCGATAAGGGATAGGGGCACCCAGGAGAGAGCAAACGTGATGGCAAAACTGAAAAATCCCGAAGAAACCCATCCAAGGTAGAAGACCCCGTCTATGGTTTTGTCGCTTGTTTTCATAATCATAGGACTTACGCAGTTGGTGGGAGGATGGGGGTGTTTGGGCGGGCGTTGCCCGCCCAAACACCCCCGATTTTCCCCTGAACTGCGTAACTACTAAATTAATAACCTTTCAACATAGATCCAGCCGTCCGTTAGGTTGATAGGATAATTCTCTATGCTTCGATTCCTCTGCAAAGAATTATACAGGCAAAGATCAAGTCCATAGACTGTGATACCTTCCACAGCCCAGTACCGCTTCCCACCCCGACCAGGGGGAAGTGTCCTTAGTACCGGATTCCGTAAACCCTTTACGGGTATAGCGCATATTCTTCGTTCAAGGGCGACAACATACCGTTCCAGTTGTATTGTTTGGTTTGATAAATAGACCGTCGAAAGGATTGTCGGGGCTTCTTCGAGGTCCCTCAAAGTTTTCTAACCGGAGCTTATTTTATGGCGCTTGTATGGTTTTTCATCATGCCATTAGATGCGAAAAGATTCGGATGGTCACCATCCTTTCCGGTGTGGTTAAAGGTTTTGGGGGTAGTGGCTTTATTACCATCTTTATTTTTAATCTATCGATCAACTGTTGAAAACACATACCTTTCAACATTGGTCAGAATACAGAATGATCGCAAACAAAAAGTAATTTCCACAGGGGTTTATGGCTTGGTGAGACATCCATTGTATCTTGGCGTTCTGTTAATGCTCCTCGGGGCTCCTCTGCTGCTGGATTCAATATGCGGCTTAATCATTGGTTTGATTGGCATTATTAGTTTAGTGGGCAGGATCATTGGTGAAGAAAAAATGCTAGTCAATAAATTGGAAGGTTACGAAGATTATAAGAAGAAGGTAAAAAATAGACTTATCCCATATGTTTGGTAATCTACCTTACACGCGCGTACCCAGCCAGGGGTTGCATCCCGAGCATCGAAAAGGCGCGGGTGTTCAAAGTCGATCACCCCGACATTCCGGACCGGACAGCGCAGTAATCTTTGACTATTCCTACAACGAAATCATGCACGACGCGCGCAGCAGCAAGGTGAAGATGTTGCGGTGTGTAGCGCAGGTGACCGGCGAGCAGTTTCCTTTCGGGATTGATCAAGGCCAGACTGAGCCATTTCTTAGCCAGGGGGATTCTGCGATGTTCGCAACGCGACGCCCGAGGATCTCAAACGGCTGTATTTTACTGGCCCGAGCACATCATCGGTTGCCTGTCTCACATCGTTACCAGAGGAGATTATGCTTTGGAGTGTTTGAAGATAGTTAGACTGCCGATCTGGTTAAGGATCGAACTGTGGATCCGCACCATCTCCGTGGTGCAATACATCAGCCTGTTGAAAAATGGTTCAAAATGATACAATTGCTGGGGTTAATACTGTTAGAAAAAAGTATTTTTGGCTTATTTCTGTGTACATAGTTTCATATCCAGCATTCTTATAAGAGAATATCCAATAATAAGAAAATTCGTAATGCACAACCCGCGAGGTCGGGGAGTCTCTCTCTTGGATGTTGTTGACTTGGCTGCTTTCGATATGACAACCAATCAATGGGATTTATCGAATTTCGTTGCGATAGGTTCGGTTGATTCTCCCGATCCGCTATCATATCGAATGAGAAGTGACCAACATCACTTGCCAGGGGGATTACCCGGGGTCGAACGATTGAAAAGCAACATTATGCGAAAGAAAGCCAATCAAAAGGAGTGTTGCCGTGAGTGCTATTGAAGCCAACCACCTGACAAAGTATTATGGCAAAGCCCGGGGCATCATTGATGTCTCATTTCACGTGGATGAAAAGGAGATTTTTGGTTTCATCGGGCCGAACGGGGCAGGTAAATCCACCACCATCCGTTTGCTCTTATCTCTGATCTATCCCACCAGTGGAAGTGCTACAATCTTTGGCAAGGACTGCATCAAGTACGGGCCTGAACTCAGACAGGAAATCGGCTATCTGCCTTCCGATGTTTTCTACTACGAACGCATGAAAGTCATTGACCTGCTCAAGTATTCAGCCAGTTTTTACAAACAAGACTCCACGCAGCGCATGCATGAATTGGCCGAGCTGATGGAGCTGGAGCTGAACCGCCGCATAGAGGATCTCTCTTACGGAAACAAAAAGAAAGTGGGCATTGTGCAGGGGCTCTTGCACCAACCAAAACTGCTTTTCCTCGACGAACCCACCGCCGGTCTCGACCCGCTCATGCAGCGAAAATTCTTCCAACTCATCCGAGAGGAAAATCAACGCGGGGTCACGGTCTTTTTCTCATCGCACATCCTGGGCGAAGTGCAAAAAATGTGCAACCGCGTAGGCATCATCAAAGAGGGCCGGATCATCGAAATCGCAGACATCCGCACCCTGCAACAGAACAATTACAAAAAAGTCCGGGTGGCGGCCAACGGTCTCGATGCCACCTATTTTGACATACCCGGAGTGACCAATCTGGAGCACAGCAATGGGGTGGTCCACTTCTTCTACAAAGGCGATATCAATACGGTCATGCGGAAGATCAGTGAAATAACGGTCTCCGATGTGACGGTTGAGGAGCCGACTTTGGAAGAGATCTTTATGCACTATTACGAGTAGGTGATGACCATGCGTATGAACATTTTTCAGCAAGAGTTCAAAATGCACTTGAGATCCGTGATCACCTGGTCGGTGTCGGTGGCGGCGTTGATCTTTGTCTTTGTTTCGCTGTTTTCCTCTTTTGCGCAAGATGCAGCGCTTTTGAACGAAGCGATGGCCAAATTCCCGAAAGAGCTGCTCACCGCCTTTGGCATGAACGGCGTGGACCTCTCCACGCTTCTGGGCTATTTCAGCTTTGCCTTTCTCTTTGCCCAGATCTGTCTGGCGATCCAGGCGGCGAATTACGGGTTTTCGTTGGTCTCTATCGAAGAACGAGAATGGACGGCGGATTTTCTGTTGGCCAAGCCGGTGGGGCGTGCCCAGATCCTGACCAGCAAATTGCTGGCCGCGCTGAGCGGCTTGACCATCACCAATATGGTCGTCTGGATCAGCAGTTTTGGCTTTATAAATTTGTTCAAAGGGGATAGAACCTATGAAACCAAACCTTTGCTGCTGTTGCTGCTGAGTATCGTGGTCTTCCAACTGTTTTTCCTGACCGTAGGCCTGGCGGTTTCGCTGCTTTTGAAAAGGATCAGGAGCGTGACGCCCTATGCGATGGCGCTCGGATTTGGGATGTACGTCCTGAGCGTTTTTGGCGACATGCTTGGTGAGAGTACATTGGAAAAGATCACACCCTTTAAACATTTTGACCCCAATTACATCATCCAACACGGAGCCTATGACCTGCCCCTGGTGATGATCAGTGTGGCCGCAATCATTATCTCTCTGGTCGGCAGTTACTGGCTGTACACCCGCAGAGACATTCCTTCGGTGACATGAGGAGGCGACGCATGAATATTTTTCTCAGAGAACTCAAAGCAAACTTTAAATCACTGATCATCTGGGGCGTCATTGTCATCCTGTTCGCCGTTGTAGGCTTTGCCAAATTCTCCGCCTACGCGGGCAACCCCGATATGTTGGCGATATTGAACGAGTTGCCGCAGGCTTTCCTAGACGCATTCAATATGCAAGCGTTTAACCTGACCACGCTGAGCGGCTTTTACGGTGTGATGTTCACCTACTTTGCGCTCATCCTGTCCATTGCAGCGTCTATGTGGGGCAGCGACATCATCTCCAAAGAAGAGCGCGACAAAACCGTCGAGTTTTCGCTGACCCTGCCGGTGACCCGCAGCCGCCTGGTGACCGCCAAAACCCTGGCGGGGCTGGTCAATTGCATCGGCTTGCTGCTGATTACCTGGGGAGTGACGGTCATCAGCGCACAATCCTACCAACCGGACAGCGAATTCTATGACTTTTTGAACCTGTCCATACTGGCTTTGTTCATCATGCAGTTGATCTTCCTGGCGATCGGCATCTTCCTGGGCTGCGCCATGAAACGGTACAAACGGGCCAGTTCTGTGGCGGTATCTCTGTTGCTGGGAACCTATTTCCTGTCTATCATTTCAGAGCTAAATAAAAACCTGGGGTTTCTCAAGTACTTTTCTCCCTTCAGGTATTTCGATCCGGGTATGCTGCTGCACGACTCAAGGATTGATATGACTTTCGTATGGCTGTCGCTTGGGATCATTTTGGTGAGCATGGTGGGTGCATATCTGACCTATGCCAGGAGAGATTTGTACATTTAGCCATCTAGAACTCTTGAAATCACGCGACCAGGCCCTGGTCCGCAGAACCTGCCGTTCGACCAGATTAGAATGCAATCCCCATGCAATTGAAACGTTTGCCGATCTCATCAAAGGCTACGAGATGACAGCCCATCTCCCCGAAAAGCAAAGTCCCGAAAAAGGTGGAGCACTTACTGCATCCTATCCGACTCTAGTGAGGCGGGAACCAGTTCCAATGGGGCTTAGAATGGTGTGAATTCGAGGATCACAGCAATGTTGGCCATGTCAAACCTCGATTGAGTCCTAATTACCCTCGCTGATTCATGGCCACTTCATTTCGCCGTGTTTCACGCCTATTTATGAGATGCAGGTGGTTTGGCCGCCCAATTTAAAACCATAAAGGAGGTCTTGTTGAAAGGTGAACACTATATCCCAACCCGAGTTGGTCGCATTCCTTCTGCAAGCCAAGCGCAGCACCTATGCCGCGGGAGGCAGTGACAGCCAGGCGGCAGTATCGGCTGCCCTTCAAGGCTCTCACCAGCTGGAGTACCGCTTGGGAGACCTGCTCTACCGAGACATCTACTTCGGAGAAGCTTATTTCGTAGGACAGGAGACGGCTTACCGGGGCGAGACGGCCATCTGGGCGATGTGCTACGCCGGCGGATGGACGCAGCCGATGCCCGAGCCGGCCGAGACCTCCC
>Ga0315548_1002601_pt1 | contig 13924 bp, 9 predicted proteins | sample SalMarSW160110MG_2_FD_202540 | JGI IMG/M metagenome (GOLD analysis project Ga0315548, IMG submission 202540) | Salt marsh sediment microbial communities from the Plum Island Ecosystem LTER, Massachusetts, United States - Salt Marsh Sediment SW1601-110 ... | reverse complement strand
TACTCGTCAAATTTTAACGGTGATGTGATTTCGGAAAGTACCTGATTTGACTATATCAAAGATACGACTATAAAGGCGATGGTATTATTTATCTTATTGTTGGCTTGAGATAGCAAAAACTGCTGTTGAGTTCACGGGCGAAAACATCATTGTTGAGCCTTAATTCTTCCACTTTATTAGCTCAGGGTGTATATCCTGTACAATCGTGTTTGCTGGTTTTATTCGAACGTTTAAGCCTTGGCCGCCGTACCCTTCTATCGCAAGACAATGCCTATAGGACGCCTCACCATTTTGCCTGGCTGCTAACTCCATGGGAAGTATTTTGTAGGTCTTGTTGTTATCATACATGTAAAAAAGCTCGACATTGAAGAGTTCCGGCCGGGCTTGGCCAAATCGAACGCTGCACTGGACCTCCATATTTTCACCTTCTGCTAAGCGACCATCCTTTTCGATGCTGGTTGAAAACGATGTTATCTTGATGTCATTGAAGTGTCTTAAAACTTCTTTTTCTTCCTGAATGGCCTGTTTGAGTAATTCGTAATTGCCATCGGATATGCGAGCCGAATCTTTCATCGCAGGTATATAGAATTTTTCAAGGTAATCCCGAAGCATCCTGGTCATATTGAAATCTTGACAAACTGAAGTTATCGAATTTTTCATCATTGCCACCCACCTCTCGGGAACATCCGTATCGTTGCGACGATAGTATAGTTCGGTTATCTCATGTTCCAGAAGGTCATACAACTGATTTGCGTCAGCTTCCCTTTGTGAATCCGTCTTGTTGTACCGTGTACCAGCAGTTATTGCCCAGCCGTTATTGCCGTTGAAACCTTCCAGCCACCATCCTTCAAGCGTACTGAGGTGCAAAACACCATTCATCGCGGCTTTCATGCCGCTGGTCCCACTGGCCTCCATCTCCTGGTCCGGATTGTTCAACCATATATCTGCACCCCAGCAAAGATGCCTCGCTATATTCATATCGTAATTTTCCAGGAAAATCACCCTGTCCTCTACATTGAAATCTTTAGCAAAATCGATTATCTCTTTAATCATCTCCTTGCTTGCCTTGTCCGCAGGATGAGCTTTTCCTGCAAAAATCATTTGTACCGGCTTTGCCGAATTGGTCAGAATTTTACTGAATCGCTGCTTATCACTGAGAATCAAAGTCGGCCTTTTATAGGCCGCAAAACGCCTGGCAAAAACTATCGTTAGATAGTCGGTATTAAGCGACAGGTTTACATTTGGTTTTCTAAGACCGGAATGTTCCTCTGTAAGCGGCTGGTGGTTGAACTGTCTCCTTATGAAGTTTATTAAATCTCTTTTGTTCCTGCGATGTTCTTCCCATAACTCCTCATCAGGAATATCATAAAGGGTCTTCCAGACATCTCCTTTCTTATCGCAATGTACATAATGAGGCCTCAGATACCGATTAAACAGTTCATTAAAAGGCGGGCTTATCCAGGATATATGTACACCATTGGTAATAGCTTTTATGGGTATTTCCATCGTCGGCCTTTCCGGGAAAATACCAGACCACATCTTCCGAGACATTTGAGCATGCTGTTTTGAAACACCGTTAATATATCGGGAGAACTGCATTGCAAAGACCGGCAGCCAGAAAACATCTGTATTGCCACTTACGTAACCCAGACGTGCGACTTCATCAAACGTAAGCCCCATTGCTTTAACCTCCGGCTGGAGATACTTCTTAACCAAATCGGTATCGAAATTTTCATTGCCTGCTATAACAGGCGTGTGGGTTGTAAACACCGTCGAATCTCTTATGATGGCCTTTGCTTCGGGAAATGAAAACTTCTGGTTTGTCATTAAATCCCGCAGTCTTTCTATGATGGCAAAAGCAGAATGGCCTTCATTGAAGTGATAGATTCTGGTCTTTATCCCTAAAAGCTCCAAAGCTTTGATTCCTCCAATCCCCAGAACCAGTTCCTGCTGTAGTCTTTTCTCGCGGTCACCGACATAAAGCTCATTAGTGATATCACGCAGATGGGAAGGATTGTCTTCTATGTCCGTATCAAGCAAAACAAGCTTCGATTTGCCGACATCGATTTTCCACAGCTTAACTTTTACATCCTCATCCGCAATCCTTACTTTAACGTGAGCCCAATTACCCTGCGAATCTCGCAATTCCTTAACAGGGACAAGATGGTTTTCGAACCTGTTAAACGTTTCCTGCTGATACCCATTTATATCTATATGCTGGGTGAAATAACCAAACTTATACAACAATCCAATACCAATAACAGGCATGCCCAAATCGGAGGCACCCTTTAGAAAATCTCCAGCTAAAATACCCAATCCACCGGCATATATCTGTATGGATTCGTGAAGGCCGAATTCCATCGAAAAGTAGGCGATTACCTCATTCTCTTCGAAATTACACTCGCTGGCGTACTCCTCTTTGAAAGTGCCGGGATATTGGAGATAATTTTGAAATCTTCCCCATACCTTTTCAACCTCGCTCAGAAAGCCTTTGTCGCTCGATAGGTCGCTCAACTTTTCTTTACTGAGACTATGCAAAAGCTTTAGAGGATTATGATTAGCCTCTCTAAAGATTCGGGAATCGACACGATAGAAAAGCTCTATCGCATCATGATTCCAGGTAGACCATACATTAGAAGCCAACTCATATAAACGCTGCAGGTTCTCCGGCAACTTCGGGTAAACGAAAATGCTCTTAAAAGCCATATAATCCTCACTTAGTAAATTTTTTGCTGCCTATTTGTTTGCCAAGATAACTATTTTTTCTAAGATTACATCTTGTAAGAGCAGACTTTGTCTGTAAAAAGTTACATAACCTTATTGGATTACTCGTCAAATCCTCACTATCAGTCAATGTCGGAAAATACCTGATTTCGTGCAGGATGGACTGTAAAAAGCCTTTAGACGAGAGATGCTCAGGAGGACAAATTAAAAAAACCACAGCATAATTGAAGCTATTACACGATTCCCATAGCAATAGCACGTTTGACTAAATCAGCTGCGTTATGGGCTCCAAGTTTGCACATAAGCCGGTTACGATGGTATTCAACTGTCCGCTCGGCTCGGTAAAGTTTCTGAGCTATTTTCTTGTTGGTATTACCACGGACAATCAATTTCAGAATTTCCGCCTCACGCTTGGTCAGGTGTTCGACAGGCCTAATACCGACAAGCGTATCTTCAAGAACATCATCCATCGTCGGCAGCTTATCTCTTTCTGCCACCAGGACACCAAGACACGAAGAATCATTTTGTTTTTTACTTATATCTAATTGGCTTTGTGTCCCCTGCCAAGGCAGGGGCAAGCTTGTCCCCGCGGAAGCGGGGATGACTTCGTGGCTAATCACTTTTTCCAACAGACCTGTTTTATCAGCCATTACTCTTTGCCTCACTAAAATGTTCAGCATTTAAAAACGATGCACCGTAATTGACGGTTGCTCTTTATATTATTGTCGAAGACAAAAGACCAAACTTAAGCGGTTTCCGGATGGAAAAATTTAAAAAATTGCAAAACCGCCGGAGACTACTAAACTATCTGCAAAACTTGACCTGTCTTGCCTGTCCTGAGCACGGTCGAAGGGAGCGTATTTATACTGAGCGTAGTCGAAAATGAAGAGGATAATTTCAGTATCTCGTAGAACAGATATTCCTGCGTTTTACGGCAATTGGTTCATGAACCGGCTCAAAGAGGGCTTTGCCGGCGTGGTCAATCCCTTCGGCGGACAAAAATATATTGTATCTTTAAGGCCCGAAGACGTTGTCTGTTTTGTGTTCTGGTCCAAGGACTTCACACCTTTTATTGAAAATCTGAAAACCATCGACAGATTAGGGTACAAATTCTATTTTAACTATACCATCACCGGCCTGCCGTCCGTATTTGAAAGCAATGTCAACAAACAATCGGCGATTGAAACATTAAAGCTGCTTAGCGAAATGTATTCACCGGTGCATATAAACTGGCGCTTTGACCCAATCATAATCTCAAATAACTGCAGCCGTGATTTTTACATCAAGTCCTTCGAAGAGCTTGCGTCACAATTTGCCGGGCATGTTAAGCGCTGCTACTTCAGTTTTGTCACAGAATATGACAAGGTCAGACGCAATCTTGAGGAACTTAAGAATTCTGAGGGGATATCAACTATAGATAAAAATGAACAGTTCAAGATTGATTTGGCCAATGAATTAGCTCAAATAGCGGCCAATTTCGGAATCCAGATGTTTTCCTGCTGCGGAGATTACTTGCTTGGGGAAAAGATTGGAAAGGCCCATTGCATCGATGGGGCTGTCATTGAGCAGCTTTTTTATTCAGAGGGGCTACAATATATCGAAAAGCCCACCAGAAAAGAATGTGGCTGTACAGAAAGCACGGACATTGGCACGTATGACACCTGCCCACATGGTTGTATATACTGCTATGCAAACGCCAACAAGCAAAAGGCCTACAAGGCCTTCGGTAACCACGACAAAAACTCCGCCTTCCTCGGATATACCAAATCTCAATCAGACAAATGGATTGCACAAATTCAGGACGCCCCTTAGGAGCGTATTTTCCCATAGAGCTTTAACGTTTATTGGAGCCGGTGGTGAGTCCGAGCACTAATTGCTCTATTGCCACTTCGGCTTTTGTTTGGCCGGTTTTAATTGCGTAATCAATGGCTGCTAATTTCTGCAAAGTTGCACCAATCCGCTCCAAGCTCATCTTGCCAAGCATTGCAAAAAAACCGTCTTTATTGCCCCAGATTCTCAATCTGCCTGCAATATCATAAGGATTGTGTCCCTCTTTAAGAAGAACTTTCGCATTAAACATCCTGCGAAAATGAAACGCAAAAGCACCAACAACAGTGTACTCAGCGTTTTTATCCTCGGCGAACATATTCCTCAGCCGAGAAATCGCGTCAGAGGAACTGCCGGCCAAACAGGCATCTATCACCGCAAAAACGCCGTATATGCGATTATGTCCAATCAATGACTCTATATGCTCAACGTCAATAACCTTTTCGGCATCTGCAAATAGAGCCAGCTTGTCAACTTCACTATAAAGTCTCGGCAATTCATCACCTATACACTCAACCAGAATTTCAGCAGCATTTTGAGCTAATCTCTTTCCGTGTGCCTGCCGGGCATAATCAATCAAACGCCTCTGCAATTGCCGTCCCTTAGGTGGTGTTACCGTTATGAGTTCGCCGCTGCCGGAAAGCTTCTTGGCTAATCTTGTTCGCGTATCCCAATTGTTAACCGTCAGAATTAGTATGCCGGTAGGACAGGGACTGTCGAAATACTTTTCAAGCAACTCGCGATTTTGAGAAATGAATTTGTCCGCCCGCCTTACCAGGACAACCCGCTTGTCTGTCAAAAAAGGTATTGTCCTCAGCTCATCCAGAACATCAGAAATCAAAACACGGTTTGGGTCAGCGTCAAACACCCCGGTCACTCTTTGCGACGGCTCTATCAATTTATCAAGCAGCTGCTGACAATAGAAATTGACCAGAGATTCATCTTCGCCGGCTATGACATAAACAAACTCTTTTTTTTTCTTCGTCTTTGTCTTACTCTCGGTCATTTGAGCTCATACCGGCAACGGGCTATCTCGATTTGCGAGCCTTCTTCTTGGTCTTTTTCTCGGCCTTCTTTTTGACTTTAGGCTTCGATTTAGATTTCTGTTTTGGTTTGGCTTTTTTCTTTACCTTTGTCCTGGCCTTTGATTTCAATTTAGGTTTTGGTTTCGGCGCAGGTTTTGATTTTGGCTTAGGCTTCGGCTTCGCTTCCGATTCGGGTGCAGGTTTTCGATTAGTATCTGTTTTTTCTCCCGCCCTGACTTCATCTGATTCACCAACTATTTTTTCGGCTGCGACGAGCTTATCGCCGGATTTGAGCTTGATTAAACGTACGCCCTGCGTATTTCTGCCAATCGAGCGGATTTCATCAAGGCCTGTACGAATTATCATCCCATTTGCGGTTATCAACATTAAATCATCGTTAGTCTGAACCGCTTCGAGAGCAACCACCTTGCCGTTGCGAGCGGTTGTTTTTATGTTTTTAAGGCCCACTCCGCCTCGACTCTGCGACCGGTAATTTTCAAAACCCGTCCGTTTGCCATATCCATTTTCGCAGACTGTAAACAGGGCGGCTTTTTCCTCCACAATCACCATACCGACTACAGCATCGCCGGAACGAAGCCTGATACCTTTAACGCCACGCGAGGCACGTCCCATCGAACGAGCCTGTTTCTCATCAAAGCGTATCGTCATCCCTTCTCGCGTACCAAGCACGATATGGTTGGACCCCGTGGTCAGCGCGACTCCAATCAAATCATCGTTAGGGTCGAGATTAATGGCAATAACACCGGTCGACCTCGGGTTGCCGTAAGCAGACAACTTCGTCTTTTTAATAATGCCGTTTTTCGTAGCCATAACAAGCTGTCGTTGTGGCTGACCTTCCTCATCATGGAAACTACTAACATTAATTATCGAGGCAATCTGCTGGTTTGCGAGTTTGAGCAGATTGACGATATTTCTGCCTTTGCTCTGTCTGGACATACTGGGAACGTCGTAGACCTTCAGCCAGTAGCATTTACCACGATTGGTAAATATAAGCAAATAATCGTGCGTAGAGGCAACAAAAAGGTGTTTTATGAAGTCACCTTCCTTCGTATCCGAGCCGATTATTCCCCTGCCGCCCCGACCCTGCCTGCGGTATGTATCAATCGGCATCCGCTTAACGTATCCGCTATGACTGACTGTAACAATAACTTCCTCTTCGGCTATCAAATCTTCGACATCCAATTGCTCAACTTCGGCTGCGATTTGCGTCCGCCTTTTGTCACCATATTTTTCTTTTATTTCGTAGATGTCCTCACGAATGACATCCATCAGGATACTCTCATTGGCCAGGATTGCTTCGTAACCTTCTATCTGCTCGATAATGTCGGCGTATTCTTTGGCCAGCTTTTCCATTTCCAGGCCGGTCAATCTCTGCAACTGCATCGTCAAAATCGCATCGGCCTGCGGACCGGTCAGGAAATGTTTACCTTTGGTTTTTTCTTTAATAAAATTCTTTGGCAGAATTTTTTTAAGTGTAGCCACCTCAGCCAACTTCAGCGGCTTTTTCATCAGGTTCAGCTTCGCTGTTGGTGCATCGGGTGACTTTTTTATAAGCTCAATGATTTCATCGATGTCACTAACAGCTAAAATAAGTCCTTCCAGAATGTGGGCCCTGTTCCGGCATCTTTTTAATAAGAACCTGCTTCTTCTGCGGATAACTTCTTTGCGGTGCTCAATGAAGCAACTGAGTATCTGCTTGATATTGAGCGTTTCGGGCCTGTTATTGACCAGTGCGATATTAGCGATAGCAAAAGTGCTCTGCAAAGGGGTATAACGATATAGCTTGTTTAATACAACTTCGGCATCGGTATCTCTTTTCAAGTCCACGACAATCCGCAGCCCATGGCGGTCCGATTCGTCCCTGACGTCGGCAATTTCACCAATCGTGCCCTTATGAACACAATCTGCGATTTTGGAGACAATCGTCGTCTTAACGACCATATAGGGTATCTCAGTTATGATAATATTTTGCCGTCCCCTTTTGCTTATTTCAATATCCACTTTGCCTCGGACCGTCAAATGGCCTTTGCCGGTGGTGTAGGCAGCTACAATACCATTTTTGCCGCAAATGATTCCGCCTGTCGGAAAGTCGGGTCCGGGCAGGCACTTCATAATATCCTTGAAGCCACAGTTGGGGTCTTTAATAAGTAGTAGCAGGGCGTCACAAACTTCAGCAACATTATGTGGCGGGATGTTAGTAGCCATGCCGACGGCAATTCCAGTCGAGCCATTGACCAGAAGATTCGGAAACTTCGAAGGCAAAACCGTTGGCTCGGTGCGCGTTTCATCATAGTTCGGCACAAAATCCACGGTATCGTGGTTAATATCTTCGAGCATTTCCATTGCCGGTGCAGCCATTCGCGCCTCGGTATATCGCATAGCAGCCGGCGGGTCCGCATCGATACTGCCGAAGTTGCCCTGTGGGTTTATCAATGGATAACGCATATTCCAGTCCTGGCCCAAACGCACCAGCGTTCCATAGGTCGCCTGGTCACCGTGCGGATGATAGTTACCGCCGGTATCACCGACAATTTTGGCGCATTTGCGGTGTTTGCTCCGTGGACCGAGGTTCAAATCGTTCATCGCAACCAATATGCGTCTTTGCGAAGGTTTCAAACCATCACGAACATCCGGCAAAGCACGCGAAACAATCACGCTCATCGCATAGTTAAGGTAGGAATTTTTAAGCTCATCGAGAATACGCATCTTCTCGAACCGCTCTTGGATTTGCTGAGATTCTTTCATACTTCGTATCGCACCTTAAACATATAATATTCTGCGTTCAATATTCGCAATTAGACTAACTACAAAATGGCAAAAAGTCAAGAAATCAAAGGATGATTTTTCGACATAAAAACAAATAAAAAAGGCCGTAAGTTCCACGCCTACAGCCCCTTCTAAATTCTACATTCTAACTTCTGACTGTTTTTACCTCTTGCGCTTCTTCAATAATCCCAATCCCCCCAATCCAACCAGCAAAACCGTCCCCGGCTCGGGGACTACCGCAAGACCTCGATAGTCACCGGAAAGTCCGAATACGGGTCCGATGACTGACCCACTGATGGGATCTAACTGAGCAAACTCTGACCCGCCCAAAGCATAAAGAGAACCATCTGATGTAAAAGCGATAGATTGGTTTATATTTGCCGTTACATAGCTACCAACAAGGTGCGTTTCAACATCATCTAAATCGATTGTAAAGAGATCATACGTCCCATATGTGTGGGCATGCGGTGCGATACCATAGAGTTGCCCACCGGGTGAAAAAGCCAGGCCCTGGCAATCGTCCACATCGCCCCATAAATCACCTGGGTACGTGTAGGTACCGGTCCCGATGTCGACGATTTGTAAAGGATCGGACGAGCCTGCTGGACCACCGGTAACGTACAGTTCTCCCGAGGCTGAAAACGCCATCCCCCGGATATCCAAATCTATGGAAAGAAAATGCACCATGTCCCCCGTTAGTGAATCGAGTGTATAAATATCGCCGTCTCGGCCTGCATACAGTTCTCCGCTCGGTGACCACGCAAGTGCCTGCAAATCAGAGGGCAGATCGCTTCGCGTTGGTGCAACCTGACCGATACTTGCATCGATATGCGTGAACTCACCATTCCAACCGACCGCGCAGAACAATGGTTCGGCGAAAACCACCCCAGGCATCATTCCCATCGACACCAGCAAAACCACGATGATAAATGACATCAACTTCAGTTTTGTGTTCATCACTGCCTCCTTTCGTTAAGGCGCTCCTGACAGATTATTCCCTTGGCGCCTTGTATTGGCGCAATAACTAATCCATTTCCATCCATGCCCGGATAAACCGGTTCTTGTGAGGGAAAGCTTGGCAGGAGAAAAACAAGCTTTTCTCACCACTCTTCCTTAATTACAGTATGCTGTGTAACAAACTGAAATTGAAATGTCAAGGAAATTATCGGATTTTCTTGAAATTTTTTGGACTTTTGAAATTGTGAATTGATTATTGCTTATCGATAACCCAGATGGTATTCTATCGGCGGTGTAATTTATCCAGCCCCTTGGAGGGGCGGGGTTAAGGTAGTTTCGTTATGGAATTATCCTTGCTAATGAGATTTAGAATCGCTGTTTCAATGGCCACCGGGGCTATCCTGATAGGCATCCTTGGCTGGTCGTTCGCAGGACCTGCTACAACCTTTGATGCTGTGTCTTTGGCTGCCGGTAGTATAACCTCAGGCGACCCAATATACCTGGTGGTGTTGGCATTTTTAGCTGGCTTTATTGGTTATTTTCTTTCCTGGCCGTATGGCAGAGAAATCGGCATCCTGGCAGCTCCAGCCGGCTTGGCTGTCCTCGCGCTGCGTACCGGCAGCATGGCTGGTCTTATGCAGCTAAACCCAACTCTCGCTCAACGCATATCACTGTTTGCGACGCTTAAATGGGAGCCAATCTTCTGGCTGGCTATCGTCGCTGCTGGATTCGCTGGCGTTCTGAGCGGCCAGAGAATACTGTCCAGCTCTGGCTCGGCGCTTCACCGAGACGAGTCAAATCCTGAAAAGTCTAATCCCAAGTCAAAAATATACTTAAATGCGATAATCGGTCTGGCGAGTTCAGTTTTAATAGCCCAGTTCCTTATAGGACTGCTTGCCCAAGACGTTAAAATATTTGGCCCCAAATTAGTTAAAGTTGTCAGCCAGCCGGATGTCGGGCAAATTGCCTTTGCAGTTATAGTTTCATTCGGGTTCGCTGCTTTTGTGGTCAAAACATTTCTCAATGTTAGTTATATCTGGCCTATAATTGGAAGTGCTTTAGTAACTGCTTTCGCTACAACTATTTACGCCAAGCAAAATGTATTGCAATATCTAATTGAGCACCAACCTGGGGCTTTTTTCTCCAATGCAGGTATTTCAATATTACCAGTGCAGATGGTGAGTTTCGGCACATTAGGCGCAATCGCCGGCTACTGGCTGGCTGTACGCTATAATCTCTGGCGAAAACACGGAAAATAGCGAAATAAACCGGTTTAAACAAGTTTGGCACATCTTTTTTAAAAGCCTTTTTTACATAAGTGCCTCTATTTTAAGCTCTTATGCGCAAAAAGCATAATAACTCATCTCCATCTTCTCAACAAAAACAAAATTGGTTGTTTTCTGCCTTAAAATTAGCCGAAAATAGTAGGTGAGTTTATGGTTTGTCGGACGCTCAATTGGTTGAACAGTTGGTCAGGCTACCTCGTAAAAATATCAAGACCAGTTGATAAAAGGAGTTAGCAATGTTGGTTCTAAGTAGACAGAAAGATGAGTCAATCATGATTGGCGATGATGTCAAAATCACCATCGTCGATGTTCGGGGAGATAAAGTACGCCTGGGCATAACAGCCCCAAGGGAAATACCGGTTCATCGCATAGAGATATACGAAGCAATTCAGCGAGAAAAGAGAGAGAAAGAGAAAGAGAAAGAGAAAGAGAAAGAGAAAGAAGAGCAAGCCCAGGAACAGTCTGAGAAGAAGCCACAAAAGCAACCCGAAGGAGAAACGCAGGTACAACCTGAGGATGAGGCTGAGCTAAAACCTAAAAAAAAACCTAAGAAGGTAGCCAAGAAACAGGCAAAAAAAGAACCACAGGAGCAGCCAGAGAAGCTGCCCCAGCATTAGAACAAGTAAAACACACAGCCCAGAAAACTACTCCCAACACCTATCCTCCGCCCTCTTCAAATAAACGTTCCGAACAAAACTTTTTTACACGTCGGCTTTTACCCACTATACGCGTGGCGGGCTTACATTCTTTTATAGCGTGGTCCGCCGCCACCTTCCGGAACGGTCCATCTGATATTATCGAAGGGACATTTTCTCTGGCAGGTCTTGCAGTGCAGACAATTTGACGGATTGGCCGGCTTTACCTCGCCTTGGATGGTTTCATACACTCCCGCCGGACAAAACGTAATGCAGGGACTGTTGAACAGAGGCGTGCATTTCATCCGGCAAATGTTGGAGTCAAGTATCTTCAGATGTGACGGCTGCTCCTCACGATGCTCGGTAGCCGCCACAGCAGTAAAGGTATCCTTATCGAAATTTTGATTTGGCTTGAGGCGGTATGGAGTTATTGTCATCGCCTCGTAGTCATTTTCAACCTTGAATTTAGGCAGCAAGCCGCCAAGGACCGACAGCGGCATTCCCTGTAAGGACCCAAACTTCGCTACCGTCTGGCGAAAGTTCCTTGCTGACCTCATTTCTTTAGCAATATTCGACTGGTCAACCAGCCCAGTATATTTGACCGCTGCCCGTTCCGGGTTATTTATAGTTTCGGCGATTGCCTTTGCTGCCTGGATGCCTGAATCAATAGCGTTGTGCAGGCCCTTTATTTTGAGCATGTTCACAAAGCCCGCACTATCACCCAAAATCATCACGTTGCCTTTACCAATACTGCCTGTCTGCGGTTCTCTCGGTATGGCATAGAAGCCGCCTTCGGGAATCATTTTTGCACCGGCCTCTACAACTGTGCCGCCATCAATAAATTTCTTCACAAAGCGATGATTCTTGAAATTCGTCAGCGCATCCTGAACATTAAAGTCACAGTATTTCCAGTCGGCGCCGACAATCATACCGACGGAAAGATGGTCCTTAACGCCGGCATAGACAATACCGCCGCCGAACATTCCCGGCCCAATAACGGGCGTCCAGATTGGATATCCCATAGCATGAACAACCCTGCCTGAAGTAAACTCATTGTATTGTTCAGGACTTACCTTGATAAGCTCCTTTACACCGACTGAGTAAAGTTGATTTGCCTCTCTTTGCAGATTTGCCTTTTCAACAAATTTCTCCGTGACCAGGCCGTCGCAGCCCTCGGCAAGCACAACAAAATCAGCTTCTATAACCTCTCCCTCGACAAAGTTCGGCTGCTTATTACCTTCCTTATCCAAACCCTGGTCAACAAGCTTGACACCTATTGCCTTATTAGATGATTCATCGAGAATAATATCTTCTGCAGCAAAGCCGGTGAATATTTCGGCGCCGAGGTCTTTCGCAATTTGCCCCATCCATTTGGTCAACTTACTTATCGAAACAGAGTAATCACCCTTATGGAGCATCTGGCCGAAGCCCAAACGAAAGATTTTGGCAAGTTTGATAGCAAAGAAAATATTAAATGACAGCTTCTTACCCAGCAAAAACATAATATTGTCTTTGTCAATTTTGTGGCCCAAAACATCTTTGGCTGCATCGCTGTCTTTCCATCCCGGCACAGCCGAATCAAGTAACGTATACAGTGGCTCGGCCTCTAAAACAGCGCCGGAGAGGTTGTGGTTGCCCAAATCCGCTCCTTTTTCAATGACGCAAACTTCCATTTTCGGCTTTATAGTTTTGAGTTGTATTGCCGCCGCCAGGCCGGCCGGCCCAGCCCCGACTATCAAAACAGATACTTTGTTGTGGCCTTTACTGTTTGGCACTTCTTACTCCGTCTCCAATGCCTGAACTAACTTAGGTATTGTATCCTCTACAGTTCCGACGATATAGTAATCGCACTGCTTAAATATCGGTGCGTTAGGGTCACTGTTGATAGCGATGATAGTTTCGGTGTTCGCAACACCTATCATATGCTGAATGGCGCCGGATATTCCCAGGGCGATGTAAATTTTCGGCCCTATTGAAGTACCTGTTTGGCCAACCTGATGCACTCGTTCAATAAAGCCCTGCTCCACCGCCGCACGCGAGGCACCTCTTTCAACCTGCGTATCTAACTTTTTACTTAGACCGTCACAAAGCATACCCATGAGTCGTTCATAATTGTCGCGGCTCTGCATACCCTTGCCGCCGCTGACAATCACTTCGGCTCCAAAGTTCACTTCGCCCGTACCCAGCTCCGTTTTTAGAATTTCCAGACTGATATCGTCGTCGGAGAGCTGAACTTTGTGTTTGATGACCTTGCCTTTTCTTGAATTATCCGGGGGCAGTCTCTTCATAACGCCCGGCCTTGCTGTTGCCATCTGCGACCTGGAATTTTTCGTGCGGATGGTAGCCATAACGTTACCACCCAACGCCGGCCTGGTCTGCAGCAGTATGCCCACAAGACCATTTCGTGAATTATCTCTGATATCCAGGCCGGTGCAATCGGCAGTCAAGCCGCAACCGACCCTGTATGAAACCATCGGCGCAAGCATCCTGCCTTGCGGAGTTGCAGCGTAGAGAACTATTTGCGGCCAGTATGTGCTTATCGCATCTGCGATAGCCTTGCGATGTGCAGCTGGGTCAAATATCTTCAACAAGTTATCCTCAATAAGATAAATACTGTCCGCACCCGCGGCAATCAGCTCTTTCGCCATCGGCTCAATTTCGCAGCCGGCTACAGCAACACACA
>Ga0315548_1002599_pt1 | contig 13932 bp, 16 predicted proteins | sample SalMarSW160110MG_2_FD_202540 | JGI IMG/M metagenome (GOLD analysis project Ga0315548, IMG submission 202540) | Salt marsh sediment microbial communities from the Plum Island Ecosystem LTER, Massachusetts, United States - Salt Marsh Sediment SW1601-110 ... | reverse complement strand
ATATAAGGATGACAGCAGCATAACCAATAACATAAAATAACATTGCATTCCGGGGCCTGCGGTTTCTGAAAATCATTTTTAGCTCAAAGGCTATCAAATTCTTGTGTTCCGGTGAAATATAAATATTCATTTCATTAAAAAAAGTCCGAATTATGATTCTGTAAATAATAAATAAAAGGCCAAAATTATTTGGCCTTTTATTTAAAATGGCCTGCAGTTTCAACTGGCTGCTGATTTCATCATGCCAGTACTATTTTAAATTCGTTCCGCCTCCCGAAGGCAAAATCGGGGTCCGCGTGTCTCCGGGGTCACGGAGATCAGAAACAGGAGGCACGTCGAGCGAAGGGCCATAAACTGCACATAAATAACCTACAGCCAGTCCGACATAAAAATTTACAAAGCTATACAAGCCACCTATGCCTGTACATAATATTGCCCAATAAATCCTATCATCAATTCCACCCTGAAGGTTTTCCATTTGCTCAAGAGTTAATTCTTTAATTTTCATTGTTTTAGTATTTTAAAATTTAACATTGGGACTTTAAGCAACTAAAATTCATAATACTGTAGCATTTAAACAAAGAATTCATGAACTTTGGATTCTAACGGTTAAAATATGGAGGTGAGCGGCAAAGGTTCGTCACAACCAGGAATCACTCTACTCATGGCTGACTAGAAAAAATCTGAATGGCGTAATGGATAGCGAGGTAAAATGGAACTTTCAGAAATACCTGGTGGATGAAAACGGTAAGCTTATTGATGTGTTTTATTCAGCCACGAGTCCGCTTAGTGAGAAAATAATATCACTACTCGAATAAGACTTGTGATAATCTTCAAGGGTATAGAATATTTTTTATGCCCTTATTGGTTAATATTATTAAATTTAAGACTTTTTTAACAAACTAATAACAGTCAGTATACATGACAAATGACAAATTATATCCATATCTAAATGATATACAGGCGGTCTTCCTGATTATACTCAGAGTCGCTGTCGGATGGCATTTTTTATATGAAGGCCTTGTAAAGATTATTGATCCCAACTGGTCGGCATTTGAGTATTTAATGGATTCACAGGGTATTTTTTCAGGTATTTTTAAATCAATGGCCTCAAACCAAAGCGTACTTGCTGTTGTTGATTTGCTTAATGTGTGGGGACTGATGTTAATCGGGGGAGGCTTGATTTTAGGAATTTTCACAAGGTTCTCGACAATATGCGCCATAATACTTTTATCATTCTATTATCTGTCGCATCCTCCCTTTCTCGGTCTTGAATATATAATGCCCCAGGAAGGCAATTATCTTCTTGTTGACAAAACACTTGTTGAAATACTTGCCCTGGCTGTTGTTTATGTCTTCCCGACAGGGCATATTTTGGGCATTGACAGGCTTATACTGAAATTAAAAGAAATTAAAAACAAATAAATATATGAAGGGTAAAAAATCAGAAAATAAGACTGATAAGAAATCCAAAAGTTCCCCAAGATTAATCGACAGAAGGGATATTATAAAAGGACTGGCTACAATACCGGTATTAGGGGCTATTGCATATGGTATATACCGTAAGAAGAGGCTTTATACGAATTATAAGAATAACATACTGGACGAGCTCAATCTAAATCCCGCGCCCGTTGGCATATCCCGCAAGGTAAATAAAGATAAACTTATACGGCTGGGAATTGTCGGTTTCGGCATCAGGGGCAGACAACTCCTGAGAGGAGCAGGTTTTGCGGAACCCAAATGGATCGATGATGCAAAGAATGCCGCCAGGCAAAACAAATTCGATACTACTTATGATGATTATATGGAGCAGGAAGATTTGAATATAGTTGTCAATGGAGTATGTGATATTTTCGATGTACATGCCAAAGAAGCCCTGCTTGCCGGTGCCAATATTCACAGGGAAGGGGTAAATGGCAGAAAAGGAACCCTGCCAAAAAGATATTTAAATTATAGGGAACTGGTATCATCACCTGATATAGATGCAGTTATTATTGCTACTCCCGACCACTGGCATGCCCCAATAGCCATAGAAGCGGCAAAAAACGGGAAGCATGTCTACTGTGAAAAACCAATGACATGGTCTGTGGAAGAGACATATGAATTGGTAAAGATTGTAAAAGACAGCGGTATTACTTTTCAGCTCGGACACCAGGGTATTCAGAACGAATACTTCAGCGTGGCAAAACAATTACTGGACAGGAATGTACTGGGTAAAATATCCCTTATTGAACTGACGACCAACAGAAATTCTCCGAACGGAGCCTGGGTATACCCCATACATCCTGATGCCAGCCCCCGCAATATTGACTGGAGCCAGTTTATCGGACAGGCCCCGTATCATAAATTCAGCCTTGAGAGATTCTTTAGATGGCGCTGTTGGTGGGATTACAGTCTGGGCCTTTCAGGTGACCTGATGACTCACGAATACGATATAATAAACCATCTTTTGGGAATAGGCATTCCATATTCAGCGGTTTCTTCAGGGGGTATATACTTTTTTAAGGACGGAAGGACTGTTCCCGATGTAATACAGACTGCAATGGAGTATCCTGACTATGACCTTACGATGCTTTATAGTGCAACATTATCAAGCGAGGCTCACAGGGGAAAATTAATCATGGGCCATGATGCCAGTATGGAGATTAATGACAGCCTTACAGTAAAAGTTGATTACAATTCTACCAGATTCAGAAAAAAAATTGACAAAGGGATAATTAATCCGGATGTTCCTATATACACCTATGTGCCCGGACAAAATAAAATTGACGGGGTCGTTACCCCTACTGAACAGTATTTTGCGCAGAGAGGTCTCTTATATACATATAGAGATGGAAAAAGGGTTGATACAACCTATCTTCATATCAAGGAATGGCTGGACAGTATCAGGTCTGATACCCAGCCGGGCTGTAATATAGATAGAGGATTTGAAGAAGCTATTACTGCCCATATGAGTGCGATATCTTACAGGGAAAACAGGAAAGTGTTCTGGGATAAAGACAAGCTGGGTATAGTATAGAACTGCAAAATTTCTGCCCGGTAATTTAATCCTGCATAAATTGAGATTTTATCTGTTTTTTTATTATTATTATAAAAAAATAAATATTAACTACAAAATAAAGCAACTATGGGCAAGTTAAAAAACGATTTAAAAATGTCCCGCCGGACATTTATAGGAAATACCGCAAAAGCTTCTGCTGCTTTCACTATTTTGCCGGGCCATTTGATAGGCGGATTAGGTCATAAAGCGCCCAGCGACAAACTTAATATTGCTGTAGCAGGTATTGGTGGGAAAGGGGCCAACCTGATTAGTCAGCTGGAAGATCAAAATATTGTCGCACTATGCGATGTTGACTGGAAATATGCTGCACAGATATTTAATGACCACCCTAATGCAAGGAAATATAAAGATTTCCGCAAAATGCTGGAAGAAGCCAAGGATGTTGATGCTGTTGTTATAGCGACTCCTGATCATACCCATGCTGTCATTGCAATGGCGGCAATGAAGATGGGTAAACATGTTTACTGTGAAAAGCCGCTGACTCATTCCGTTTATGAGTCAAGACTTCTGGCTGAAACTGCAAAAAAATATAAAGTAGCCACACAAATGGGTAACCAGGGTAATTCAGGCGAAGGCTTGCGGCAAATATGTGAATGGATATGGAGCGGAGCAATTGGCGAAGTGAAAGAAGCCTATGCATGGACAAACAGGCCTATCTGGCCACAGGGTCTTGAGCGTCCGGCTGAAAAACCCCCTGTGCCTGATACACTGGACTGGGACCTGTTTCTTGGTCCCGCTCCCTACAGGCCCTATAATCCCATTTATACACCATGGAACTGGCGTGGATGGTGGGATTTCGGTACCGGCGCACTGGGTGATATGGCATGCCATATTATAGATCCCATATTTAAAGCTCTTAAACTGGGATCCCCGGTCAGTGTCCAGGGAAGCTCAACATTATTAAATAACGAAAGTCCCCCTGTGGCAGAAATAGTTAGGCTCAAATTTCCAGCCCGTGAAAATCTGGAAAAAGTCAATATGCCCGAAGTAACAGTCAGCTGGTATGACGGGGGATTACTGCCACCAAGACCACCTGAATTGCCGAACGGAGAAATTATGGGTCGCGATACCAACGGCGGATGTTTATTTATTGGAAGCAAAGGCAAGCTCATGTGCGGATGCTATGCCAGTAATCCGATATTATTACCTTATTCCGAGATGGATCATTTTCAGCAGCCTCCCAAAACATTAAGAAGAGTTGAGCTTGGTCATGTAATGGACTGGGTAAGAGCATGTAAAGAGGATCCTGAAAACAGGACAGAAGCAAGCTCAAATTTCTCATATTCAGGTCCGCTTAACGAAATGGTTGTTATGGGCGTGGTTGCAGTACGTTTGCAGGACCTGAACAGGGAACTGATGTGGGACGGGGAGAATATGAAATTTACCAACATTTCTGAATCCGACGAGATCAGGATTGTTACATCTGATAAATTTGAGGTTATTGAAGGACATCCCCATTTCGATACACAGAGGGTGACTATGAATGCCAAACAGGCTGCTGAAGAATATATCAAGCATACTTACAGGGAAGGATGGAGTTTATAAACAATTAAATAACAAACTATTAAAACCATAAAACAATGAAAGCAAAAAATCTTTTAATTATCCTTAATGTACTTGTTTCTATTCTTGTAATTAATGCCTGCAAAAGCAGAACAGGTGATGTTGCAGAACAAGAAAAGGCTGATTCAGAAGATATTGCATTAAATACTCTTACGCAGGCTGAAATTGACGAAGGATGGGTATTAATGTTTGACGGCAAAACAACTAATGGCTGGAGAGGCTATAATAAGGAAGCTTTCCCCGACAGCGGATGGACTGTGGAAGAAGGAGCACTACGTTGCATCGGTTCAGGCCGGGGTGAAGCAGGAGGAGGCGGAGGAGACATTATCTATGATAAGAAGTTCAAAAACTTTGAATTAAGTCTCGAATGGAAAATATCTGAAGGCGGCAACAGTGGTATATTTTACCTTGCCCGGGAAATAAAGGACAAGCCTATATGGGCTTCTGCCCCTGAAATGCAGGTGCTTGATAATGAAAAACACAGGGATGGATTTGACACTACACATTGTGCCGGGGCTTTGTATGACCTCATACCTGTAGCTCGCGATATAGTGAACCCCGTAGGTGAATGGAACAAAGCCGCCATTTACTGTGAAAAAGGACTTGTTGAACACTGGCTCAACGGGAAAAAGCTTCTTGAATATCACCTGTGGACTCCAGCCTGGAATGAAATGGTAGCAAAAAGTAAATTTGTTGAGTTTAATCCTGACTGGGCTAATGTCGCAGAAGAAGGATATATTGGTCTGCAGGACCATGGTGATGATGTATGGTACAGAAATATCAAAATAAGGGAGCTCTGAGATAATCCCTAACAAAAAGGACTGTCATAAAAAGGTGCGCTCATATTAATTGATGAGCGCACCTTTTTATTATCTGCGGTAACACGGTATCAGATAAGCTCGGTCTGTAAGGATACCTCCTGTTTTTTCTGCACATGCCTGGCTTGTTTCCTTTCGGCACTGACAGATTCAGCAACAATCTCCACAATATCGTGCACCTGTATATCCAGTCCCTTAGAGAAAGTCTTTTTGCACAAAGGGCATGAAGTAACGAGGAAATCAGGATTATACTTCATATATTCATCAAGCGCCCTGTCTCTTATCTTGTCACGCTCATGCATCTGGATTTTAATGTTGGCAAGGCTGCCGCCGCAACAAAAGCTATCTTCCCTTTCATTCTTAATCTTAATCAAATCAACATATCTGCCCAACAGTTCACGTGGCTCTTCATATATGCCGCTTCCCCTTCCCAGTTCACAGGGATCATGGTAAATAACTCTTTTTGGAATCCTTACCGGCTTAATAATATTTTTTTCTGCAAGTTCCAGGAGAAACTCCGAGTGGTGCTTCACCTCAACATCGTGCAGCACATAGTCTTCCTTAAATACTTTATAGCATATGGGGCATGAAACAACCAGCTGTTTTGCACCCGAAAGTATTATAAGCTGCTGGTTATTTGAAATTAATTTCTGTGCCGCATCAAACTGGCCTGCCTGCATTAGAGGGCGCCCACAGCACGGTGCCTTTTCTTCATCCATAAACCAGTAATTAATGCCGGCATATGAAAGAATATCAACCATTGACTTTTTTATTGACGGTGTTAAATGTGTCATACATCCTGCAAAATATATAACATCCGCATTCCTAATCTCTCCTTCTTTCAAATATTCATATGAGGAATTATACTGCCTCGTAGATTCTATTCTCTGGGTTATTCGCAGGTCATTTGTCTCAATGCCAACCGGACAAACCTGCTGGCATCTTCCGCATAAAAGACAATTAAACAATGTTTCATCTGTGAGGTTATTATTTCTAATATTTTTAAGTACGTAAACTGACTGGGTATTTTTTATATTGGCGTCATTCAACTGGCAGGTATCGAGACATATGCCGCAGCGCGAACACGAGTATACCTGCACAAGAGAATAGGTGTTGTACCTTTTTTTCAGCCTTATGCCGAAATTTCGCAGGAATATGAACAGTATTTCAGCAGGAATATGCATGTAGCGTGAGTTAGGCAGTGCAATAAAAAACAATCCGAGTGAAATTGAGTAAGCCCACCACAGGGGCAATTGAAGCTGTTCAAGTGGCAAAAATGATCTGAAGAAATTGCCTGCTGTCTGTGTAAAAAAACTGCCATTATAATAAATTCCGGCACTGAATGATTCGGCAATAAACCTTAAAGGAAAGATAAGCCATAAAGAAATAAGGGCTATCCTGTCACCTGACTTAAGGCTGGTAGTTTTTTTCATTCCGAAATACCTGCTCCTTATTCTTTTCAGTAATGCCAGCGCAACACCTGAAAGCACAAATAAAAGTATCAGGTCCATCATAAAGGGAAAAAAACCTGATAAATAAACCTGGTTGTTGCCCCCGACAAAATAACGGTAAAATATAGGCATATGAAAAGGGAATGCCATCGATTTTGTGTGGACAATTGTTTCTATATGGCCTACAAAAATCAGCAGGAACCAGCCGAATGCCAGGCTCATGTGCATATATCCGAGCACAGGATTTATCCTGAATATCTTCCTGTGCAGCAGGCCCTCCATAAATGCTTCCCTGATGGAAATCAGGGATTTATTAGTTAGCACGCTTTTCCATATTCTAATCTTGTCAATCCTGGAAAGGCCAAGGATCAGCCTGACAAATCTAACAGCTACAATAACAAATAAATAGGCCAGTCCGATTTTAAATGGTAATGCAAAATAATCAATATGCATGGCATTTAAGTTTTAATTTTTCATGAGGTTCTTCAATAGTCCTGAACTTCACTATGCCCTTTTTTATGAGCATTACGACATTCCTTATATTTATCCCCCTGGGGCAGACAAGCATGCATTTACCACATAGCATGCATTTGTTTATTTCCTTCTCCAGCCCTTCTGTTTCGCCCCTTCTTATCAGAATATTCATTTTCCTCACATTGAAATCTATAAGATTTCCAGCACTGCATGTTGCTGTGCATCCCCCGCATGAGAGGCACACACGAAATGAAGGTTCGTGTTCAAGCACATATTTCAGCAGCCTGCCATCGAACTGCTCAAAATCAATGGTTCTTGTCTCCTGTATGGAAAATCCGAACTTGCTCATCGTAAATGCTTATTCTTAAGATAATTATGAACTTCAATTGCCGCTGCTCTTGCATTGTCAATCGAATCACCAATAGTCATGGGACAGGTGCATGTTCCTGCCAGAAAGACTCCTTCCTGTGAGGAGAAATTTCTCATGATATGAATATCTTTTGGTTTTATAAATCCACTTCTGTCCCGTTCCAGCTTAAACCCTTTGCACAGGTTTATTGTATCCTCGCCGGCTTCCATTCCTATAAGAAGAATCATTAGATCAACATTCATCTTCAATGGCCGGCCCGAAAGTGTATCCTCTGCTTTAATAAGCAAAGATTCATCCATATTTTCCGAAGCTTCTGACAACCTGCCCCTGATAAACTGGACATCGTAATTCTCCTGGGCCTCGCGGTACAACTCTTCAAAGTCTTTCCCGTACATTCTCAGGTCCATATAAAAGCAGAAAATCTCTGCCTGAGGCAACAGGTTACGAAGCTCTATGGCCTGTTTTACTCCTGTGATGCAGCAGACTTTTGAACAGTGATGGTTTCCTGATTTTTCATCCCTTGAACCAACACAATGGATAAAAGCAATCCTCCTTGGAGTTTTACCATTGGTCATCCTGATTTTTTCACCCTTCTTAAGCTTATCTTCGAGGTCAACCGATGTAATTACATTATTATATATGTTATAGCCATATTCTTCTTTTCGCTTAGCATCAAAAAGTCCAAATCCCGAAGCAATTACTACTGCATCCGGTTCAAGGCTTATACCCTTGCCGGTCTTCAGGATCCACCTGCCATTGCGCCTCGAGATATCGGTTATTTCAGTATTTTTGAGGATTTTAAAACTGCCCTGTTTTATTTTTTCTTCCATGCTGGTCAAAATCTCCGATGCAGGCCTCAGGCTGGGAAAAAGGTGATCCCATTTTGCCAGCTTCCCACCTATATAAGAGTTTTTCTCTACGAGTATTACCTCGTGTCCGAACCCCGACAACTGGCTTGCAGCTTCAACACCGGCCACACCTGCCCCGATTACTACAACAGTATCCATATTTTTATCTGTACTTAATATTAGTGAATAAATTGCGGTTGCATGGGAGCTCCCATTTTTTCACCATTACTACCGGTATATTTCAAATCGGGATCATAACTTATCCCCATCTTGTCAAGTAATGGCTCGCTGTCAACCTGGTGCATCTGTAATCCCAGATCCCATGGATCATAGCCGAGTATGAGTCCGGCCAGTTCTTCATAGGTGAGCACCGGAATACCATTACCGTTTGCCCCGTATGTCTTTTTATCTGTCTCGGCAATAACATACTGCCACTTATCCATAAACATGGTGCAACCCGGACAGTTGCATATAATAGCATCGGGTTTGTAAGGTTCCATTGATTCAAATTTCTTCCTTGAATTGGCTACCGAATATCCCCTGTCAGCCATGACAAGATAATGTCTGAACCCAAAACCGCAGCAATGCCTGCGTTCAGGGTAATCGACCACCTCACCGCCCCATGACTCAATCATTCCGCTGAGTACCTGGGGAAATTCCGCCCCTCCGACACCTTTCCTGGGAAAGATCTTGGCATAATGACATCCTATGTGTTCAACTATTTTCAGTGGTTCTCCCGTAGCAGCATTTACGAGTGAATGTTTCCTTTTTGCAAATATCTCCTCACGAAACTTATAAATTATATCGCTGGCATGGGTCATATTTTCGGGAAGTTCGAACTCACGCCCGGTTGCTTTCTTAAGATAATACCTGGTTTTTTCGAGCTCTTCAGGGAACTCTTTCCATGTTTCAAAAATCTCGGAATATATTCCAAAGGATGTGACACAGGAAATTACAAAATTACGAAATCCCTTTTCGGTCATTAGGGCAAAGTGGCGTGCAACCACAGTCTGTATAGTCTCGAAAGGAATTATGTCGCTATGATACCCTATACCAGTGCAGGTTGTCTGCCGTGCATCATCATAAATATTTTTCCCGAGCTCCTCCCTTAAAATCTTCAGAAAAGCATATTCCGAACCCGGAAAGAAATTCTGCCTTATGCAGCTTCTTTGAAAATAATAATCGTTATCTGCAATCTCTTTCTGATAGTCTTTCCATACCTGCTGCTTACCTTCTCTTTTCATAGTCCGTTAATGTTAATAAATTTCATTCCCCTGTATCTTTATAAACATGCATAAAATACTGGTTCATGTTCTTTTCATCATCCTCAAATCCCATTTCCTTGACTTTCTTTTTACTGTATTCATCAATTACCTTGTAAAACCTCATCCCCCCGGTAACTTCAAATATTGAATGCAGCTCATTCATCGATTCGGCCGGGATCTTCCTGAGTGTTCCCGGACCGCTGTTGTTATAATTACCTTTGAGCCTGTCGTACAATCCTTTGCGGTTACTGAAAATCCATTTCCATACCGGTCCCTGTTCAGGATGCAGCTCCGGTTTTACTGCTTCAGGATGGACACAGTAGCCATATTTAAGTATATTCTCTCCTACCGTTCTCTTCACTGCATACTGCTGCCTACCCATCCTGCTTTCGGTAAAATATCCGAATTCCTGTGATACTTTGCGTAATACATTAATTACAAGTCCCGGACAGTTACCCCTGGGACATCTGGTTTTGCAAGACATGCACTGGCCGCAATACCATATAAAGTCACTCTTCAGAAGCTCCTCTATCTTATCCATGTCTTTTGTCTGGACTGTAGTAAGCAACAAGCGCGGATCATAATCATAAAACTCGGCAGCCGGACATATGGCAGTACATACCCCGCAGTTCATACATGATTTTAAACCCTCCTTGTACCTGACATCACTGGTAATCCTTTCAAATACCTTATCCCTGTTAGTAATACATTTTGATATTGCCATGTATTTGTATAAGATTATCAAATGTTATATTCATGGACCATAAAATACCTCATCAGCTCGTCATAAATATCCTCAAAAACTACCCTGTGTTTCCTGCAGTTAATGCGCGAGCAGGCATGAAGCTTGCCGCCTGACTCAATCTCCAGAACAAAAAGGTGAGCACCGCAAATATCACAAAGGGATTTGCTTTTCAGGCCATTCTTGCATTCCGGACACAATAGCTCAACAATATCACCATCAGCCAGGTCTATATCACATTGTTTTTCATAACATCCGTAAATTGAGCATAAATTCAATATGCCTGTGTTATTTCCCGATTTAACACATAATTTGATGCTCGGTTTCCCCATGATTAATTTACCATAATCCATTAAAGAACTGTTACAATGCGGGCATCTTACAATTAAGCTGGTGCCATTTTTTTCCATGTTTATGGTCTTAAATAAGTTTAATAACTAAATAATTATATTGACTAAAGGTATCCAAGTAATTCAAGCGGTAAAAGGGAGGATAATACCGATTTAATACAGGAAAATATTATTAAGAAACGTTTTCCGTTATGGTAATAAAAAGAATTTGGAACCAGTAATTTTTTACGGGTTTAAGGAAAGCCGTAAAATCATCAGAGCCTTACTATTTTATTTTTGATGCTGTAGGAAATAAGGCTGGGTGTGCTTTTACAATTAGTTTTTGCCAGAAGGTTTGATTTATGTCCGATTACGGTTCTCTCGCTAATTGAGAGCTTTGATGCAATCTCCTCATTGTTCAGTCCTTCACAGATTAATTGCAGAATTTCCTTTTCCCTTTTCGTTAATGTCAATTCTATGTCTTTCTGTGATTTTTCTCCTGCTACTTTTTTTGTGAAAAAACCGAATAACTCGTCAGAATAATAGTTGTTTCCTTCGTCAATAGTCCTCAGTGCCCTGTCCAGTAACTGCTTTGTTATATTTTTCAGCAAAAATCCCTTTGCTCCGGCGTCAAGCATATCTTCGATATACTTGTCATCATTAAACATTGTCAGTGCAACAACCTTGACCTGGGGCCTGATTTCCAGAATTCTCCTCGTTGCCTCAATCCCGTTCATTTCAGGCATTTCAATATCCATAAGAATTATATCGGCATTTTTCTTTCTTATTATCTCAATAACCTCTTTGCCATTTTCAGCTTCGCCGACAAGATTAACATACTTGAGCCTGCTTAAAATTAACTTTAAACCCTTTCTGAATATCTCATGGTCATCGGCGATAATTACCCTGATTTTACTATCCATTTTCTGTTTATTATTGTTTATTATACGTTAAATTCTATTATGACATTTATGCCTTTGCCTTCACCGGTTTCAATATTAATCTCTCCATCCATAGACTGAACCCTTGTTAAAATATTGTTGATGCCATCACCTTTTTGCTTGTCCTCAGCATATTTTGAATAATCAAAGCCCTTGCCGTTATCACTATATGTAAATATGATATGGCTGTTTTCTTCTTTAATGGATATGCAGGCCTTTGAAGCATCTGCATGCTTCAGGGTATTATTTACCAGCTCATTTATAATCCTGAACAGGTTTATCTCAATATGACTGCTTAAGTTAAGCTTATCCGGACTTTTAAAATCAATTGCCAGTTTATGTGTTTTGTTTATGGAATTACAAAATTCATTAATCGCCGATATAAGTCCGTATTCATCTATAACCCTGGGCGTCAGATTGTTCGATATTGTCCTTATACCGGACAGGGCATCGTCAATCAGCTTGTTAATATAATCCATTGACTCCTCTTTCTCTTTTTTTTCAACATCTTCAGAAATGAGCTCATTCATATATAGCTTTATAGTGGATAACAGGGGGCCTATACCGTCATGCATATCCTTTGCAAATCGCTTTCTTTCTCTCTCCTCTGTCCTTATGATCGCATTCAGTACCCTCCTTTCGGATATTTTCCGTTCAAGCTCTGCCCTCTTCCATGTATAGAAAATATCACGGAGAAGCCATATACCTATTGAAATAAGAATCGATATTGCAATTCCAATCCATGCTCCTGCCGACAACAGCTCCTCATACCGCTTAAGGTTAAGATAGGTTGAAAGGTCTATTACTCTTCTGAAGGCCATAAGTACAAAACCGATGGATATTAAAATCCACGATAGCTTTGTCTTTGTTATCGCAATAAAGCGCAGGGCAAGAAAAGCTACCATAAACTGCAGAAGGATAGACAGTATAATCGATATCTTGGGGACCATAGGATTTTTTTTTAGTTTTGTTTTCTTAAAACGAAATTACAAGATTTTATTTAATTTCATTTCACAATACAGTTTTATATGATATAATTGACAATGTCAAGCAATAATTAATTTATGACAAGAATTCAAAAAAACACAGGAATCATAGCAGGAATTTCAATAGTTTTGATAACCCTTGCATTCCTGGTAACAGTTGTTCTATTCCCGGTCAATGAGACTGCAAGTATTGAGGAATACATAAGGAATTACAGTGTAAGTTCCGTTATACCTGTTATTCCGAGTTTTCTGCTTGTAATAGCAAATATCCCCCTGTTTATAGCAATGTATTTTTATGCAAATGAAGATAAAAGAATATTTGCCGTAACAGGGATAATATTTGGTGCCGGATATATGATAAATTGCAGTATTAATTATTTCGTACAGCTTTCGGCTGTTAATAAAAGCATATTATCTGGCAATACCGGTTATATTGAGACCTTTCTTATGTATAATCCGCTATCCGTGGCATATTCGCTGGATAATCTCGGCTATCTTTTCCTGGCAATAAGCTTTTTGTTCTTCTCCGCAATATTTTCAAAAGGCGGACTTCCATCGTGGATAAAGACGCTTTTCATTATTACCGGCATATCAGGAATACTTGGATGCCTGGGCTATCTTTTGAATAACAGCTTACTGGAGTCACTGGTATTTATAACCGCCTTCCCGTATATTTTGAGTATTGCATTGCTTATCTTCGAATTTAAAAAACAATAACCATGCTATTAACAACAACAAACACGATTGAAAACAAGAAGATAGTCGATTATGTCGGACTTGTAACCGGCGAAGCAATTATCGGGGCCAACCTTTTCAGGGACATTTTTGCCGGTATACGTGACATAGTGAGCGGCAGGTCAGGCTCCTATGAGGAAGTGCTAAGAGAAGCCCCTGAATTATTCAAATATTATCTTCCCCTTAATTATTGTGCCTTTGGTATTGATAATCCGGTAAAAATATATCCCTTTAATAGCTTTAGAGCAGTTAATAGTATATTCTTCAATATCAACGTTTTCATTAAATAATACTCTTCCTGTTATATCTATCAGTTCAATGCTATATGGGATATTTTCGGTCTTAGTCC
>Ga0315548_1002597_pt1 | contig 13959 bp, 5 predicted proteins | sample SalMarSW160110MG_2_FD_202540 | JGI IMG/M metagenome (GOLD analysis project Ga0315548, IMG submission 202540) | Salt marsh sediment microbial communities from the Plum Island Ecosystem LTER, Massachusetts, United States - Salt Marsh Sediment SW1601-110 ... | reverse complement strand
TTGCCTGCTGAGACGACATAATAATAGGTCGTATCGCTTGCCAGAGCAGTATCGCTATAATTGACGGAGGTAATATCCGATGCAATTGTTGAATAAGGCCCGCCGCTTTCAGTCCCGCGTTTTACCCTGTAATGCGTGGCTCCCGCACTGGCAGCCCATGTCAGATCGATTCGATTATAACTGATCACCTCCGCGGCGAGATCGGCCGGAGTATCGGGCACTTCAGGAGTCATTTTATAAGATGTACCGGCCTGGGTATCAAATACCGTCAAACCATTTTCATACGTCGCTGTCACCGGCGTACCATCGAGCAACGTCACAGTAAAGGTGCCCTTCAATTTACAGGTCTGGCCAGCAAGTGACTTGATTGTACCCTCAGTTATGTTACCGTCATCCCATGCCATATCAACCTCAAAGCCGCCGCGTGCCTTTAATCCGCTGACTGAGCCTGTCTGAAATGTCACCGTCGGTAAGGCCGGCAATAGTTCGATAAAATCGAGATGCGATTGTAAAAGCATTTCGGCAATACCGGAAGTCCCGCCGAAGTTTCCGTCAATCTGGAACGGCGGATGGGCATCGAACATGTTCACATAAGTCCGTTGCGAATGCAGCAGCAGCTTGAGCAGGTCATAAACGTGATCCCCATCCTTAAGCCGTGCCCAAAGGTTGACCTTCCAACCCAGGCTCCAGCCCGTTGACAGATCGCCGCGTTCAATCAGCGTTTGTTCCGCTGCATCCGCCAAATCCGGAGTTAGTTCGGTCGTTATTTGATAACTTGGATACAGCCCGTACAGATGTGACACATGACGATGGTCATCAACAACATCCACATCTCTAAGCCATTCCTGAAGCTGACCACGATTGCCGATCTGCATCGGGGGCAATTGTGCGGCAGCATCGCTTAATTGCGTTTGAAAGGCCGCGTCGATACCAAGGATTTCAGCAGCATGGCGAGTATGTTCCCATACATCACGTAAAATCTGGCTGTCCATGGTCGTCCCGTCAGATATCCAGGCACAGCCGGTCGCATCGCAGTAACCGTGCTCGGGTGATACCGTCGGTGCAGTCACCAACCAGCCGAATTCCGGATGCACAACGCAATAATCCAGGAAGAACTGTGCCGAACCCTTCATTACGGGGTAAATTTCAGCCAGGTATGTTGTATCCAGGGTATAAAGATAATGTTCCCACAAGTGCAATGTCAGCCAGCCGCCGCCGGTCGGCCAGGCACCGTACTGAGCTGCGTCCACCGGCGTTGTCATCCCCCAGATATCACTATTATGGTGCATCACCCACCCACTGCAATTATAGTGGTTACTCGCGGTAATTGCCCCGGTCACCGCAACGTCTTTAGCAAATTGAATCATCGGTTCGGCCAGTTCAGACAAATTCGTCACCTCCGCCGGCCAATAATTCATCTCAAAATTTATGTTGGTTGTATATTTGCTGTCCCATGACGGATAAAGGCTTTCATTCCAGATGCCCTGCAGATTGGCCGGCTGGGTACCGGGACGTGAACTGGCAATCAGCAAATAGCGTCCGAACTGGAAGTACAGCGCTGCGAAATCCGGATCATTACCCGCGGCAAATGCATTACGACGAAGGTCCGTCGTTGCGTCTTCCTGTGCCGTATGCCCCAAGTCAATCGAGACTCGCCTGAACAATTCCTGATGGGCAGTGATATGGTCTGCCAGCATCTGCGTATAAGTGCGGCTTGCAGCGGCAGCGAAAGTCGCGTCGTTTCGCGCGGACGGGCTGCCGCTCACATTATTATAGCTGACAAAATTGGTTGCTATTGCGATTTGTATGGTTACGGCGTTCGCAGCATTGACCGAAATTGTACTGCTGTTCACATTCAATGTACCGCCTTCGTTAAGGATTTTTACGCGGCATTCATAATTCATTCCGGCAGGAACCCCTTCAAGAGAACGGTTCGTTCCCGTCATGAGCAGAACATTCGGCGCCGCGGCTGTCACGGAAGCACTCATTGGCGTATCCATTGAAGCGGTAAAGGAAATACTCCCTGCCTGGTCCGCCGTGATTCGGATGATGACCAACTGGTCGACCGGGCTGGCGAAATATTCACGAGTGTACGTCACGCCCCCGGAGGTATACTGTGTCTTGGCAACCGCCGTATCCAGATCCAATTGTCGTGTATAACTGGAGTAGGAACTGTGCCCTGCAAAGTTAAGATATAAATTGCCGACAGTCTGGTACGCCTGACCATGATGTGTACCCATCATATTGTTATTATAAGTAGATTGAGCCGTATCGCGGTCACCATAGAATATTTCATTGCGTACCTGAGCAAGATAATTTTTAGCCGTCGTACGGGATGGGTCATTGGGTTGTCCGGTCCACAATGTATCTTCATTTAATTGAATTCTATCGGTGACAACATTGCCGAAAATCATGCCGCCCAGTCGACCGTTACCGATCGGCAATGCCGCAGTCCAATCGCTGCCGGCCGCCTCATCATACCACAATCCCCAGTGACTCATATCCGCGGGTCGCCCTTGGGCATTTTTTGCCGCTGTCACAAACCACACACACAGAATTACCATGATAAACCGACTTACAAATGACGTTTGTCTAATCATTATGTCTGACTCCACAAAATTTAAAACGGCTTTTCCGCCCTGTGTCAATTCTGTCAGCTCATTCAGGTTCTATTGCACTTGTTTGCCCAATATGCAGGTATTAAATGACTTTGCCTTTACAGTGACTTCAATACTAATATCATCGACAACTATATTTATAATACTTCTGTTTTTCAACGAGCAAAATCCACCAACTTTATTGGAGGAGAACCAATGAAGCTAAAGGCCTTCATCGACCAGCCAGTTACGAGCAAACCCAGCAAATTCATACAGAGTAATTACGCAGTCATCATTTAAATCCAGGCCGCAGTCCTCCAGCAGCCAGCAGCAGAGAAATTCAGAAAGGTCGGCGGTGTTTACAATATTGTCCCCATTCATATCGCCGTAAAGGGGTGTAACCTCACTGTCTGTAAAGATGAATGAGTCCACATCGACATAGCCGTCGCCGGGGTTATTATTGTAACAGAAAATAGCAAACTGTTCGCCCTGGAAGGTCCCTGTTGCCCAGTCAAAGGCCAAAGGAAACTCACCACCCAGCGGTGTCCAGGTTTCGCCATCGAAGCTGTAGGAACAAATACCTGTATCATCTTCAAAATCCAGGTCCGCACGAAGCAATATCATATCGGATTCAATGGGTACTGATGCAACACGCGTATCGGTTACAATGCCTCCTGCGGTATCCTGGAGAACAATCATGCTCAAGAAGAGGCTTTCGTCATTGTCGCAGTTTACAGCGATGTGAGCGCTGTACTTACCGAGTGTCCCGAAACCGCAGATATCACCCGGTTGCAGGTTTTGCAAGTCGAATTTCACCTCGCCTCGACACCAGGGGCCCTGACCTTTTTGAGTCAGTGTATTTCGTGCGGTCCAGAATCCGTCTGATTGGGTGGACCTGAGACGGAGGTAACCAGGTCGTTCGGTAAGCGACCATTTTGAGTTGTCGGGATTGTGATTCCATTGCCACTGCAAGCCGAGCGTGGAGGAGCAGAAGTGGTCTGTCGTCGGCGGCTGCATCAAGGGTTTGCCCTGGATGGGTTTGGTGTAGGAGCTCGCTATCACGTTGCGGTTGCTCGGCGTGCCGAAGACCGGCCAGTTGCTTTCCCAGAATACCGGGCTAATTCGCGGCATACGGCCGACCGAGCCGCTGTCCTGATGGACGAAGCCGAACCAGTTGTCGCTGTCGTCGATATCCACGACTGCGCCCTGGTGGCCGCCGGTGGTGGCGAGCAGACATATATGCCCCGTTTCCCAGGGCCCAAAAATGTTCGTCGCTCTCGAACAACGTAACTGAAACGGCCAAACACCGGGATTTGCGTTGAACAGGTAGTAATAACTGCCGCGCTTGACAACATGCGAGCCTTCACCTCCGCTGTTGATTACGTCGTTCACCTGCGAGACTACTGCAGAGTAGGTTGAATTCAGAGTCATCACCGACTGCGGTCCATGCCCGCTGATAATGTATCCCGTATCGTCATCGTCGATGAACAAGCCGGGGTCGTATATGTTGCGGTCCAGCTGATAGTAGTTCCACGGACCAGCGGGGTCGGCGGCATAGTAAATCCTGCCGTTGGCAAAAGTCGGCTGTACCGCGATGTAGAACGTTCCGTCGTGATAGCGAATGCTCGAAGCCCAAAAACCACCTCGATACGCTGTGCCGCCCACCATATTGTACGCATTCCCGCCATCAACTGTTGAGGCGGCGTGCCCAATGATGTCCCAGTTCACCATGTCCTGCGAATGCAGGACGGTTATCCCCGGTGAGTTGACGAACGTGGTCGAGATCATGTAGAAATCCTCGCCTACACGGATGATGTCCGGGTCGGGATAGTCAGCGTAGAGCACGGGATTGGTGAAGGTTCCATCGCCGTTGTCCGACTGCCATGCATAGGCGCCGTGTGCAGCAAGAGCTAAAAGAATAATAACAATTGACAGCTTTAAATTCATCATCTTCAAATCAGTATACATACGAAAAACTCCTGTTCTCCATCTACTGCATAAACCATTTATCTGCCAACCGTGCGAAGTCGCGAAAGTCAACGTCTTTATCGCCGTTGAGGTCTGCGCCGCCGCAGGCGGGGGTATCGGGGCAATCGGAGCTGAGCCAATTAGCCTTCAGTCCTTCGGCGTCTTCCAAGCCTCGAACGCCGGAATAGATGTTCAACACATCAATAGTCATCTGGGCCGTATCAAAAAGAGCGTGGGTATTATCCGCACGAACGGTAAACGTATTTTCACCGACGTCTGAATCCGACGGTTTTCCTGAAAGCGAGCCGTCGCCTGCCACCTGGAGCCAGTCAGGCCCAGCAGCCTTGCTGAAAGTCAGATAGCCGCCATCAAGGTCAAAGGCATTTGCAGAGATTGACAGGCCTGAGTAATCGGCGTCCTCAATCGCATCGGTATTGCTGAATGGGTCGTCTATAAAAGACGGTGGATTGTTAGTATTGCCCGCGGCCAGCGTTGCGATATCCGGCCCTGAGAGTGCAAAATTATAGATACGGAAATCGTCGATTCGCCCGTTGAAGAGCGGGTCGGGCCACTGGCTCTTGCCGATTAAGTTTATAGCCGGGTTGAAATCGGTCGGATTGAGTGACATACCGGTGTTGGTAGCCCGATGCGAGCCGATGACATAAAGCCTGCCAACGTCTCCTTCGAGCGTGACCGCCACGTGCCTCCATTGGCCGGTCGGCAAGTACGAGCTCGTGACCTCGACCCTCTGCTCCGAACCGTTGCCGGCAGTTGTGATTGCAAAGCGCAGCGTATCGTCTCCTCCTCCTGAGCGGGGCGTAAGGAACATATATTCGGTTGTGTTATTTCCGAAATCGAAGATTCTCTGCCATATATCGCCGCCGTCCCAGTTGACCCAGGCGGCGATTGTAATATCGTCGGTATTAACCAGGTCGGCGGGCAGTGTCACGTAGCCACTGCTGCCGTCAAGGTCGATAGCCTGTCCGATTTTCCCTGCAGGGTAAGAGACGGTACCGGCGACAGTACCGTGTTTCGAGCCGATACTGTCATTGGCGTTGCCTTCGAACCTATAATGCGTTTTAAGGCCTATGCCGACGACCGTAATATTGAGCGTCGCTTCGTCGTAGGCTGCGCTGGTATCGGTGACGCGGATGGTGAAACTGTTCAGTCCCAAATCGCCGAAACCCGGCGTTCCTGTAAGCCTGCCGTCGTCGGCCACATTCAGCCAGTCCGGACCTGCTGTCTTGCTGAAGGTTAGCGTTTCGCCGGCGTCGATATCGGAAGCGTTGTAAATCAGCGTACCGATGTAAGAGTCGCCGGGCAGACAGTCAGGTTTGACAATGGGGTCGGTAGTAAATGCCGGCGGATAATTGGCGGGCGGCGAATCGGCGGCAAGGTTTGCGATTTGTGTATCGGTCAGGGCGTAGTCAGCAATTATAACCTCGTCGAGCCGGCCGTTAAAGTAAGGGTCGGGAGTAAACTGGCTGCGGCCGAGATAGTTTCTCAGCGTCTTTAAGTCCGAGGGATTAAGCGTCATCGAGGTATTCGTTGCAACGGCTGAGCCGCTGACAAAGAGTTTTCCTGTGTTGTCTTTTATAGTTACAGCCAGGTGCCTCCACGTACCTGAGGCTAACTGGGTCGTCTCCATAATCTGTTCATCGTGGTAACTGTCTATCGAGATTGCGAAACGCATCATATTGCCGTCCGTGCGAGGCGTAAGGAACATATATCTTTGGTCGCTGGCACCGAAATCGAAGATTCGCTGCCATATCCCGCCGCCGTCCCAATAGACCCAGGCTGCAAAGGTAAAGTCTGTTCCGTCGGCGAGATTAATGGGAAGCTCTACGTAATCGTTCGAGCCGTCGAGATTAATCGCCTGGCCTATATGACCTGTCGTATAACTCGCTCCGCCGTACGCAATACCGTGATTACCGTAGCTGGTGACATCAAGTGTGTCACTATCGAGCTGATAGTATGCGCATCCGCCGGTGCCCTCGGTGGGTGGCTGGACATAAGCCATTGGTGCCTGGTTGTCGCGATAGACCTCGCCGGCAAGAGTCAGAACAATGGGATTGGGTGGAAAGCCGGTGACCAGTTCGCGGCTAGTGCACCAGTTATATACCGAGTAACGCTCGATGAAAGGTGCATTGTCCATCACACCGATGAATTCTGCGATTTTGTCCGCTTGTTCCTGCTGGCTTGCTGGTACGCATTCGGTGATCCAGTTGCAGCCGTTGTTCCATTCCGTCACCCAAAGCGGCCTGCCCGTTCGGTCGTGAACCTGCTTGAGCCAGTTGTACCATTGTGAGCCGGTGTAGCAGCCATGATAGCAATGGATGGCGACGAAATCGACTCGATAGTCCAGAGCATCTGCCTGGTCGATGAAATCATACAGCCAGCTCAATCCGCCGTCACTGGTTGCAGGCGAACCAATTCTCAAACCGGAGGCCATCATGTTCGGCCATTGCGCGATTACCTCTTCGACGGTCATATCCGCCTGGTCCGCCTTATCGGGTTCATTAAAGGCAAGCGCAGCGGTGGTTTTATGCTTGTTATTGATATTGGAATAATCGGGCCAGTCACTTTTGTAGCGCATGGGAATGTATTCCATATTTTGCGTAGATTCTTCGAAAGCTTTCCAATCGTAAAGCCAGGCACATATCAAAACGTCTGCCACAGCGAAGGCATTTGCGCTCTCCCAGTCGACCCAGCCTTTCTTGTTCGACCACCGCCAGGGAAAGACACGAATGAAAGAGATTGAAAATGACAATTCCTCCGGGATAATCTCAACGTTGAGGTCGCTATCCTGCGCGACGTAAGTTCTGCTTCGGCCGGTACCGCTCTCGTCCTGAGCAAAAGTCGCCATATAACCGCGCTTGAGCTTGAAGCTGCATACGTTATCATTGAAAGCGCCTAAGGAAGCTGTGCCTTTGTAGTAAGTATATAAACCGAGTGACATCGATGAGCCGCCGAAATAAAAGTCACTGTAGATTTGCAAAGGCTGATAACCCGGTGCGTGCGGGATAACGACGGCGCCGTTGACGTACTCGTCAACGCGTACGTTACTGTTCAATACCGCCGGCGAGCCGTCGACCCGGACCTGGCTCAGATAGGTCGAGACCACGACGGATGGCTTTATCTGCTCTAAGAAAAACCAGGAATCCTGCGAATTGAGATTTATCTGACAGCCGGGTATCGGGTTGGTTGCGGATGTGATGTGCAGCTCCGATGTGCCGGTCATATAGACGGTCGTATCGGTCAGGCTGCTGTAGGTATGGATTTCGTCGTGGATATACAAGTCATCAGCATCGGCTGTCAGGGGCAATAGCAGCAGAAACGCCGCCGCCAGAAGCCCTTTCAGCCGCTCATAATGCCGCATTATCAGGTCCTTTCGTTCATTAAGTATTACTGCGTAAAAGCTCTTTTGGTGCGGTTTTTACATTTTAACTGCCGTAATATGCTGTTTTTATGCCTATACCCACCTGCCGACATATATTCTCTCTATCGGGTGTAATTGGATTTTGAGCCAGAAAACCTAAGCGATTGTACCAAAAAAAAACGCATAAATCAAGCACTATTTTCACTTTATGAAGCTAAGGCTCTGAATGACTTTAACCACGAATTTTCTCGAATTAACTCAAATTGTCACGAATCATCTCGTTTTCATATCTTTATTTAACAGTGTCAATCCGTGTCAGATTATCACATCGTATAAAAGGTTCAATTGTTTTTAATACACCGGCGGCCAGGTTTCAAGCCAGTGGTTACAGAAAACTAAAAGGTCGCCATAACCGATAATTCCATCCGGCGACTCATCAATATCATATATTGAATTGTAAAGCTCATCACCCTCTCCTGTGAGCCAAGCAGAAACAAGTTCTGCATAGTCTTCAAAGTCAACGCGTGCACTGTAATCGAAATCGCCTATGATGGCGAATTCGTCCGCACCCATATCAGCATCGCCGTAAATAACACGACTCTGTCCATCGATATCCGTTTGGCCTGAGTAATCGGCGTTGGGGTCTCCTGCATTTATACAGGGAGAATCAATTAACAGGTGCAGGTCGTCGTCCTCGGTGCCGGCGATGTCGTCATCTCCATCAGGGTCCATAAAGATAGGGTCAGAATCAATATTGCCGCTGCCCCAGTTCAAAATGCTATTAGAATCCACATAAATACTGCCAATTCCATTCCAAAAGTCGCTATATGCCACAGTTACTATTGACGGGCTTCCATCTATGCCTTCGATTAAAGAAACAGTTGGACCCTCATCGGCTGTGTTTGTCCATACAATACAGTTCTCTATTTTTCCTGTCGAGTCATCGTAACGAATGCCCCCTCCGGTATAGGCAGTGTTATATAAGATAGTGCAGTTAGAAATTGTTACATTATAGCATTCATCATATTCAATACCGCCCCCTTCACTTATTGCCGTATTGCCGACGATTACACAGTTTCTTATTAATGGTGTACTTTCCCAGCAATCAATACCCCCACCGTCATCAGCAGAGTTACCGACAATTATACAGTTCTCTATTTCCGGATGACTATTTGTGTCACAGTATATTCCGCCGCCGTCACTTGTTGTTGAGTTTTCCTTTATTGTACAATTTTGAATAATTGTACCCGTTTCTTCACCACAATAAATCCCTCCGCCATCCCCGGCTGTATTTTCAATAAAAATGCAGCTTGTAACGGTTGATGCAGCACCACTATCATCCTCAAAACCACCACCGGTAAGGTCTTCAAAACCACTGTCGTTATATGCTGTATTTTCCACAAAAATACAATTCGTAACGATACATCCACCTCCATCATCATTTGAGATACCACCGCCGCCGCCATAGTAAGCCGTATTTTTTTCAAAGGTACAGTCGCTGATTTGCGCGTTGCTTTGCGGTGAGTTATACATTCCACCGCCATCAAAAGAGGCTGTATTATTACCAAAAAAGCAATTTATTATTGATATTTGACTGTTACTATCATTACACATAGCGGCTCCGTCCCACCAGGCACTATTCTCTGTAAAGTTACAATCTGACACAATGAAGTTGCCTTCTTCGCTATATATCCCCCCTCCTGCCTGCTCTGAAATATTGTTTCTGAATGCACAATTAATGATATTCACATCACTAAAAAAATTATACATCCCTCCACCAAATTCTTGTGCTAAATTGTCAGTAAAATTGCAGTCCGTGATAGTCATACTGCAATGCATATCATTGCACATCCCGCCGCCGCTCCCGCTCGCGGTATTACCGCTGAAGGTGCAGTTGGTCACTGTGGGACTTCCTTCGTAGTTGTACATCCCGCCTCCCCGCCCATTTGGATCAGAGGTGTTGGCGTTGCCGCCTGTTATTGTAAAGCCATCGAGGACGGCGGTCGCGTCGGTTCCGCTGCCTGTTACAATATGGTATGAGTTTTCATCGTTATTTGCAAAACCAGGCCCATCATTACCAGCCAGGTCTCCACTGAGAATGGTTACATTGTTCTTGAAGTCTCGTTCTTCCAGATTTTCCTCTGTTCCTGCAAATCCGCCGTAGAGAGCTACGCCATTTATAAGCTGGAATGTTGCTTCACGGTCGCCGCTGCTATCCAGCGAATCCCCATCCAAATCACCTAACGCAACGCTATAGCTCTCTGAATTACCCAGGCTCTGGCCGCTGTCACTGAAATTACCGCTGCCATCATTCAGCCATACTTTATTACCCTCTCCGTCAGTTGCAATAAATGCGTCAAGGTCGTCATCTCTGTCAAGGTCACCTAATGTCACGCAATAATTATTTGAAGTACCCAGGCTCTGGCCGCTGTCACTGAAATAACCCATACCATCATTAAACCATACCTTGTTGGCTTGTCCTGCGATGCTTGTAACAGACGCGTCAAGGTCGTCATCTCCGTCCAGGTCACCTAATGCCACACCGGTACTGTCTGAATTGCCCAAACTCTGACCGGTGTCAAAGAAATTACCGCTGCCATCATTCAGCCATATCTTATTGGCTTGACCTATATTTGCAACGAATGCATCAAGGTCGTCATCCCCGTCAAGGTCACCCAATGCCACACTAACACTGTCTGAATCGCCCAGGCTCTGGCCGCTGTCACTGAAATTACCAAAACCATCATTCAGCCATACCTTGTTGGTTTGAATAATATTTGCAACGAATGCGTCAAGGTCGTCATCTCCGTCCAGGTCACCTAATGCCACACTCATACTGTTTGAAGTACCTAGGCTCTGGCCGCTGTCACTGAAATTACCACTGCCGTCATTCAGCCATACCTTGTTGGCCTGGATATTCCAGTTTGCAACGAATGCGTCAAGGTCGTCATCTCCGTCCAGGTCACCTAATGCCACACTAATACTTTCTGCAGCACCCAAACTCTGGCCGCTGTCAAAGAAATAACCCATGCCATCGTTCAGCCATATCTTATTGGCTTGACCTATATTTGCAACGAATGCATCAAGGTCGTCATCCCCGTCAAGGTCACCCAATGCCACACTTGTACTGGATGAAGTACCCAGGCTCTGGCCGCTGTCACTAAAAGTACCCATACCGTCATTCAGCCATACCTTGTTGGCCTGATTATAGTTTGAAACGAATGCGTCAAGGTCACCGGGAACTATTCCCTCAGCTTCGTCGGGGTAATATGTCCCCTCAGCGACCCAGATTTCCATGGGCTTTGGATGGTTTATGGTATCGTCCAGAGCATCCTGAAGGTATTTATAAGCCTGCGCCCAGCCGGAACCATCGCCGCCCGGAGCAGCTAAACTATTCACATAGATAATATCCTGACAAAAGGCGATTTGGCCAAAAATGAAGATTAAAGAAATGATAATTACCACATTGAATCCAGAATTGCACTTTTTATGCATCTTGCTTTCCTCCTGTGTATCGAGCTGATTTTAGAAATACTTTTCGCGGGCTATCAGGAAGAAATGCTAAGCGGCGTATTTTAGCTATCCTCCTCAAAAATAGCCGTATACGTTTAATTTCTGCCATCATAACACCATGTGCCCATTTTGCAAGAAAAATTTGAACTAAAAATCCCAAGTAATATCGAATAAAACCGTATTACAAAAAAAGTCACCGGGTGGCAAATAGTCTTGTTTCTTTCAGCCATTGGGCAAGCTCGGGGCGGTACTGACAATTAAGCGCTGCGAACTCGCCGAACAACTCCGCAGCCTTATCGTCATAAGCAATCGCAGCGTCAAGCTCATAATCGAAACAGCCGATGACAATATGCTTTCCATTCAGCACAATTTTTGCAGCCCATCTCTTTCTGTAACTGCTCCAGTAAACGCCTTTGTACCTGCTGGTTCCTTTTTCCGAGGGGATTCGGTTGAAACAGTTCTGTGCGGGCGTGCAGATTCGAAGATTGCTTTTGCGATTATCGAGCGTGTTATGGTTTTTGTGGTCCACGTACAGTCCTGCAGGCGGGGCCAATATGTCACGGTGCATCTTTATCATACGATTACCTTCGCTGCGTTTGGCATAAAGGTATCCGCCCGAGCCGATGCAGTACCATTTGTATCTCGCGAGCCTGTCATAATCCTCTTCATCGACGATTGCGAAACGTCCCCTGTTCAAAACGAGCCGACGAAAACCGACAACTGCAACTTTTATCGATACTCCATTCTCCATTTTTATAACTCCTTTCGTGTAACACGAGCTTCCAGCTCGTGTTAGCACGGCCATCCTGGCGTGCTACATTTACAGAACTCATTATTCGAAACCCGCTGCGGACGATAAAAATGTAAGACACGGATTAACCCGCCAAAAGGCGGGGTCCCTCGGCTCGAAGGCCGCGAGGCCTGCGGCTCGCCGCAGGCGGACACCGATTAACACTGATTTTTTTAAATTAATTTTTAACCGTGTAAATCCCGTGTGAATCCGTGTCTGATTTTTCTCTGTGTTCTCTGTGAACTCTGTGGCAAATACATATTTATAAACTCTTTGTTCTCTGTGGCTTTTTTTAACAGTGTCAAACCGTGTAAATCCGTGTCAAAAATTCTTTGTGTCTTAGTGACTTAGTGGTTTCACTCTTCGCGGAGCTGTTTTATTATCATTTGCCTTCTCTTCTCGAACTCTTCCGGCGACATCCGCTCTCTTTTTTCGCCGATACCAATTCTTTTTTTGAACTGCTCGATTTTCTCCCGTGCCGCTGCCCTTCTTTGTTCAAGCAGACGACTTGCCTGCCCACTGGCAGGCATAGGCAAGTCGGCTGCAGTACATCTATTAGTCTCTGTATTAGTATATGTATTAGTAGTGCGCACGTTCTTTCGTAGTCCAGATACACAATCTTGTGTAGTCGAATCACCAGATTTTGCGCAGTCACTACGAACGCTCGTTCGTACCCCCTGCTCCTGATTGTTAAATCTTTTCTCCATCATTTCTGAAACCTGCGGATGAACCTTAACCCATATCGTTCGGTAATAACCTTTGGGGCATTTTATATACAGATACTTACTCAGCCTTGAAATTCGTTTGCAGATCGTCCTTGGAGCTGTCATAAAGATTTGAGCTAATGTTTTATTGCTCTGGTAGCAGCCTTTCGTACCGAAACTGTAAAAATGTGCCAGCAGCATCTTGCAGGCCTCATCGATATCGAAAAGATTCAGTATCAGATTCGGCACCCACAAGCCATCATGCTTTTTTTTAGCCTTCGACTTTTCCGCCATCATCGTCTGTAAAAAGAAAAATTTGACACGGATTAACACCGATTAACACTGATTTATTTATATTATTTTTAACTGTGTAAATCCCGTGTAAATCTGTGTCTAAAGTTCCTTTCATTTTTTTCTCTGTGAGCTCTGTGTTCTCTGTGGCTTAATATAAATTTCATTTTTTTCTTTGTGCTCTCTGTGTCCTCTGTGGCTGATACTCCCTCGCTATCCTCACAAGTGCATCAGCTCTTCTTTTGGCTTTGTTGGTTATAGTTTTATCCTCAGCTATACCAATCGCCCGCTCAATATTCTTATGCTGACTGTCACTAACAAAGAAGACCAGCGGCTTTGCAAAGTCAATGTCACCGACACACTTACCTGGTATCAGCTGCTTCAGGTTCGTCAATTTCTCGATTTGCTTTTTGGTGTAAGGCAAAAGTTTCGAAAGCTCTTTTTGATTGAATTCAGCTTTCAACTTTTTCAGAAGCTCGAGCTTTTTATCTAAAATGTCACTTCCCTGCAGCCTGTTAAGCGTCGCTAAAAGTACCGCAGTTTGTTTGTCGTCGACGTCCCAGACGACGCAGTCTGCCGATTGTAAGCCGAGCTGCAGTAAGGCTTTAACGCGATGATGGCCGTTGATAATCTGATAGAACCCTTTTTTCTTTGGGTGCACTCGAACTACGAGCGGCTCATATTTTCCGCTTATCTTTATATTGCGAACGAGCTTAC
>Ga0315548_1002593_pt1 | contig 13966 bp, 9 predicted proteins | sample SalMarSW160110MG_2_FD_202540 | JGI IMG/M metagenome (GOLD analysis project Ga0315548, IMG submission 202540) | Salt marsh sediment microbial communities from the Plum Island Ecosystem LTER, Massachusetts, United States - Salt Marsh Sediment SW1601-110 ... | reverse complement strand
AGCATATGTGAAAACTCAGCTTATACGGTCAACGATGCCGTTGTAACCAATGGCAACGGTACATACAGCTGGGCACATGACGGTAACGGCACTCTCACCAACGGCACCACACTCACTCCCACTTATACCGCAGACGCTGCCGATGCAGGAACAGTGGTTACAATGACTCTCACTGCCGACGGTAACTCGGACTGCACCCCGGCCACCGACCAGATGCAGATTACTGTCGAGGCAGATGTCATTGCCGATGCAGGAAGCAATGCAAACATATGTGAAAACTCAGCTTATACGGTCAGTGACGCCGTTGTAACCAACGGCAACGGCACTTACAGCTGGGCACACAATGGCAACGGAACGCTCACAAATGGCACTACTCTCACTCCCACCTATACCGCAGACGCTGCCGACGCAGGGACCGTGGTTACAATGACCCTCACTGCCGACGGGAATGCGGACTGCGGGCAGGCAACCGACCAAATGCAGATTACTGTCGAGGCCGATGTCATTGCCGATGCCGGCAGCGATGCCTCAATATGTGAGAACTCTGCATATACGGTCAGTGACGCCGTTGTAACCAATGGCAACGGGACTTACAGCTGGGCACATGACGGCAACGGTACACTCACAAACGGCACTACTCTCACTCCCACTTACACTGCAGACGCTGCAGATGCAGGGACTGTGGTTACACTGACCCTCACTGCCGACGGTAACTCGGACTGCACCCCGGCAACCGACCAGATACAGATAACAGTTGATCCGGAAGTTATTGTATATGCAGGAAGTGATGCGGCGATTTGCGAAACATCTGCATATACGGTTAATGATGCCTCTGTAACTAACGGTAACGGGACATACAGCTGGGCACATGACGGCAACGGCACACTTACAAACGGCACTACCCTCACTCCGACATATACGCCTGATGCTTCTGATGCAGGAAGCATTGTAACATTAACATTAACAGCAGGCAGCAGCGGGACATGTCCACCCGGAAACGATGATATGGAAATAATGATACGTCCGAAACCGGCAACTTCAAGCATTTCGGGAAATTCAACTCCTAACTGCTTTGCAAGTGGGGAGGTATATTCAGTCGTTCTTACTCCCGGGTCAAAATATCACTGGTCAGTACCGGCTTCTGCTGTTATCACATCAGATACGTCAGGTATAGATAATAATTCAATAGAAGTAGATTTCGGTTCTATAAGCGGAAACATTAGTGTATACGAAACAAATCAGTTCGGATGCACGGGTGATGAGGTCTCCCTGCTTATTGAACTGCAGGGCTGTAATCTGGATGCGGATTTTACAGTAAGTGATGATAATATATGTATTGAAGAAACGGTTCTATTTACTAATGCATCAGGGGGGACCAGCGTAACTACAATTTACAGCTGGAACTTCGGTGAAGGAGCGGTTCCTGCAGCAGCCAGTACTATAGGTCCCCACGATGTATATTATTCAACTGCAGGCAGTAAAACAGTGACACTTACAATAACACAGGGTCTCTCAGATACGGAAGAAAAAACTGACTTTGTTATAGTTAATCCCACACCGGTGGCAAATATTGATCCCGCTGAAAGGTGCGGAGCAGGTACAATAATTATGGATGCATACTGCACTGACGGCGACATAGTTGACTTTTCCGGGGACGGCGGTACAAGTGTTGATTTCACTGACCAGACAGCACCGTACCAGTACTCATTTGATATTAATGAAGGCAGCTCTGTTGAGATATGGGTAAGAGCGAGGAACAGTGTAACACAATGTGTCGAAGACTGGTTAAACAGTGCACTTGCCAATTCATATCCAGTGCCGGTAACCGGAGAAATAATTCCGGAGAATCCTTCAGGTGATGAAAATTATATCGATATAGTATGTACAGGAACTGAAAATGCAGGATATTCAGTTGAGGAAACTGCAGGTTCAACATATAACTGGTCAATACCGGCATTGGGACTGACAGTTGAAAATTCAACTCAAATCAGCGTTAACTGGGATATTGCCGGAGGAGAATACCAGATACAGGTTCAGGAAATATCTGAACACGGATGTGCCGGTATAGTTCGCGAAGAAACGGTACTTGTCTCGGATCCACAGACTGAAATCACAGGTAACACAGAGATATGCTATGGAAATTCATCTGCTTTCAGCACCACTACTGAATTCAGCAGGTATTTATGGTATAACGGAAGCACGGCGCCAGGTATCACAGTCAGCGAGGAAAGATACGTCAGTGTGGTAACCTGGAATGAGTATGACTGTGTCTCTGAAGATTCTGTATATCTTTATGTATATGAGCTTCCGACAGTTGATTTAGGCAATGACACTGTGATATGCGGCAGCAATTCTATTATTGTCGATGCCGGTGATTTTGCAGAGTACTTGTGGTCAACGGGCCAGACAGGTAACCCGATTATCCTATATGAAGGAGAAAAAACTGTTTCAGTAACGGTTACGGATGAGCATGAATGCAGTGCCAGTGATTCAATCCATGTTAGTGCCTGCATCGCTGAAGAACTGATGGAGGAAATAACAAATGCATTCACACCAAATGACGATGGTGTGCATGATACATGGATTATAAATAACATATATCTGTTCCCTGATGCCAAAATAGAGGTATTTGACAGATGGGGAAGGCTGGTATTTAGCAAGGACGGAGGCTATGAGAACGATTGGGACGGTACCTATAACGGTAAGGATTTACCTATGGATACCTATTATTATGTTATTGATCTGAAAACAGGTACTGAACCAATAAATGGAACAGTGACAATAATCAGATAATTAACTAATTACCAATCATATCTCAACGGACTTTAATATTTTAAAATTATGACATTGCTCATAAATTTAGCATATTTGGTGGAATTCAAATTGTATTACTGCAACTATGGCTAAAATAAAACGTACCAGTTTACGATGATTATTTTATAATGAACAAAACTGAAAACTATAAACCCTTATGTCGAGATTAATATTATTGCTATTTATTGCTGTTTTTCACTTTTTTACATTAATTGCACAGCAAATACCCATATATAGCCAGTATACTTTTAATAAATTTCTTATAAATCCTGCGATGGCGGGAAGTGAAGGTTATACCTCCGTAAGTGTTATTGCCCGCGAGCAGTGGATAGGTTTTAAAGGCACCCCAAGAACCCACGCCATCACATGTGAATCAAGAATTTTAAAGAACAGCTTTATTTCAAAAAGTGCATCCATCAGGAAGAAGAGAAGAATGAGTTCACGGTCAGGAAGAGTCGGATGGGGAGCACATATATATAATGACAAGAACGGACCTGTAGACCGAACCGGACTGGAAGGCACATATACATATCATATAGATTTTTCTGATTACCGTCTGTCATTCGGACTTACAGGATTACTATTCCAGTTTAAACTGAACTCTGAAAAATTAATATTTTCAGATGATTTAAATGATGAATTAATTAACGGCAAAAAGCAGTCGCTTTACATTCCGGATGCTAATTTCGGGGTTGTATTTTCGACCTATAAGTATTATGCGGGCATTTCAGTAATGCAATTGCTGCAGTCTGCCATAAAATTCGGGAACAAACAGGACAGTGAGTATAGTTTAAAAAGAAACTTTAACCTTGTGGGAGGATATACTTACGGTATAAACGACAACCTTTCGATTGAACCTTCCTTTCTCCTTAAGGTGTCTCACCCGTTCAGGCCTCAACTTGACCTGACAACTACTGTAACATATAAATATGATTACTGGGGAGGAATATCTTTCAGAACAGGATCTGCACTCATAATTTTTGCTGGTACCAGAATTAACAGATATTATATAGGCTATGCATTCGATTATAATTTTAATTCACTGATGAGCCACACAATAGGCTCCCATGAAATAATGGCATCTGTTAAATTCGGAGATAATGCCAGGCGATATAAATGGCTCAATGTTTATTGATTTTTAGATAATTTTGTTATTTATACAGGTAAATTTCTTATATTTCACCGATAAAACTGATTGACATCTTTTGAAAATATAAGAATTACATTTTAATTTATCGCCTGAGATGAACCAAAGAAAAGGAAAAACAATACTTGTAGTAGAAGATGATATGGCAAGTTGTGAGCTTTTTAAGAGCTTTCTGGCTTCAAAGGGTATTGAAACAATAATTGCTGAAAATGGAAATGATGCTATTGAGATTGTCAGGGAAAATACTGATATTGATCTTGTATTAATGGATATAAAACTGCCTGAGCTGGATGGTTCCAGTGCAATGATTGAAATAAAAAAAATAAGAAAGAGTCTTCCTGTAATTGCTGAAACAGCTTATGCATTAAAAGGCGACAAAATGAAATTCCTCAACCTGGGTTTTGATGATTATATTCCAAAACCCATCAAGCCTGACAGGTTATACGAAACTATTAAAAAATATATTTAGAAAATACTGGGAATTGCTGCTAATCCCGGCAAATTTTTGCCCCCTTGTTTTTGTTTGAAATGTCAATATCATATAGTGGTTCATTGATTTCTATATCAAGCTCAAGCCTTTTACAAAGGTAGTATGCAATCCATTTCATTATCTTCAGAACAACTATTTTCTTTCTGAGTCTTCCCTGGTTATCACGATTTAATATAGATGGGATTGTATTTGTAGTGACAATTTCAGTTATGTTTGGATTGGATAGTTTTAGCTTTACCTCTTCGGAACTATAAAAATGGGTAACCATAAAAACTATTCTATGCGGATTATAATTCTGCAAAATGTTGCAGCACTCAGAGATCGTCGCTCCGGTTCTTACCATATCATCCAGTACCACTACATCCTTGTTCTTAATGAGCGATATTTTGGATTCTGAGTCTTTTGCCACCTTTAGCTGTACCGATCTTTCCCCGGTTCTTGATTTGCTGAATTTCAATGCAGGGAAAAAAGGTTCGCAATTCTCTGCCACACTTAATACAAAATCTTCCGCTCCTTCATCTGGTGCTATTAGTATAGTATTTAAGGGATCTACTATCCCTGAATTGCTGATATAATAATGATACAAATCATCGGGAAAAAGATTAATAAAATTTCCCTTGCCGAATATCTTTTCATATTCGTATGTACTTGAAAAGCTGTGGTTATGAACAGTAACTATTGCATCTACACCTGAATTCTTTAATAATTGTGCATATAATCTTGCAGTAAATGGCTGTCCGTTAAACTTATGCATGTCTTCCTTGCTCCTTTTATATTTCGTTTTCCCATGTTCAGGTCTTGGGCCTCTATCCTGTGCAGAATAAAACAAATCCGGTTCAACCAGTATTAACTGTCTTGCTCCATTATCCCTGGCTGCCCGGGCCAATATTAAATTTCTCATTGCCAGCTCATTCCTGCTAATAAAATCATTATGAGCAGAAACTAAAACTACAGTTTTACCATTAAGTGATTCTCCTGTATATGAAAAATCATCCTCTTCATATAAAGTAAATCGAGGACAAAACTCAGAGTTTTTAAAAACTTTTAAGGATATAATATCACTGATACTTGTCTGTTGCCTTAAATAGTAGGCAATATCGATGGCAGTATAACTGTCAGACGTATTACCTATAACAAGTATTTGTTCATCATTGATATTCATTTAGACTTTCTTTTATTCTTAAATCCTCCTGCCTTTATTAATCTTTTTCTCTGCAAGTCAATCCTATAACAAATTTACTACATTTTAGGTACTTAGTCTAAATATGGATTCAGTAATAATTTATTGATAATTATTAAACCTATTTACCTGATTTAAACAAATATTCATAAAAATTTTTAAATTTGCACCTTCTAAATTTCATACATCCGGAAAAATATGCACAGCAAACTGCAAAATAACCGGTTGCCTGCTAAAATACGGATGGGATTAAAAAGATCTTAATGAAAAATTTTATCAGAAGGTTTTACATCCTGCCAAAGAAAGGTTCAGAGTTTCACGAACAGTTGGATGAATGTATAGAAGAACTGAAAAATTATATGAAAAACTCTCAGGAGTATAAAATAATTCACCAGCTGTTTTTCATAAAAACCAAGTCCAATAATGAATATGTAAGACTGAGAGATGAAATCTACAATTCGTTAAAAGCTATTTACAAGCACATACCTTCTTCAAGCGTTATAGCGCAGCTTCCTGATAATGGGTTTATGATTACCGTGGAATTGCTAGTACTCATGAATATAACAGAGGATACAACAATAAACTACAGGAACAACAAGGGGATATTTTATACCACAATTAATACCAAAGATTATACCCAGCTTTTTGCCGGGGACATATCTGTAGAAAAACTTGAACAGGGCTATTCTGTACAGGCAGACGGGGCTTACAGACTCATGAAACATATACTGGCCAGTGAATCAATGACTTTTTCTAATGTTATCAGGCAATGGAATTATATTGAGGGCATACTGAATATAAATACGGAAACAGGAAAGCAGTATCAGAATTACCAGATATTAAATGACGTAAGGGCTGTTTATTATTCCAAAGAAAGATTTGAACACGGATATCCGGCATCAACCGGTATAGGCATGAATGCCGGTGGAATAATACTCGAATTTATCGCAATAAAACCTAATAACGGGGTTAATATTGTACCCTTGAAGAATCCGGTCCAGACCGATGCCTATGATTATTCGCAGGGCGTACTTGTGGGAAATTCATTAATGCAGGAAAATAAAAAATCGTCTCCCAAGTTTGAGAGGGCAAAATATATATCAATAAATGAAAAGAAGACAATTTACGTATCGGGTACTGCTTCAATCAGGGATGAAAAGACCATAGGCATTAATGATGTGAGGAAACAAACCGAAGTAACAATAGAGAATATTGCGAATTTGGTTTCAAAAACCAATCTCAACAACGCCGGAATCAGCAATAATTATAAAAAAATATCATTCTCCTTCATCAGGGTTTATGTTAAGAATATTTCAGAAATAAATGCAGTAAAAGAAATATGCAATGCATATTACAGGAACGTTCCGATTAATTACCTCGTAGCTGATATTTGCAGGGACAATTTGCTTGTTGAAATAGAGGGAATAGCAGAAATCTCCTAATCTTTTATATCCTCTTTCTTTATTCTTGTTGCTCCCGACAGGGCATCAATATCTACAGAAGGGTCAAAGTTAACTTTCTGAATTTTGCCATATGCTGCTCTGGAAAGTCTTTTCGGATTGACCTTCACTTTTTCAGTTATAAAAACAGGCCTGTTAAAATTATAAATAAATGTATTGTAAAATTCAGGATCCCTCTGTGGCAGCAACACCGGTTTATGGGCAATACCTTTATCATCGATATAACTGAAAAAAATCATGGTATTAAGTCCGTCAATCCTTTTACTGGCAAATAAGAACCATTTGCTGTTCGATGACCAGGAATGAAAACTTTCAACATGCGGACTGTTAATATCGGGCTTACTGTAATCAAATGTTTCCAGATCCATAAGATACAGGTCACTGCTGGGCGAGTAAATGGTAAAATATCCGTAATCAGACATGCAGAACAGCAGGTACCTGCCGTCCGGCGAAATCTCAGGAAAAGAGATGCTTTTACCTGTTTCTTCAGACAGCAGAACCGTATCAACCTTACCCCATTGTCCCGTCCCTGCATCATAGGATATTCTCATCAGGTCATACTTAACCAGTGTATCGGGAACCTCAGGATTATATTCCGGACCACTGATAAAATAGAGATATTTGCCGTCGGGTGACCAGACAGGCAGATTCTCCAGCTTGCGGGTGGAAACAAGGGGAGATGTTGTTATCATATTCTTCTTAATATCATACAATACCAGATCAGAGGCCCTGTCAACTACAGTCTGCCCTCTTATTCCTGCTGAGTGAAATTTCTGCTTTATTTTATTAACAGAAAAAGCAATAATATTTCCGCCGGGATGCCATGACGGATAAACGCAGGACGACATGGTAAAAAGAGTGGAAGTATTGAGCATCTGCACATTACCCTCATCAAACAGTATTGTTCCGCCAGGCGAACCGCGCATATGCAGCATCATTTTATCGGGATTATTGGCACAAAAAGTATGACAGTTCATGCAGTTTTTTTCAGTTGTCAGGTTTACAAGAACAGGCTTCATGGAAAAATTCTCAACATTTCTCTGGTAAATACCCATCTTTTCCCACAGGATGTATGCCGGATTTATTAACCTGAAAACAACATAGCTGTCTATCCGCTCAGCAGCAATAGTATTGATTATTGTCCTGAACTTCTTCCATCCGCCACCTTTTGTCCTGATATATATATCAGTATAAAAACTACTTCCTGCATTGCTGGCAAGGAACCTTTTCCATTTGCCCGGAGGTATAATTATTTTATTATTGCCGGATACTATTCTTATACCATTCCCGCCTTCCGAGTAAATGGATACATAATACCTTTCTGCCTCCTCTTTAACCAAAAAGTTTAACGGAGCTATGTTCGGAGGAATAACCACCGAAGTATAATCAGGAAATATTTCGGGCATACTGTTAATCTCATAATATTCAGCTATACGCGGATACCTGCAGATACTGAAAAGCAAAATGCCGGCAAGAGCAACTAATGCAATCAAAATCAATATATACTGCTTCTTTTTCATTCAATGCTCCTTTCTTTAATTTCTCTCTTTGTGGTAATGGGACTGATATAATGCAGATAATACCATAGTGTATTCCTGTATTTTTCAGACAACTCCTGCCGGGCAAGCTGTAAATTGCCCCTGTACTTGGCGCTGAGTATGGTGTTATAATTGCTGAAAGAATCTCTGGTCGGCGCACTGATACTGAGAGATCCTAGCTGTGCTTCGCTTTCCCCCCGGCGCAGTAAATACAGTAAAACAGCCTCTTCAATATGCCTTGGGATATGGCTGTAGTTTAATCCTGACAAGTAATGCAAATTATTAATTACATGGCCGATATCGTGTTTTAGCAGTAATACTGCAATGAAATATTCAAATGCCATCTTGTTTTGCGGATTTTCCTGCAGCAGATTATACAAATCAATTCCGGGCTCGTTAATATTGGCAAAATAATCATGCTTAGGCATCAAATCCCTCTTTTTTCGTAACAAGGGATCTGATGTGATCAGATCTTCATTATCCAGATACTTAAGATAATGCCTTGCCCATTTCCTGTAAGTTATAGATTTGGAAAGTAAATTCAGATATTTCCGCGCCTTTTTATATTCACCCAGTATTAAATATGACAATGCTATTCTCTTAACTGCATCAGGCTGAAAGTCATTTTTAGTCAGCGCTTCATTGGCCCAGTGCAAAGATTCCTTAATATAGCCCAGATCGAAATAATAGTCACTTATGGGCATTAATATCCTGCTGTTATAATAGCGTGTCAGAATTAACCCGTCTTCACCCCATATCTGATCATAATTAAATAAATCATCCAGCAGCCTTCCCCTGAAATACATAGCCCTGTTGATCTGAAAAAGAACAATCCTGTTTTTGAGCGGCAGTTTCTCCCCGGCTTTTAGGACAAAATACCAGTCATTGTTATTGGCATAGTAGTTAAGTTCAATCAGGGCCTTATCATCTTTGTTATATGAAAATCTTATGGTGATAAGTAATAAAATAACAGGTATTATGCTTATTAGTGACGCAACAATCCGGTTTATTGTCTTATGTTCATCACCTTTAAGCATAATATCCGGCATCCTGTCCGAAAATATTAATCCGGTTGTCATTAAGGCAGGGTAGGACAAAAAAAGCGGGTACAAGGCAAGAAAAGGCTTATAATATTTTTCAGGGATAAATATATCAAACATAACCTTATCAAAATTCATGTATGGAGAATAGGTGCCGACAACAAAAATGAAAACCGCCGCTATAATGAAATACAGTACTGCAATTAATGCGGAACCTCCTTTTTTGTTTCCAATCTCAAGAATGATGGCCAGGGATGAGAATAACATCAGCGAGACACCCCCGAAAAACATAATAGAAACAGCTGCAGCCACAATAAACAGGGCAATCCTCAGCACTATTCTTTTGTTAATGAAATAATAGTAGCCGGTCACAAAAAGCAGGGATACAAGAATAATTATGTCGGGCTTAAGTGTATAGGAATACTTGCTGTGCAGATATGCCAGAAGAAATACCGGGATAAATTGAATAATATGCACATAATCAGGTGGAAAAAATATTAATAACAGCTTTCTGGTTAAAAACAATATAAAATATAAAACCAGTAATAGCAGTATTGTTCCTGCCAGGGCAAAATGAAAGAACTGTGAAATAAAAAGCGATATATACTCAGCCAGTCCGCCCGGAAGGACAAGGTAATCATTGAAAAAATTCATGCCTGTAAGAAAAATGGGCTGCTGGCTGAAATCAATCAGCCTGGGGTCGACACTTTTCAAGAAATACAGAAATAATACAGCAAATACTACTACAGTGGTTATTACGTTAAAAACCTTCCTAATCTTATAGTTCATAGTGTCCAGATTCAAAAAGTAACCGGAAAATTATATAAACAAACATATAATTTTTTTTCCCAAAAGCATTGAAATAAAACAATAAAGTAGCGTTTTTTTTGGTGCATACAAAAGTCCGACTAATATTATTTTTATTTTTGTAGTTCTTTATTAACTGAAAAAGGCGTTTGAGATTATACCATCAATGGGCAACAGTAAAAGAGAATTGTGGAAATTTCCATGGGGATATGCAGAGAGTTTTATAATCGCTACCGGATTATTAATTACAGGATTCTTAATAGAAGCAGCAACCAAAGGAAGAGGGGTAATTAAGCCACAGTGGCCTTATAATTTGTTAACCGGACTTTTATTCGCGGGCATCTTATTATTAATACACGGCCTGTTTAGAAAGCATGCCCTGGTAAGATGGTTTTCAAGCATCCCTGCATGCATAAGTTCAATATCTCTTTTTTCTCTCATGGCTTTAATGCTTGGAATTGTTCCACAGAATGGGAGCGGACAAGGAATTATTGATGGGTCAGGAATAATGCACATTTCCCGGAGCTGGCCTTTTCTGTTGTCACAGGTTTATTTCCTGACCACACTTGGATTTGTCATACTACGGAGAGCTTTACCACTCAAAGTTAAAAATATCGGTTTCCTGTTGAATCATTTTGGATTATGGCTTATTATAACTGCTGCACTTCTTGGTTCCGGAGATCTGAAACGTTTAAGGATGGCACTTAAGGAAGGCGATAATCCGCATCAGGTCGCTTTGGAAGAAGATATGCGATTGTACCTGATCCCTTTTTCTGTAAAGCTGGTTGATTTCAATATTGAAGAATACAATCCCAAAATATCGATTTATAATAAAGAAACCGGCGAATATTTAAGCGGCAGCAAAGATCCTGATATTACGGTCAGAAAAGGTTTAAAAAGTGATGTTCTTAAATGGAATATAACGATCAGTGAATTCTACCGCTTTTCCGGCATCTCGGGCGGCATATATGAACCATCATCTGTCCGTGGCTCCGCGCCGGCAGCATTAATATGTGCTGTTAACAGGACTACCCATGATACAGCATCCGGGTGGATCACGTATGGCAGCCATACTATCCCCCCGCAGAACCTGGATCTTGACAGTATATACAGCCTGGTTATGAAACCGCCGGAAGCAAAAAAATTCAGCTCAATACTGGAGATTTATAAAAATGAAATTAATGCTGATACAATAAAGATTGAAGTAAACAGTCCGGTTACTGTCAAAGGCTGGAAAATATACCAGGCAGGCTATAACGACAAAATGGGTAAATGGTCGGACATAAGCATCATTGAGCTGGTAAGGGATCCGTGGTTGCCACTGGTATACTCAGGAATTTTCATGCTTTTAGCCGGAGCAGTATATATATTCTGGACAGGCAGAAAAATCAGAAACGAAGAATTATGACCTGGATTGATTATCCAATATTTGCAGCAACATCAACGATTCTCTGGATATCAGGGATATTGCTTATTTACATTTACACAAAAAGAACATTTTCATACCTGCCGGGATTCTTATTTATTACCGCAGGTACTGTACTGATGATTTTATTTGTAATCCTTTACTGGTTTGAGCTTGATCGTCCTCCACTACGTACTCTGGGAGAAACGAGACTCTGGTATTCTGTCTTCCTGGCAGCAGTGGGTATGATTGCCTTTCTGAGATGGAAGTACAAATGGTTAATAACCTATAGTATTCTGATGTCCGTTTTGTTTTTGCTGATAACATACTTAAAGCCCGAATCATACAACAAATCATTAATGCCTGCTTTGCAAAGCCCCTGGTTTATTCCTCACGTAATAGTGTACATTTTTTCCTATGCCTTGCTGGCAGCCTCTTCACTTGTTGCTTTAAAAGGATTATACGAGTATTATTTCAGGAATTTTAACATGTCAACACTAAAGCTGGCTGATAATCTTGTTTACATAGGTTTCTCCTTTCTTACACTTGGCCTGATATTTGGTGCTTTATGGGCAAAAGAAGCATGGGGACATTACTGGACATGGGATCCTAAAGAAACATGGGCCCTGCTGACATGGATGGGATATATTATATATATGCATACGAGGACTTACCAGCCCGGGAGGATCCTTGCCCCTTTATGGGCACTGAGCCTGGCTTTCGTGGTTTTATTAATCTGCTGGTTCGGCTTAAATTATCTTCCTTCGGCACAAAGCAGCGTTCATACTTATACCAGGTAAACCTGCAGCTTAGCATTCGCTCCTGCCCACATTCTTAAGATTCAGGCTATCAATAAAATCACTGATCTTTTTGTAATGCGATCCTTTCCAGTATACTTTTTTACAGTCTGCACACTGAAAAAACCGGTTATAGTACTTTCGCGTAAGATATTTAAGATTCCCTGTTACAAGATCTTTTGAAATGCTTACTATCTTACCATTACATACCGGGCATATTGTAAATGGCTTTACCCGGGATTCCAGGCAAAATCTATGAATAACTTCGGTAAGCTGTTCCTTTGGCTTCTGGCTTCTGATGTAATAACCGTGTGTTACTGCATTATTCTTTAATAATCCCCTGTCACGTGTTAAAATGATTCTGCTGTCTTCTTTTGCGATTTTTATTATCTCATTATCATCAAAGTCGTTCCTGTAAAGGCTGTCAAAACCCAGGAGTCTCAAGTACTTTGTTAATTTGCCAAGATGGGCATCAAGGACGAACACCGGATTGCGCAGTCCGTTTTCCCTGAGTGGACTGACAGCTGAGATATCAAAGCTTTCAAAGACAGGAAATACAGATACATAATCTTTGTCCTTAAGCCTGCAGGAAAAATCAACGGGCTGGCTGTTAACAAGGACAAGATCAACCTCCGTATGAGGGATGCCAAATGATTCTATTGCATCTTTCACGGAAGGGGTACCGTTAAGCCTGATTGTAAAAGGCTGGCTTTTTTTTCCCTTTGGCAAAAAATCCTTTAGCTCTTCATAAAATCTGAAAGTAACATTTACAGGCATAAAATTATTAAGGGGAATGAATAAATTATCTAAATAAGCTCAATGCTTCGTTTAACAAATTTATTCAAATCCTCGCCCTTTAACATATTATTTGACAATAATGCGAGATCGATGAGCTGTTTTACAAGTTTGTTTTTGCCACCATAGTCAGCAAGCAGCTTTTCCTGCTTTTCCCTGTTCTTTTTTATTTTGTTTTCAAGATCTTCAATTTTATCTTTTTCCTCCTGGCTTATCTCCTCTTCCTTTTTATCCCCGGCAGCCTTTTCGAGTTCATCCTTGTTCTTTACCACGGGCTTTATCTCTTCCTTAAGTTTGGTGATCTTTTCACCAACCTTCTTGTCCATATCTTCTGCAATCTTTAAAATAACGGGATGGTTGGTATTTATGACAAGATTAAAGTTGTCAGGTAAATCCCCGTAAAAGCTCATTGGGCCCCCCAGCTTTGACATATCTTTCATCCTGCGCATAAATTCTGACTGGGTAATTACTAAGGGACTATCAGTCTCGTTGA
>Ga0315548_1002590_pt1 | contig 13974 bp, 14 predicted proteins | sample SalMarSW160110MG_2_FD_202540 | JGI IMG/M metagenome (GOLD analysis project Ga0315548, IMG submission 202540) | Salt marsh sediment microbial communities from the Plum Island Ecosystem LTER, Massachusetts, United States - Salt Marsh Sediment SW1601-110 ... | reverse complement strand
TTACGTTTTGCCCAAGAGATCTCCTGAAAAACATACGTTCCCTTGTATTCTTTGCCATATCGGCTGTCGATTTCAACAGTTTCCGTCCTCAACAAACATCACCTGCCTAGCTGATTGCCACAGCCTTCGCAACGAATGGTGCCTTCACAGAAACCAAGTCTTCTATTCTTGTTGGCGGCGAGACTCTGTCCCATTTGCAGTTGCTGAAAACCGCTTTGTTGGTTCCTCCCAGCCCAAACTCCAAACTAAATTCCGTGTCGTTGATTACGTCATCGAATTCGTCTTTGGTTTCGAAGTCAAAAGTTACTTCTCCGCTGCAGTTTCTGTGCCGTTCCGGCAGATACTTGAGCAGATGCCCGTCTGTTGTTCTGATCACTGGCACACGTTTCAGGTTGTTTTCGATGGTGAAACGGAAGTCTGTTACCCGCTCTAATGTTGTTGTGTCCTTTTTGACGTAGCTTTCGTAGTAGGGCACGGCTCCGGAATGGTCAGCGTAGGTTGCGCCGCTGATTTTGCTGGTTCCCACAGCCACATCCTGTCCGATCAGCTCGGCAGTTGCTTTCAGGAGGTCTTCTATGGAACATTCAACGGTTAGGCTGTTGAATCTGCAACCCGTGTAGAGCAGATCGATTATTCCTGTTGATTTTTCGTAGACGACCTCTACAGTCAAGGAGTTTAGGGTTTGGATGTGCAGCAGAAAGTCGATGGGGGATGCGCTGGGCAGGTTATAGGCAATTTTGAGTCCTACTTGCCGTAATCCTTTGCGGATGGACTGCAGGTCTCTGGAACCTGTGCCCCGGACCCTGATTAGACCCGGGTTCAGGTCGGGTTCCACGTTTTCGGCAGTGGCTAATCCTGTCATGGATGGATTTGTTGGGGTTACGCCGTAGGTTGATTCTACGACGTAGTAGGCTTTTGCTTCATGGGCTCCATATACTGGTGTAGTCAAGTTTTTTCATCTCTTTTTTATGTAACCGTAACATTCTCAAACAACCAAGTTTTGACCGTGAACTCTGTCCGCCAAATAAAGGGCTTGACACGCACCTCATCCACGTCCCTGTAAGAAACCATGTCCACGTATGTGATTCCCTCAACCGTTACAAGACAGTCCGCATAGTCGCAGTGAATAACAGCTGGAGAAACGCCGTCGCTCATGTTAGTGGTTCTGGCAAGCAGATACACGTAGCCGTCAGAATCGATAAAATCCGTAAGGGAAGACTCCAAAGTAATAATGATCTCTTCGTCGTCTCCTCCAGTGCCAGTTTGGGTATTCTGCCAAGCAGACAACTCGGAATTCCAAGCTTTCACTGTAACCCCGTTTCCAGTAGGAGCAGTCCCGTAGCCCTCGAACTTTAGCACAATTTTCTTGACAGTTTTTTCGTTGGATTCAACTTTGATGCGGAACAAAAGAAGAGAATATTTACCAGCCTCAGACTGGGAATAGCTGAAGCGGGTGTCGTCGCTTTGCCACAGTTTTTCGTAATCCGCTGCCGAAAATTCTGTCCACTCCTGGACGTCAGGAGCTAATTCAGAAGCAGATTCTGCGTAGTATGCCCTGTGACTGACGGACCCGGCTCCAACTCCAGTATAATTATAATTGGTTTCGTTGGGTTTCGTTCTCTTCTCTCGAACAACCCTGTTAACCTCCTGTCTAAGCTTGTTCCGAATCTGCTTTCCCGCAGAACCATGTTTGTCGACTACCCATATTTTGACGCGGGCATACCCAACCCTTCTGCGTAAGGTTGCCGAAAACCCCAATTTCTGGTCTTCACTATGGTCTAGACCCACCGTCACCTGTCCGTCATAGTTTTTGAGGAGTTCCCTGTCGTACCATTCTGTTGTGACGCAGATGTCTGCTAAGGAGCCGTCGTCTTTCACAACTTGGATGTTCGTGTCCAATAGGCGGACAAGGGTTGTGACGGGGTCTTCGATCTCTGCCATTAGCTGATGAGCCTCCTGCAAACTGCTCTCCGGGACATGAGTTGCCCCTGAAAATTGTAATCCTCTACCGGACCTACCTCGTAGTTGACGCCCTTGTGTCGCATTTTGTAGTGGTGGCGGATGGGGGCGAAAGCGTGGACGGTGATGTAGTCGTTGATGATGTAGCCCGGTTCCATGATGATTTCGTCTGTTCTGGAGGGGCTGACTAATGCTTTGATGGTTACGCCTTCCCCGTAGGACACGGATTCTTCGGCTTCTATCACAGGATATAATGTTACGTCTTCTCCGTGGGACCGCAGGATTCTGGTGAACGGTGTTATGGGCGGACGGTAGTTTAGGAAGAGGAGGGAAAGCCACGAAACCGTTATTATAGATTTCTTGTTTTCCACAGGACTGTAGTCACTGAATTTGGCGCCCCAATACATGAACTCCTCCTCGTGACCGCTTATCACGTTGAAGCTGAATTCCAAAGCTGATTTGTCGTGTCCAGCTCTGATCTGCCACAGGATTCCGGATGTTACCGCGTCATAATAGTCACTGTCAACCTTTCCGGCGACCACATCAACGTACCCGGACCAGCAGACCGCGGGATTGTAGGCGGGATGCTCTGCGCTTGGACCGATGGCGTTGATGTCCTCGTAGACCCTCTTAACTGTGGAACTCCATCCTTCGTAATAGAGGAGGCCTGTGAGGGCGTAACCGAAATCGTCGTCGTAGATAACGTCTGATGTGCCTACTCTATGCCAGTTTCCGTCTCCGCTTGGGGGAGGAGAGTAGCGACTATAGAGCGTTTCGAAGCCGCTTCGGTAAAAGTCTAGAGCATCATCGATCATTGTTTGGATTTGTGTTTCGCTGGTGCGATCGTAGAGCATTTTGAGGGCAATCAAGCCATAGAGGTCTATGATATGCATCTCTGGGAGCCACTCGTCTGCGATGGTGACTGCCTGAGCGAAGCCTCCGTAGTATTCGTCATGTACTTCAAGTTCGCTTGGTTTGTGCTGCATGTTGTAGAGGAAGGCTTCTCCAGCCAATATAGCAGCATCCAAGTATGCAGTGGTGCCTGTTAGAGTGTAGGCTTTCAGGAGCGCGGGGATGGCTCGCATAGCATCGATGCTGTAGTAATGGTTGCTGCTGTCCTTGCTTTGGAAGCCTCCGTAAGCCAGTTTACCGTCGTCTGTGCACTGGATGGAAAGGAGATAGTCTGCTAGTTCAACGATTTTGTTGTAGATACCCGTTTTTTCGTCCTCAAACTGAGAGCTCTGGATTGCTTTGTTGAGGAAGTCGATGGCGTGGGCGGCTGGGGCTGGACCTCTACCCCATTCTGTGTCAACGCCTGTTCCTGGGATGTAATAGAAGTATGGGGCATAATCCATAATGAAGTTGAAGTATGCTTGCGGAACCGTCCCCATCGTCTATACTCTCCTCAGAGTTGACCCCTTAAGTTTCGTTAGAATGCGTTCCAGTTCCGCTTGTAGAACCGTTAGTGGCGGAGCATTGTCTAGGACATTGACGTTCTGGTCTCCCACTGAAAAGCTTAAGCCCACGGATGAGCCGCCAGTCAGGTAGCAGATGGCGTAGACTGCAGAGAGAACGGTTATAGCTTCTTTTTCTGCGTCGCTACAGTTGCTGCTGTCCACTGTTTTGTCTGTTTCCAGCTCCAGTGTGACTTCGGCTCGCTTGATCATCTTCAATACTTTGTCGTCTGGAACCTCTTCTGATGTTACGTTGATTATGTCGCGAACGTCGTCGGCTGAAACGGACACCAAAGTTCACGTCACCAGACTAAATAGATAAAATAAGGCTGATTTAAGGTTAGTTCACGAAAATAACTGTTTAAAATTGATTATTTATGAAATAAAAGGTTTAAAAAAGAGATTCCATTCGACAGTTTGTTAAATAACCACTAAAAAACAATCACTCAAAATTAAAGAAACCTAAACATTAGTGTAGGATTTCCCTGAAGAGCCACGAGATCGTTAGTAAAAGATGGAGAAAAGTTTTGTCAAGAAACCTTGACTAAGCATCATTATGTGAATCATTTATTTAGTCAAGAAACCTTTACAAAAACTGTTTTATGCGTTATTGACTATAAAATAAACTGTTAGAGTGTCTCTAATGAAGAAAACTGTATCTGTATTTATTCTACTATTTGTTCTCTTTTTGGCATATATCAGCTTGCAGTTCGTTGACTTGGTATCAGCAAATTTTCTTCCTCCCCCGCCTCCAACTGTGCAAGTTTACATTAGACCTGATGGAACCGTGGATCCTGCAACGACGCCTATTGAAAGATTTGGGAACGTTTACGTTTTCGTGGATAATCTCCTTAATCACACTCTTGAAGTTCAGTGTGACAACATCGTGGTTGACGGGGCTGGTTTCACCCTTAAAGGAGTGGGTGTTAATGCCGGTGTTACACTTTCAGGCAGGAAAAATGTAACAATAAAAAATTTAGATATTAGAAATTATGTGATGAGCGTCTGGCTTCAGCAGTCCTCAAAAAATACCATAAGTGACAACATAATGCTCACCTTTTTTAACGTGATACTTGATTCTTCCTCTAACAATCAAATCACAGGAAACAACATCACAGGCCAAGACACCGGTTATGGATATGGCGTACAGGTCAATTCTGGTTCATTCAACAACACCATCATTGGAAACAGTTTTACTGACACAGGGATAGGCGTTCGAGTTGAAGGTGGCGACTATAACCTAATCTCTGGAAACTATTTCATAAGAGGTGGTACAAGCGTTTTAGTAAGGGGCTGCTACAACATCATCTCAAAAAACAACATGGTGGACGGCAGAGGCGGCATTTCAGTAACAGGTCCAGGTTCATACAACACGATTTTCGGTAACAACATCAGGGGAAAATCGAAATGTGGCATCAAAATCTACCATGGCTCCAGCAACACTGTTTATGAAAATTATGTAGCCAATTGTGCTGTTGGAGTCAAGCTAGGTTTTGATCTTGAATTCCCTGACCGTAAGGTTGAGAACAACGTCTTTTACCACAACAGCTTCGTAAATAACACTCAATATGTCTTCATAGGTTATGTTCCAGACTCTAATTTTTGGAATAACGGCAAAAAAGGAAATTACTGGGGCAACTACAACGGCACAGACACTGACGGCGACGGCATAGGAGACACACCATACATTATAGACGACGACAACACAGACTATTATCCGCTTATGGAACCCCTTGAATTCCTCGAGCCTACAATACCAGAAACAATTCCAGAGTTTCCATCATGGATCATTCTGCCCTTATTCTTTGTTGCTACTCTAGTTAGTGTAGCCATCAAAAGGAAAGTTTTCCGTCCAACTTAATAGCTAATACGTAGAGAATTAAGAAATACGGGTCACACAATGTTCTACGAGAAATACTTGAAGGCAACCAAAGAGAAAGGCAGCTTCATTAACATCAACCTTGATCCAGCGTTACCAAAACAAAGAAAGGAAAACGTTGTTCCCGACAGATACGTTTCCAAGGAAGATGCAGAGACTCTTCTTAATTTTTCTTTAGACATCATAGAGCAGGTCAGCGATTACTGCTGCTCCATAAAACCGAACACCCAATATTATCTCGGCTACACAGGCATACTCAAGAAAATCGCAAAAAAGATTCACCACGAAGGAATGCTCGCGATACTAGACCATAAACTCAGCGACATCGGCTCCACCAACGGCTCCGCCATATACTGGATCAATGAACTGGGCTTCGACGCCTTCACCTTCTCTCCCTTCGCCGGCAACACACAAAAAACCGTAGAAAAAGCTCATGAAAACAACTTGGGAGTCATAGTTCTCACCCTCATGTCCAATCCAGAAGCAGAAAACATGATGATCCACACAACGGTCAACGGTCAGCCATACTATCTGCATACCGCCAAAACCGTGAAAGAATCCAATGCTGACGGCTGTGTAGTAGGCTTAACATGCTTTGTTGAGGACGAATACATCAAAAACATCCAGAAAGTTGTCGGAGACAAGGTAGTGCTTTTGTTGCAGGGCATAGGCCCCCAAGGGGGACAAGCCAATAAGATACGGTATGCTCGTAACCCGCTGGTGAGCCTAGGCAGAGCAGTTATCTATTCTGATGATCCTCGAAAAGCCGTCAAAGGATACCATGACATATTCAAGAAATTTATTTGATGATGCTTCAGATTACCTGCATGTATTTTGTTCCTTTCTCCGTAATCCTGTACATTCCTCGGCTAACCCGCTCAATATACGCCTTCTTCAGCAAATAACGCAGACGATTATCAAATCTTGTTCTCGTAGCCAAAGAGTGACACGTAGTCAAAACCTTCTTCTCTAAAACCGTCCAACGTATGTGCCCATTCTTGAGGGCAGCGAGGATAACCTTGTCCATCATGTCCTGTTCCTCTCGGCGACGACTCATGATAGCTTCACCTCAACAGGCTTCTGACTGGAATAGTATGGAGGAGAATGGTTATTGCATACGTAAACGGTTTCAGCAGTCCACAACGGCGACCTCACAGATTACCCCTTCAAAGCCACCCCTTCTTCAGCCCTGTAACTTCTGGGATTCAGAACAGGATTAAATGGTGTCATTTCAGCGCCGCAAAGGGGACAGTAACGATAGCAGTCGCATATTACCGTGTCGGCGGGTCGCTTCTGACGTAGGGTTTTTCCGCACCGTGAACAGGTTCCTTCAGCCCATCCGATTATCGCTTTCAATGTTAACTTCCCACCCATGTGTAAGGTTTCGAAATGTTCAGAACGATTTTTCCGTTTTCGTCAAGCCACAATTCTGGAAGCCTCACCTTGTAGGCGAATATGACGCTTACGCCGAAGGTTTTTGAGTATGTTTCAGCCTCAACTGATCCAAAGTAAACATCTAAGCCAAAATTCTTTGTCAGATCCAGCTTCTTGAGCAGAACATCTATCTGCTTTGATATGGTTTGGGTCATCAAGGCGCCGAAACGGGCATCCACTGTGAAGCTTTTGACTATGTGTCTTTTAAGGAATTCAGCGTCTATCCCGAAGGTTTCCTGAATGTCCTGCTTCTGGAAGGTAGCGTCTACGCCTAAAGTTTTTGGTATACCCAATTTTTTGAAGAGAGCATCCGTTGTCCAAGTTTTTGTGTAAGTTTCTCCTTCCGCTTCCGGTCCAATGTATGCGTCGGCGACAACAACACAATCATGATAAACATTAGTTGAACCGCCAGCATATACAGTTCCATATATGCGAGCTTCTGTGAATCCTGTGTTGTCAAGGTTTAAACCAGTTAAGGAACAAACGTCTACACTATCAACATAAAGCCGTAGTTCACCATCTGCTCCAGTGCCCTTGTATCCCTTAATCTCTACACAATACCACGTGTCAACGGAAGGAGATGAGGAAGAAAGTGCATTGGAAATCTCAGCATTATCGTTTTTGCAGACTATTTGCCACTTAACCGTTCCAGCATCATTATACAAACGCACCTGTTGACCATAGTAACATGTTATCATAAGTAATTGAAGCCAATCACCGGCATCGTCAGGAAGATGGTCAAACTGAAGATAATCTCTGAAATAAACCGTTGCCTGCTCCGTAAATGTTATTTTTGCACTCGCAGGATGCCAACCAGCAGCGGCATAAATCTTACAGGCATAGGTTCCTGAATATTTTATTGTTGATTGTACTTCAATGGTTGATGGGGATTCCGCAGAAGTAGATGTCCATGCGCTAAAGTCTCCGCTTTCGAAACCGTCACTGAATAGTTCTGTGAAATACTGAAATAATAGCTCTCGTTGTTTTGGAGTTAACTTCGGCGCTAACACTTTGTGAGCATATTCGCTCATAGCATCATGGCTTTTGAGAAATCTCGGTGGAACCCGCCATCTCTTTTCGTCGAAAGGCGTTTTGCAGTTAGGACAGAAAGACTTGTTTGATTCAACGTAAGTACTGCAACATGGACAACGATACTCCCACATAGGAAACAAGCTTAGAACTTCTTTCGGAAGCTTAACTGGAATCATTAATCGCCTTTCCCTCTTCGTTTATCTGAAAAATCTTTCCGCCTTCAACACCCAAAACGTAAACTGTCTTTCCGTGGTCAACTCCGCCTTTCAGCATCTGCAACTTGATCGTGTTGGTTCTATACGCCACGAGCCTATCGCCTTTCTCCACTGTTACTGTGTATGACCGGTTTCTGGTTGGAATTACACCCTTTTTTTCTCCCTTCAGTATCTGTTGAGCCAGTTTCAGCGAGAAGGGATACCATCCGAAACGATGGAGTTTCCCGTGATTAACCTCTGAGAACCTGTTTTCTCTACCTGTTTCAGGATCAAACTGCGGCAACGCGGAGCCATCAGTGTACTCGGCTATCCAAAAATAAACAAGTGGACGGTAGCCGAGCATTTTTTGTTATCCCCTAGATTTCGTCGTATTTGAAGCTGAGCGTCTCGTCTGTTTGTTCCCCTTGCACAGCATCATTTGCTACTTTGCATTGTAGAACAACGGCTTTCGTTTTTTCAGCACCTGTGTGATCTGTGGAATCTATCAGAGCCGATGAAGCCTCTGTGTCGCTGGCAACGCTTGCGGTGGGAGTTGTTTGAGCGTTGTAGTAGCCATGTCCGTTGGTGCCATCTTCTATGGAATGCCCAGTGTCTCCTTCGCTTCCAGTTGCCACATCATATTCTGATGGCATGGGACATCCGTGGTCGCCTGAGTCTCTGTTGCCGCGTCGCAGTTCGCCTCCTGTTCCGAAGTTCCAGCCTACGGCGCCGTCAGAGTAGAAGCGCACATTGTTGATTTTCGTGAAGGTTCCGCTGAGGTCCAAGCAGACGTGAATCCAGTAGCTGTACTTGAAGCCGCTGGTTGGTATGGGAATCGGGTAGGATGTGTCTGCGGGAGCGAACTGGTCCTTTGTCTGCAGTCTAGTGTTTGCGGCAATGTTGTTGTAGCTTCCTGGGGAGCCGTCTGATCCGCCAACTGCCTGATGCACATTTACTGTTGCAACCATTTTTCATTCCTCCATTATTTTTTTATGAAACAAATTCTGAAATTTCCTCAATGAAATTACTTGGGTCTCGGGTGATCGTGATTGTTTTTGTTACTGAGCCGTGGGTAACCTGAACTTCTGTGATGTAGCCTGCTGGGTTGCGGGTAATCGAGACGTTGTGGGGTGTTCGGATTCCGTGAATGGCATCGTGAATAGCCCTGTAGGCTTCCGTATAGTTGCCCCAATTAATTTCACTCATTTAATGTCACCAAAAAAATGGGGAAGTTGGCTCATGGCATCGCAGACTGGATCACCAGCCTGTTCCTCGTGCCACAGCCTTGCTGCGTAGTACACCGAGACCAACGCGTTCTGAGGCTGCGATGCCGTATCTGTCTTGTTTGGGGTTCTCGAAGGGTTCGGTTATGATGTCTCTTCGCAGGAGCATGACGGCGGCAACGTCTGTGTCTATGCAGTAGACGGTTCCAGCGGTTACTTTGGTGCTGACAACGATTTTCATGCCCAGATAGGTTTCTCCAAGGATGCCTCGGCGAATGTCAGCCATGCCTCCGAAATAGAAGCTGTGGATGAACTGGTCCTGTTGCCACAGGTCAGCGAGCTGAGCAGGGTTGATTACTAATACTTTGGCGTTGAAGTTTTCAGCCTTCACCCGGTTCCAGAATCCAACGAGTCCTGCCCAGTCCAGGGTTCCGGAGCCGTTGTATTCGTCTCCTCCAGCCAGGTCGCTGGCGTTGACGTTGTCGTATAGGTCTAGGACTTTTTCGGTTTCTAGTTCTGCGATGGCTCTTCCTACTTCAGCTGTTTGTCGTTCCATTACGCCCCAAGCTGCGTCTTCGAAGAATTTTTTGGAGTATTCTGCTCCGGCTTTTATTTCCATGTCTGCTTTGATGTCTATGGTGTCGTATTTTTCTTGGGTGATCCATACCTGTGAGAGTTCGGCTGTTTTGTGGGCTTTTCCGAGTTTTGCTTTTGGGAATCTGACTAGGGTTTCGGTGGTGGGTAGGACCCAGATGATTTCTCTTCCGACGAGTGTGGGTTTGGCTGCGTCTACGACTACGTCATGCATTTTTCCGAGGGCGTTGGCTGTGTCGCTGAGGATGGCTTCTCTCATTACTGCGTTCACCATGAGGTTTGATTTGGCGCGTTCCAGTAGTTCTGGGAGTATGGGCTGGTATTCGGGGTCTTTTGTTATGGCTTCGAAAAGTTTAGGCAATGTTTTCATCTCTGTTAGGCTTTGGTAACGTGGATTAGTCCGGTGTTGCCGTTGGCAAAGGTTTGCAGGGCTACGCCAACTGTTCTGGAGATTCTGTCTGGTATGTCGCCGGCGTCGTAGGAGCCTGAGCCGTCAGCTAGCACGATGATGTTGGCGTCTGCGTCTGTTTGAACTGCTTTGCCTCTGTCAATGGCGCCTCCAGCTGTTACTTTAACTACTCCTCTTGTGCAGACTGAGCAGTATTCTCCTGTTGAGACTGTGCTTAGGGCTACTCCGAGTGCGTGTTGGGTGGCTGCGGTGCATTTGCTGGCTGTCATGTCTGCGCTTAGGTAGACTAGGTCTCCTTTTGTTATGTTTGAGGCGGCTTCGAAGCTTAGAACTGTTCCGTCGCTTATCATTTCTCCAATTTCTGCGTCAGGCCATAGGTCAGTCACGTATACTTCCTCCAGTTTTGTTGCGGTTTCAGCAAGTTCATCCTTGCTTACTTCCGGTCACTGTAGATGACTTTGAGTTGAGCCTGTGCTTTAGTTGGCGCACAAGCAGTTGAGGTCCGATGCTCCAGGCTCTGACTATCCAGTCTTCGGGTAAAATGTTCAGAACCTCCTTTTTGGGTATAAGATCTGAGGGTAGGGACTCAGAAGATGTGATTATGGCTTCGCCCAACGGTTTCGTGGTCTCCGTTTCTGGATGAGTTTGTTCCAGTGGAGGCTGTTCTGTTCGAGTCTGGACATACTGGGGGTGACTGCTGAGCCACTCCTCCATTTTGTCTAGTGTCCAGCCTTTGTTTTTCATGAAAAGTAGCGCCATGGGCTGGGGGTTTTCAGGTTTTTCGCGTAATAACCCGTATATGCCCTGTATTCCGTTGGTCTGGTCAATCCAAACCGATGAGAAGTGTTCCTCCATGAAGGCTGCGGGTTCATGGATCTGGTGAAGGATGAATTGTTGGGGTGTTACCTGCTCCTTTGCTTTGGATTCTTTGAGTTTTTTGATTATTGCTTCCCAGACTTCCACGGTTGTTTGGGGGTCGCCCGGTGAGTAAAATTTTAGGAGGGATAGTCCGGTGAATTTGATGCCTCTTGGGGCTACGCCGTTGAGTTTTTCTAGGGTTTTCCATTCGAATTCTACGCTGCAGTGTTTTATTGTGCCGTCAGCGATCTGGTTGGTTATGGCGGGGTCGTCGAGTTGGGCTACGTATTCGATGGCTCCGTCCTCATATTCTGCCCCTAAAACCTTGCCGTTGATCTGTTTATAGTGATCAAGAATTAGTGGTGTGCCAGCTAGGGTGTGGGCGCTTTTTTGCAGTTCCTCTTTCAAGTATTCCCTTACTTGTGGCCATTCTTGGGGGTGGATTGTGCGTATTGGGTGTAGTGCTTTTCCTCGGATCAGGTTTCCTGTTTGTGGGATGTTTTTGATTGTGCCTGACCAGCTGAAGGATTCCTTTGCCTTTTGTTCGTGTTCCTTGAACCATTCTTGTGCCTTTTCTGCTGTCCAGCCTTGTTCTTTGCTGAAGAGGTAGCTTATCACCTCGGTTGATTGTCTGTTCCATGGTTTGGCAATGATGGCTTTGATTCCCTCTTCTTCGCTGAGGGTTATGGTTTTGAGGGTTTCGGGGTCAAAATCTTCAGGGTTCCTGTGTCCTGAACGGATATAGTTTTCTGTTTGGTCCCACGGCAACTTGGCACACCAGAAAGATAGATAGATTGTGAATGTTAAAAGATAGAATCAGCACTTGAGACAGTCGACATTTTCTGACCAAACATGGTTTTGATTGGTTTATTTTCGGTTACCTCTCAGTGGGACCAGACTGTTTGTTGCCTAGAAGCCCTTTTAGCCAATATTCGATGATCTGTTTGGTTATGGTTAAGATACAGAAGCGGCTCGTCAAGAAACGATACTACGGCAAAGCAGAATACCAGTACCCAGTCTACAGCCTAACCATACCCAAACAATTCCACGACACCATCCAACCATTCATAGGCGAAGACCTGCAAGCAAACGTAGAACACAAAACAAACAAACTAACAATCACACTAACACCAACAAAATAAAAATGAAAATTCCCCCGTTAGCACAAAATAGAAAATCGTTGTGACCAACAGTTAAAATTTAACCTTTTTCCCCCTCTCTTCCTACGTCTAATCCTATCCCTCTACCTCCATCTACCTCTTCACACAAAACGAAAAACTAAATACTATAAACTAAAAACTCACACACGCACAGCTTAACAATCTACGTCAAACCGATTAAAAACTAATAAGAATTGGAGCACGTTGAAGAGTTGGTCATCTACAAGTATCTAAAAAAGAAACATTTTATTGATTTCAAAGATAGGGGCATAGTTCTTCTTAATACTCTGCATAGTCTTAGAAAAGAGGAGGGGGCTATTCGTGATGAATTTGAGGGGCTCCAGAGATTAAGAGTTGACGCAAAACGGAAACCTTCAAGCTTCTCTAGCGAGGAAGCACATAGTTTATTTCCCAACATTCGTTTTTCAAAGAAAATTACTAAAAACGCAATAACGGTTATGCCTAACGCCCATGTTATTAGCGATACGGAGGTTGCTGATGCTTTCGTTTTTTGTACATCACTTAAGTTGGATAGTCGATTAAGCAATAAGTGGGATTACGATTCTCACTACAAAATAATTGACCCGATTAAATTCGCTGAAATCATATTTTGGAAGCTTAATGAGGAGATATGCTTAAGCTGTTTCAAAATAGGCAAAGTGAAGTATAAAAAAAAGGAAATCGAGATCACAAACGAGAATGACCGCAAAGTTCTAAGCGATGACAACTCAAAGAAGTTCTGGGATATTTGTTTTACAAAGCCTATGAAATTTATTGATGAAAAAGAATTTAGATTTGTATTTGTGCCTCAATTTGCTAAAGAAATCAAACCGCGCCTTTTAACGTGTTTGGAGCTTCGGGGTTGCTGTGAATTTTGAATGTTGTGCTATTGCATGGCACACATCTCAAACTAAAGGGATTCTTGGAATCCATTTTTTTCTTTCATTTCTCAGAAACTTTGCCAGCAAAAGAGCCTCTTCACTAATTAACGTATCAAGTGTTTGTCTACTACCGTGCTTTATTCTTGGAATCTCAACTTCGGATTCGAAAGGGCATTAACCTTCGTTACTTCTCTAGTTTGTTGACTTTTTAGTTATTAGATTGCTGTGTTGTTAGTTTGTTAACTAATTAATAGAAATGTTTTTACGCCTCCCAAAAGCAAGTGGAACAGAATCTTGACAGGTCAACCCATTAATCTGATTAATCCATGTAGAGGTCGAACTTTTTGAAAACCAACGAAGCACACGAAGCAGACGACTTTGCATTCGACAAGCGCCTCTACGTAATATTCCTGATAATCTTCACGGAAGTGCTGGGCTTCAGCATGGTGCTGCCGCTAATACCGTTTCTAGGCTTATCGCTGGGACTAACCCCCATACAAATAGGGCTCATCATCAGCGTGTTCAGCTTCTGCCAACTATTCGCCAGCCCAGTAACAGGCAAACTGAGCGACCGCTTCGGAAGAAAACCCCTCCTAATCCTAAGCCAGCTAAGCACACTCGCAGGCTTTCTGCTCCTCGGCTTCGCAACCACTGCAATCCTGTTAGCTGTGGCAAGATTAATCGACGGATTGCTGGGAAGCAACATGACCGTCAGCCAAGCATACATCAGCGACGTCACCGAACCCCGCCACCGAACCAGAGTCTACGGCTACTCCAGCGGCGTATTTGGCGCCGGAATGATATTCGGTCCTTTAATCGGCGGAGTGCTTTCCAGAATCGATTACTCGGTTCCGATGTTCTTTGCGGCAGCCGTAACCTTGGTTTCGATTGTCCTGG